>Ga0080004_1133804_pt1 | contig 37255 bp, 41 predicted proteins | sample WasSprMetagenome_FD_69207 | JGI IMG/M metagenome (GOLD analysis project Ga0080004, IMG submission 69207) | Sulfidic aquatic microbial communities from Washburn Spring, Yellowstone National Park, USA - WS (SPADES assembly) (version 2) | ecosystem: Environmental > Aquatic > Thermal springs > Hot...
CGGGGGTCTCGTATAGGGAGGCAAGGGAGCTGGCAAGATTCATTAAAGAATCATCTCCAAGGATCATAAAGCTTTGAGGCCCAGCACACGCACGCCGGTTAAAAAAATTAAGCTGCTTCAATCTTCCTAAGCACCGCGCGCCCTGATCCTCGAGGACAAGTGAAAGCGATATCAGTCTGTTTGGTTCCTGCATTAATTCTTCGCGTAAATTGACTAGCCCGGAAGCTATGAGGACTTTAAAACCAGGCTTGGCCTGTGAGTTTTCCCAGGATCGAATCCCAGTGCTACGATCAAGCCTTTTAAGGACTTCTGGGCACACAGCTCAGCATGAAACACTGAGCTAGCGTAGCGTCCTTCATTGTAGTCAGCCTTAGAGTCGTCGAGATACTCCTCCGCCATAGAAATCCGGTCCAGCGACTTCCTGTTCACAGGCATCGGACTCTAAGTCTCTTAAGCCAAAACCAAATTTAAGGCAGTAATAAACATTTAGCAACCATTATTGAGTTCAGCCGAGTAGTAGGCTTCTCTACCGGAGGGCGCGAAAAGGATTCTTCGCTGTACCTTGATTCTTGCTATAAGCACGCGCCAAGCTTAAAGGGTAATGTTTATAACTAGCGGGGGGAGTTAGTTGCTAACGGGGGGAGTTAGCAAAAATGTACTTCGACATCAACCCGAAGGAGAGGAGGGAGGATCTTTTCGACAGGGAAAGGGAGCTAGGGGACATCGCGGAAGCATTAAACCTGGGGGAGAGATTGATTGTGGTTTATGGGGTAAGGAGGATTGGGAAGACAAGTGTGATAAGAGTTTCTTTGAGGGGTTTTCCTCACGTCCTGCTTGACGTAAGGCAGCTGTACTTTAGTGAGAACAATGTGTCAATGCCGCTTCTAGTTAAATACATTTTGGAGGGGTTTAGGGCGCGTATGAAGACGGGTGAGAGGCTATATCTGAGCCTGAGAGATGCGATAGGCAGGATAAGGGGGCTGAAAATCGGGGATATCGGGATCGAGATTGAGCCGGGCGCCAAGATATCCCTTACAGATGTCCTGTCAAGAGTTGATGAGTGGTGCGAGGAGAGAGGGGAGAGGTTTATCTTTGCGTTTGATGAAGCGCAGTACTTGAGGTTCTCAAACACTAGGTATGATGGGATAATTGCTTGGGCGATCGAAAACTTGAGGAATCTGAGCTTCCTGCTCTCCGGGAGCGAAGTCGGGGTGCTGAAGGAGTTCCTTAAGGTCGATAAGCCTAGAGCTCCTCTGTATGGAAGGTACATGAGGGAGATCTACGTGGACAGGTTTCCCGATGAGACGGGTAGAGATTTCCTATACGCCGGTTTTAGAGAGCTGGGTATAGAACCTAGCCCAGGCGAGGTGGAGGAGGTTGTAGATTCTCTGGACGGGATAGTTGGGTGGCTTACTCTATACGGCTACATGAGGGCTGTGAGGGGGTTTCCGCATAAGGATGCATTGGACAAGGTGTTCGAAGAAGGGTCAAAGCTCGTGTTAGAGGAGCTGGATAAGGTAATCTCCCCCTCTCGAAAAAGGTACTTAGCTATATTGAAAGCGGTCGCTCACGGCTCAAGCTCCTGGAGCGACATAAAGGCATACGTGACGGTTAAAACAGGTTTCATCTCGGACAGCAGGCTTAACGAGCTCCTAAAAAACCTATTAAGGTACGGGTATCTCGAGAAAAGGGACAACGAGTACAGAATACCGGATCCTGTTGTAAGGCGAGCTGTCATGTAGCAGCGCGCCACCGCGTTACCCCGCCTTATCGCAGGGTTCTGGGTTTCACTTCGCTGGGTGTGGCTATAGAGCTTTTCGTTGCGATGCGCTCCGGGTGGCTGCACTTCTGAACCCGAGGCGCTCAGCTCTGCGCGCAGGCTGTGAGGAGAGCTTAGTCAATCATAAAGATTATTAAAAGCGTTAAGCGCGCAATGCTAACTCTAGCTTTGTCTATGCGTAATGTTTATCTTGATAGTTGGCTTTTATATGTTGAGGTGTCGTCATGAAGAAGTATAGGTGTGCGGTTTGCGGTAGGGAGGCTGAGTCCTTGCTGTTTGCTGAGCATAAGGAGCTTGGCGGCGTGTGGGTCTGCAGGGAGTGCTGGGAGAGGCTCTACGAGGAAAACAAGATCCTGAGCAGCACTGGGGAGTCTTCGAGTTGCTGTAGGGGTTAGCGGTTTCCCCCCGGAAAGTCTCGGAAGGTTTTGGCTTTGGGTTGAGGAAACGCGTTCGTCAAACGGGGGTTTGCTGCTGTGATTCTAGAGGGGCTTGAGAGTGTTAGGAGGCTTATAGGGAACACGCCCGTGGTTGAGCTCGCGGAGGGCCCAGGAAGGGTGTACGTGAAGCTCGAGTACCTAAATCCCACTGGTAGCCATAAGGACAGGATTGCCTACTACATGCTGAGAGATGCGGCTCTGCGCGACCTCGTGAAGAAAGGGGACAGCGTGGTGGAGGCTTCCAGCGGGAATACTGCTATCAGTGTGAGCTGGGTCTGCAACCAGCTAGGGCTTAAGCCCATAATATTCGCCGAGGACACAATCTCCACCGGCAAGCTTGCCCTGCTGAGGGGGCTTGGGGCGGAGCTACACCTGGTGCCGAGGAAGCCCTTCAGGGACCCCGGGCACTACGTGAATGTTGCTAGGAGGTACGCGGAGGAGAATGGGATCGTCTTCCTCAATCAGTATGACAACGACGCCAACTGGCGGGCACACTACGAGACAACTGGCCCCGAGATAATGCGGCAGGCTGGAGGAATCGATGTCTTCGTTATGGGCATAGGCACGGGCGGCACGATCATCGGTGTTGGGAAGTACCTCCGCGAAAACTTGCCAGGTGTAAGGATCGTCGGAGTTGTGCCTAGGGGCTCCCCGCTTGTGGGAGGCGAGATGGGAGACAATATCGAGGGGCTTGCATCCTCACACGTCTCAGGCATCGTCTCACGTTATGGCTCAGTAGTGGACGAGCTGAGAAGCGTCTCGCTCGAGGAGGCGCTGAGCGGCTTAAAGCTGCTGCTGAGGAGGGGCGTCTTAGCCGGGCCATCCAGCGGCGCCAACTTCCGCGTTGCAATAGAATACGCTTTGCAGGGTCTAAGAGTCGCCACCCTAGCCGCAGACTCGCTCTTAAGGTATCCCGAGCTGTTTGAAAAGCTAACGGAATGACCTCTGCGCGAATCCCCTCACCAACCTCCTACGTACAGATGATTTTTTATAGCGGGAGAGGTATGTCTGCTAGCGCGAGAGAAAGGAAAAAAATTTCTTTTTAAGCGTTAGCGGTGTGCGCAGTAGCCCGTGGGTATCCGTGCTCGCGGGCCCACTATACCGGCAGCGCTGCCAGGAGTGATACCAGCGTTGGTGCTGCTACTAACGTCATGAAGAGTACTCCTAGCGACACCCCCAGCTTCCAGAGTAGCCCTGAGACGAGGCTGATCAGCAGTGCCCCGAAGATGCCCGGTATTTTCGCATCGTAATACGCTAACACCACGACTATTGCTATGAAGAGTCCGTAGAGCGCCTCGGCAGAAATCCTCCTGAATACAGCCAAAGTGATTCTCCTGGAGTACTTGACTAGGATTGGGTAAGAGACTATGAATGCTATTGCGCTGGCGGCGAGCATCATCAGGGCTATCGTCGAGTAGCTGTAGTGCGAGAGCAAGTAGTCTCTTGGAGTCGCGCCGAGGCTCTCAATTTTAGTGAAGAACGGCATTGCGGGTCCGGCAGCCATCGGGCCAGTGGGCTGACCAATGAGCAACAGCGGTATTACTGTACCCCCGATGTAGGTCGCGTTCTTGATTGCGTCTCTAACAGTGTACGCTAGCACCGCGCCCCTGACCTCGTCCCTCTTACTTCCTTTAAGCAAGTCGCCTATCAGTATCGTCAGTCCCACGGGGGACATCACAGTGGCGAGTACCGATGTTACGGCTGACCAGAGCGTGCTGTGAGCAACCTCCTCCCCGCTGAGTATCTTAAGCGGGTTTAGCGGTATCCTCTCAATTCTAACGAGCTTGACCTCTTTAAGCCCCCTCCTCTCATAGCTCTTCCTAAGCTCCTTGTGCAGTATTGACAGGAGCTCGACAACCAATGGTCCCACCGTAATGCCGAGGAAGAAGCTTATGTACACAGGCTTACCGTAGACCGCTCTAAGCCCCTGAATACCGAGCGCCACCACCGGTATTGAGAGTAAGGCTAGGAGCTTGTTCTTTGACGTTAGCGCTAGGACAAGCAGCCCAATTAGCAGTATCCAGAACCACCTGGCAACCTTGACGCCAAGCACGATATCGGTAGCCCTGAGCCAGTCGCCTAGGGGCATCAGGTAGTATGAGAGAGTCAGCGTAGTTGCGAGCGCAACAAACTGCCCCACAGCGCTGGAGGCGATGCCCTTCCTCAGGATCGTGTCCGCTAAACCATGCTCCTTGGCCACTAAGGCGTCCGGCACCTGCGGTACAGCCATCACGCCGCCCGGGATCCCGGCTAATGCTACAGGAATGCTGTCGGCCATTTTAAAGGCGGCAATGCTTGCAGTAAACCAGGCGAGCACGAGCAGGGGGTTTACTCCTGCAAGCAGGAGCATTAGTGCGACAGGCGCCATTGTGGCTGTTTCATCCGTGCCCGGCAGTATACCTATGAAAATGTAGAGAAGCGCTGAGAGGACTGAGAGGACTATTACGAGGAGTATCGTGAGGGGATCCACGCGGCTACACCTCATTAACTACACGCTTGACTCTAGTCAAGAATACGCTGACGGCAAATCCAAGTGTTGCACCTATAGCTCCAAGCATTACCGATAAACCGGCTGCCTGCAGCTTGACCAGCCCTGCTATGAGTGGGCTGAGAGAGTAGAGTAGCAGCGCTAGCGCAGTTGAGACGAGTACCGAGACAGCGAGTTCCCTCAGAGAAACGTACTCGCCGTAGAGCTCGTAATACGCCTCGTCCCCCATACCTAGCACCTCATGTGTGCTTGCGTGATGCTGAAACTTTTGCTTTCGTGGTATAAAACAATTGTGGAAACAATGTTAGCCTATTGTCGAAAAAAGGTATTGCTGTGCCACCCTGTTTCGCCGGGACCCTTCAGCTGAAGCACGTAAGACAATAGGCAGAGCCGTCGGGCTGTTCTAGTGTGATGCAAAGTGCGACTCCTACTGCTATAATGATCTCAATACCTCTCAGCGCGCTATACCTTTATATATGGAGAAAATATCTTTAACCGATATGCACGTATTCATGGGCAGGTTCGCGAAGAATCCGCTTGCATTGACTATACTCTCGCTCCTACGAAGAAGACCGATGACTGGCATTGAGGTAATAGAGGAGATAGAGGCCATGACACTCGGCTTTTGGAGACCCTCCCCCGGCGCAGTCTACCCCACGCTGAAGCTGCTTGAGAGAAACGGGCTTGTCAGGCACGAGAACAGGGGGTGGCAGAAGGTTTACTACCTGACTGATAAGGGGAGAATGGAGCTTGAGAAAATATGCTTGCCTGCCCAGCCCGAGACGATCGATGAAGTCTTGAACATTATTGAGGGCTACGTTGAGTACATTAAGGAGTCTGGCCTCGCATTGAGAGTACCCAGTGAGGCGCGTGAGAGAATAAAGTCTCTCGTTGAGGAAATGTTGAAAATCGCCTCTGCACCTGGATGACGCATACGAAAAGCATATTAGTATCGGCTACCGATAAGCGTGATCACTATGCATCTGCATGTGAAAAGAGGAGTAGGCGTCGCTACTCTCCTCGCCGCACTACTCGCAGCTCTAAGCATGGCGGCTGCACTACCAGCGTCAAAGGGTACGCTGGGCGGCAAGGCATACGTTTTCACCCTTGAGGACGCTAACGTCCTTGACCCTGGATATCCCTCGGGAGTTGTCCAGGTAGCTGTATCGTACCTCGGAACATACACCCTACTCGGCTCAACTATGCAGTTGTCCATTACTTGCGGGGACTACTCCTTCACGACAAACCCCGTTGAACTAGGCTCTTGGCGTCCTGGGACGCAGAAGACTGTACGCTTCACCGTGGACACGAGCATGCTGAACTCTTCTTGCAAGGTGAGGGTGCTTATCTCTTGGAGCGACTCGTGGGATGATGCTTTTAAATCATACACCAGCTACGGTGGAGCAACGTACCTGGATGCCTGCTTATCGGCGTGCTGGGGGGAGAGAATCCAGCTATCGCTGAGCCCTCAATTAGCATACATTTCTTCGGTGAACCCGGTCAGCTTGACCATTGAAAATAGTGGAAGAAGCCCTATAGACAACGTCGAGGTAGCAATCACTGCCCAGGGAGCACTGCTGCTCAATGCTTCCTTCCCAACCATTCTGAAGATTGGGAGGCTCGAACCATCTGCCAAGAAGAGCATACCTCTCCAGGTCGTCCCGCAGAGCAGTTTCCCATCCCTGACAGTTACACTCAGCTACACAGACTGCATGGGTGACAAGAGGACTTCCTCGCTCCAGGTGCCGTTCTATGCCACGGCGGGGCAAAGCATCCTGGTAGTGCCTGACCGGCCAATCCTCTCCTCTGGGCAATCTACAAGCGTTAACCTTAAGGTGATCAACGCGGGAAACGTCCCCATAAGCAACCTGAACCTGATTCTGAGCCTGCAGAAAAGCCCGCTAAGCATTTCCCCAACAATGCTCAGCGTTGGAGACCTCAAGCCAGGAGAAGCTAGGACCGTCACCATATCTGTTGCCGTACCGACGACAGCATCCAGCAGCGAGACTGTTTCGTACCAGGCGCTATACATGGTGGAGGGCGGGGGGCTGGTAAGCACGGCGGGATCCTTCTCACTCTACGTAGCCCAGACTTCAAGCGTCTCCATAACCTCTGTAGACACTGTTCCCCAGAACCCACAGGCAGGCGGAAACATAATTGTTGCCGTAGGCCTGATAAACGATGGGACATTCCCAGTATACGGCGTCAACGTGTCTGCAATAGCTTCACAGGGACTTTCCCCTCTCAGATCCACCTATACGTACATTGGGCAGCTCAACCCGCAAGTCTTAACCTCGCTGCCATTCAGCTTCAAAGCTGCACAGGAAGGCTTGCAGGAAGTAAAGTTTTTAGTAACGTATAGGGACGCGTATGGAAGCATCAAGACAGCCGAGAGAACGGTGCTCATAAACGTTTCCCCAGCAACTTCCCCTGGCTCGCCCCAGCAGGGATCAGGCAGCATAAGTAGCTACTTCATTCCCGCCCTGGGAGCCATGGTCATCGCTGGCGTAGCCCTGTATGTAGCTTACAAGCGTAGGGTAAAGGGGTAGAGGTTTTAAAATGAATTTCTCCGACTATCTATACATTGCGTATACAAGCATAAAGGAGAAGAAGGGGAGGGCGCTGGGCGCTATCCTAGGCGTCCTCATAGCCGTACTAGCCTTGAGCTTAGCCCTGGGGGTTGGAGAGAGCTTCCAGAAAACCTTTGTTGAGCAGCTTCAGTCAACAATAGCGGCTGACAGCATAATCGTCATAGGTGGCCCTTCCGGGTTAACAGACGCAGACATTGCCTACTTCAAAAGTGTTGCAGGAGTGAGAGATGCTCAAGGAATACTGATGGCCTCAGGAACAGTTTTCACTGAGAGCGGTGAGCAGGTGGCAAGCATCGTTGCCGTTAACCCGGACTTCCTGCCTAGGTACCTCGGGGTCTCAGACATGAAGAAAGCTGTAGCAGAGGGAGAGTATGTTCCTAAGGGGCAGGGAGTCCTCGTCTCGCACAGCTTATGGAAGGACCCAGCTACAGGCAGGAAACTCCTAGATGTTGGATCCACATTGACTGTCAGGGTGGGAGGGAAAACCCTACAGTTGTTCGTTATAGGTCTTTTAGAGCAAACAAGCTCCTCAATGTCGATGGGTGGGAATTTCCAGACAGTAACAATATACGTGGATCCCGATGCTTACTTTACATTTATCGGTCGCACTAGGAATTATCCTGCCGCAATAGTCTTGGTGGAGGACCTAAACAAGCTAGATGCAATCACAGAGAATATAAGGGCCCTCGCACCCCCAGGCTCGAGGATCATTTCAGCGGCAGCAATGGTTAAGCAGTTCACTTCCCTTGTTGGCGCTTTGCAGGCATTTATCGCGTTAATCTCGGCAGTTGGCATGGGAGTTACAGCTCTATGGATATTTGACAGTACGACGATAAGCGTTACTCAGCGGACAAAGGAGATCGGGATTTTAAAGGCGCTTGGATATACGAGCGCTGACATACTTGCCATTTTCCTGGTGGAGACAGCTATTGTTTCGTCCGCGGGCGAACTTGTAGGACTTCTGCTGGCTTTCATAGCTTCAAATTACATGAAAGTTTCAGCCTTTGGTATCGTTATCGCCCCCATCCTGTCCCCCAACACAGTTATTCTGGCTACACTTCTCCCGCTAGCATCCAACACTCTTGCAGCGTTTATCCCCGCACGTAGGGGCGCGTCACTTAACCCTGTCGAGGCGCTGAGGTATGAGTGAGATAATAAGGCTTGAGGGGGTCTGGAAGATCTACGGGAAGCCTCCCAGCGAGACGGTCGCGCTCAGCGATGTCTCACTCCAGGTGAGGAGGGGGGAGTTCTTCGGGGTTGTTGGCCCGAGCGGTAGCGGTAAATCAACAATGCTCCACCTGATTGGCGGACTCGACAGGCCGACGAAAGGGAGGATAATTGTTGACGGGTCCGAGATAACCTCAATGAGGAGAGACCCCGAGCTCAGCGCCTACAGGAACAGGACCGTTGGATTTGTGTTCCAGCTCTTCTACCTCGTCCCCAGGCTAAAAGTGCTCGAGAACGTGGAGCTGCCACTCATCAAGCGGGGCTTACCCAGGTCTGAGAGGAAAAGTCTTGCCCTCGAAGCCCTAAAGGTCGTAGGCATCGACCACCTCGCTTACAAGTATCCCACGCAGCTCAGCGGCGGGGAGCAGCAGAGAGTCGCGATTGCGAGGGCGATAGTTGCCAAGCCAAAGATCCTGCTCGCCGACGAGCCGACGGGAAACCTCGACGCCGCAAGCAGCAAAACGGTGATGGAGACATTTAAGCGCCTAAACCGCGAGCTGGGCATGACCGTGGTAGTAGTCACCCACAACCTCGAACTGATATGGAGCTGCAGCAGGGTTGCTAGGATGTACAGTGGGAGGCTCGCCGGGATATACACGCCTGAAAGCTACAACGAGCTCATAGCCAGCTTCATAAAGAAGAGCTAGAAAGATACCTCATCAAGTCGCTCTTTCTCCTCCTCTCGATGGATTCCTCGATCTTCCTAACGAGCGCGCCCCAGGGGAGAGAGTCGCGCACAGCCCAGTCCACCATGTCCCCAGTGGCGTCCTTGAGCAGGGACATGAACATCTGCCAAGAGACACCTTCATGCTTCAGGGCCTCCCCCCAGTGCCTCCACAGATACCTTGCAAGCATGTTTCCAGCCCAAACCGCCAGATTATCCCCCTCCCTCCCTGGGCCAAGCGCCGAGCGGAAGATCTTTATCCTCTCCTTGATCTCTAAGGGCTCCGGGGGAGCCGGGAGCTTCTCTCCGTGCACCAAATAGATCCCCGATACTTGTTTATAGATTATTGTGTCAAAAATAAAAAGATAATTTTTAAGTTGAGAAGGTTATCTTTATCCCGAAGAAGTTCTTCACGTGCGGCTTAAACATGTACCAGAGGATCAGCGCGGCAATTGCAAGCCCAAACAGCGCCGAGAGGTCGCCAGAAGCGATCGACACAAGCCCGCTAACAAGTCCGAGGCACTCAATTATGACTGTGAGCCACCAGGCCCAGCCCTTCCCAGTCCAAAGCCCCCAGCCTACCACTAGCGCGACAAGCCCAGCTACGAGGAGAAACACCCCCAGGATGCTCACCAGTGCGGAGAGCATTGGAGGAAGCCCCGCAGCAATGCCGGGCAGCATGGGACCGACCGCGATGAATACGAGCCCGAGGATGATAGCAATCGCGCCGCCGACAAACTGCAGCAGGGCAAGCACCGTTATGCCCGTGGGCCGCCTGGGTGGAGGCGGAGGAGTTACTGGCGCCTGCGTTAGGGGTTGCATTTTTCTACCACTTTTCATTATAACCTAAACATCTATTTATTTATTTTGATGAACGCTACGCGAACCACAATCTTTTTATTTCATAGAAAGGAAAAAGAAATTTATTTTACTTAAAATTACTCCATGTTTTCGGCTACCGCTTCTGCCAGGGTCTTCAACGTAACGTTAACTCCGTAAGCCTTAGTAGTGTTGCTTAGGGTGAGGAAGCAATCCACACACGCAGTGATCACAGTGGTAGCTCCTGACTCCTTTATTTCCTGCACTTTCTCTCTTCCAGCTATAAACATGTCTCGGTGAAGCCTGTCGAGGAAGCTCTTCTCTGTTGGCGTTATCTCGAGCTTGGCACCCATTAGCTTCTCCATCATCTCCTGTGCAGGTGGCACTACCCAGGCGATCCCGTTTCCTCCGCCACAACACTTGCTAAACAGCCCGTGACTCTTTAGTTTGACAAAGCCTGTGGAAACCCTAGAAAGTACCTCTGCTGGCTCATCGATTAAGCCGCCGAACCTACCCATAGCGCATGGAGCGTGCCACGTGATGCGCTCACTAATCTGCTTAATCTTGAGCTTGTTTTGGTGAAGAGCATCTACAAGCATTTCAGCAAGGTGGAGAGCCTGGAAGCTTGGCTTCTCGTTGACTACTCCTGGAAGCTCAAACCTAAAGAACGCGTAGGGGTATCCACCGTCACTAAGTATCACGTACTCGGGACCAATCGACTTTATGTAGTCATATATCCTCTTTGCAGTCGTAGCTGTAGATTCATGGTCGCCTGCCAGCTTTCCTAGAGGAGCCCTAATTGACAGTGGCTTGCTGGGCATTGTCCAGTCAACCCCCAACCTTGACAGTATCTTTGCAGTCGAGACAATGGCTCCAGGAGTAATCATCGCCTCCGCCAGAGACGGTAAGTATAGGTATTTTGCACCCCTCTTGTCAAGCTCCACCTTTGCAACTTCAAACACCTTAGAAATAGCACTATCCCAGACCTGCTTGAAGCCTGGACTCTCAAGAAGGGTGCCGCTCGTCTCAGCATTGATCATTAGTTTAAGCAGTGAGGGTGCTCTTCCAGCTTGGAGTAGGAAGCCTCTTAGCTCTGTGATCATTTCCCCGCTATATATGCCGAACGGGCACGTGCTGTAGCAGAGGCCACAATTCGTGCAGTGGTAGGCAAGATCAACCCACCTGTCCAGGTCTTTCTTGCTCCTCGGGAGCTTCGCGTCGAAGAACCACGGAAAGATTCTCGGCAATATATTGTACTCTCTCCTGTATATGTACCTCAGCGGCTCAGCCTTACTAACTGGTCCATACTCTTCTCCAAGCGTTGTAAATGGACAGTTGACTTCACAGTCTGCGCAAGAAACGCAGTTTTCAAAGAAGTGCAGCATTCGAACGTTCAGGAATGATGCAGTACGCTTTGCGGCTGTGCTGACCCTTTCTTTGTCGAACTGCTCCCAGCTCATAGTGCCCCCCTGTTAAGCCTAATGTCATACCACTCGTGAAGCTTGCCAAACCAGTAGCCGAAAACGAAGTGCCAGAACTTCGTGAAAGGCAGAAGTGCTGCTAGAGTTTCCGCCAGCAGAATGTGTGTGCCCAGTACCAGTCTATACGTCGCAACATCGGGGCTTGGCAAGTGGTGCGTAGCCATGAAGCCGGAAACTAGGATCGCTAGGAGCAACGCTAGGTCGAAGAAGTCGCCGAGACGGATGTGTGGTAGCTTGTGGATAGCGCGGACAGACTTGTCTCCAAGCTTGTAGGATACGCCGATCATTGCCAGTATTGCTAGTAGGTCTCCGTTAAGGATGATAGTTAGAGGTCCCCATAACGTGTTTACGAAGGTCCCCGACATCTCACTTGCTGGAATAACGTTTGTGAAAAAGCTCTGAGAGCCAGTAGTTATGCTTGAGGGTATGGCGAGGGGCTTCAGGATAGAGTAGAATGGTATCCAGTAGCTAAACACTGCAACGTGTTGCCCGAGAAGGAAAATCAGCGGTATCACTCCAAGTATGTGGAGGGCGATCAATCCTCCTATGAAATCGCTAGTCCTCTTCTTAGCTCCAATTATTATCGGGTCTAGGAATGTCATAACGAGCCCGGTTAGTAGGGAAATTAGGGGTCTACGCCTCCTCGGGGCTCTTGGCTTACGCTTCCAGAGGAAGACGCACCTTGAAAGCCTGTAGGCTACGCCGAAGAGGAAGACGGCTACTATGTATGGTGGCAGGACGTAGATTGCGAAGTCGAGCATGTCCATTACGGGCCTTCACCTCACTACCATCTTGCTGATTATCCTGCCCTCACCAACCTGTATGTGAACAGCACATGCCAGGCACGGGTCAAAGCTCCTGATAGCCCTGACGAAGTCTAGGCCTTCCCATTGTTCTGGCGGAACCTCCTCGGTAACAACGGTGTTCATAACGCTCTGCTCATAGGGCGACATCCCGTACTCGTCCTTTGGACTTACATTGGGAGTCGTCGGCGCGTGGATCTGGTAGTTGACTATCCTTCCACCTTCCTGGACGAGCCAGTGGCTCACTATGCCCCTGGGTGCCTCCGTGAAGCCAACGCCAAATGTCCTCCTAGGAGGTGCAGTCCACTGTCTAGAAGTCTTAAGCCTTCCAGCTCTTACGAGCTCAACGGCCTTGATCACGTTGTCCCATGCAACTGCTGCGTCCACGGCTATGTTAAATGCCCTCGCTAACACTCTCTGAAGCGTGGTTGAGTATGGAGGAGCCTTCCATTCAAGGGTCATCTCATCGACCACTGAGGCGGGTAGATCCTCCGCACCCCCGCTTCTAGGCAACGTGACTTTTAACACGCCGTTTCCGCCGCCAAATTTACTGGGCTGATGTGCTGTAACAGTGAGCCTAGCCACTGGACCTACTTCGTAGGGCGTTATTCTTCCATCCTTCCACACGAACCGTACGTGCGCCGCCCAGTTGTACTTGCTAGCCCAATTTGGTGCAGACGGCTTTGGAATTGTCGTCTTGTTCCATGGGTGGTATGCAATATCGTACTTGCCCCAGAGGAGTGGATTGCCCTCAGGGTCTTTCTCGGCGTATACGGGCATCTTGCCTCTCCAGTCTTCGTAGAATGCTCTCTTGACGTGCTCCATAATGCTGAGGTTTATCTCCTTATAGCTCCTCGTTACGAGCTCTCCATTTATAAGCGCTCCGGGCTTTATCCAGCGCTCGCTAGCTGCTTTATCAATACCCCTGTAGAAGTCCTCTGGAGAGCCGTCGAGTGCTGAGTAGGCCTCAGGGTCATCGAATAGACCACCGCTAACCATGTTGTGCCTCCTATAAGTTAAGCCCTGGTCCCTGTAGCCCTGCATCTCCTCGTAGAACCAAACAATGTCATGCCACACCCAGTACAGGAACTTTGCCCACGCTGTAAGCTTCGTTAACCTATACGTGTAGCCAATGAGTAAATACTCGGCGTTGCTCAGGTCAGTCGCGATTCCCCCGGGAATAAGCGTTGCCGGGTGACTGTGCTTCCCGTAGATGAGGACGCCAGCCTCTCTAGCTATCCTCTGATACTTAATTGTCAGCTGCCATATCTTCCCAGAAATAGGGTTGAATGCGCGCATGATGTCTGCTATCTTCGAGAAGCCGTGGATATCCCTGCTCGGAGCATCGGTTTTAAGGGCGTCATCCCACACACCTGGAGTCAGCTTCTTAACTATGAGCTCGCTGTAGTCGGGACCGCCAAGCATGTTAAGGATAAGTGGATGATCATAGATGTGGTCTGTCATGGCGAAAGCCATGTTCCTCAAAACCACACCGAGAGGCTCGGGAGCAACCCCATAAGCTATATCGTTGGCATGCGTAGAAGCATTTGCGTGGCTTGCACCGCACACTCCACAGATCCTCGAAGTGATGTGTATAGCGTCCTCCGGTGGTCTCCCCCTCAAGAACACTTCGAAGCCCCTAAACATCGTGACAAAGGCCCATGCATCAGTGGGTTTTCTCGTCGTCGTATCCAGCAGAACCCTTAGCCCAATGTGACCCTCGAGTCTTGTTATCGGTTCAATAATTACTTCTCTCTGGCTCATTTATCTCACCCCTTAATCTCTTTAAGAACCTCCTCCCTTTTCTTCTCAATGCTCCTAGAAGTCCAGTAAGCTAGTCCAGCACCAGCTAGAAGCGCTGCAACAGCAGCCGCACCCTCCAAGCCGGTAGGCACTCTTGGGGCATGCAAAGGCTTGTAGAACGGTTGATACGCATCAGTAAAGCCAGGCATCGTGCAGCCTATGCACACCCCTCCAGTCCTAACACAGCCGCCGACACCATTCACCCATCCGAGCTTACTCCAGGGACAGTTCGCTACTGGTCCCTTGCACCCCACGGTGTACAGGCACCTATAGGAGGGCTCGCCAGGGTAAGCCCTGAAGTCTCCCGCTGCATACGAGCCAGCCCTCGGGCACTGCTCGTGAACGGTCTGCCCATAGATAAACTTCGGCCTCCAATACACGTCGAGCTCTGGTAGAGGCAGCAAGCCTTTAGCCCATAGCACAAGTGCTGCAAGCGTTCTTAGCTGTCCATCACCGTTTGCCGGGCATCCAGGCACTGCAACGGCAGGTCTGCAGTCAGCTCTGATCTCGCCGGGCTTCAGACTACATTGACCACTAATAAGCCTCTTGAAGGGCTCAGCCTCAGGCAACTGGTTCACGAGTCCCTTAATGCCCCTTATAGGATCATCAAAGAAGCCTACAGCGCCTGTTGGGCTTTCAGACCAGCCAGAAGAAGATAAACCCGGAGCTTTCTCAATGACCTTGTTAGCCACAAGCCCACCGTAGCATGCACAGTTCCCAATAGCTACTACTGCAACCGCATGCTTCAGGAGGCGCCTCATCCACTCAACGCAGGTAACTGGCTTACCATTCTCAAGCCCAATGTAGCAGTAGTAGTCGCTTCCAGGGGGCCCACCAGCCTTTTCATCCTGCGGAAAGCTACCCTCAAGGACGAGGACAAACGGGTCAAGTTTTCCCTCAACTGCTGCACGTAGAATATCCAGAGCACTTTCGCCCCATTCAGGCATTACAGTCTCGTGAAATGCCAACATCACAGCGCCAGGTCCGACTATGTGGAAATTCCCTGCCAGAACATCAATAAGGTCTGGCTCCGTCGCCTGAATAAGCGCTGTGGTATCGCCAGCGCAGTCCTGAGCCTCAAACCACACAATGTTGATAGCTCCACTCTGAACCTGCGCTGTTGCAAGTCTTACTAGTTCATCCCAGTTTAGCGAGGCTAGAAACGCTGTCGTCCCAGCTAGCTTCATGAAGTCTCTCCTTGAAATACTTGGCAGGTTCGTCATAACAGGTTAATATCTGCAAAACGACTAGAATTAAAATATTTCCTTTCGTTTTTATTACTCTACGACAAATAAATATTACACGTACAGTCGAGGTAGACTGGACAAGCTATTTAAGTAAGGATAATTATCCATACAACATGAGCAGTGGCACACGAACCAGCGTTAAGCAGCTAATCAGGGCTGCTGCTAGGGCATATACTTCCTGGAATCGGCTCCTGGAGACCATAATTCCGAAGCTACCAAACCCCTTGGAGGAAAAAATTTACACGCTGAAAACTGCAAGACCGCCTGACCTCTCCTCAATGGCTGAAAAACTTAAGGAAGCAGGACACCAGAACCTTGTCGAAAAAATACTTAACAAGCCGCCGAAAATCCTAGTCGGCTTCCTCTACTCCCTAAGCGAGACGGGAAACACTGTATATGATACATACCTATACATGCTTAAAAAGGCAGAAAACTGTCCTAGCATCACTATAGAAGACTTCTCGACAGACGCCCTCACAGTCAGTGATATCATAGCCAGAGAAAAACCCGACAAAACAATAATCATCACAGCCAAGTCGAGGCAACGCCCAGCAGGAATATACACCACCCAGATCACGGTAAGGCATATACAAGAAAACCCGGCAGAAAAGCTGAGAGCTTCTCTCGAAGGCTCACTTGACATAGACGCGCTTCTCGACGCCTTACAAGTCCTAGCACCAGGATTAACGGTAATACTCTTAGAATGCGACCCGGGAAACAGCACGGGAGAAAACTGCGGCCAACGTCTCATACAGGTAGCCGACAAGATCCTGCAAGAAGTGTGCCGAAAATGAAGACCCTAATAATAGGAATAGGCAACACAATGCTGGCAGACGACGCAGTAGGCCCACTAATAGCAGAAGCACTAAAAAACTGTGGAGCTCCGGCACTCAACCTTGGTCTAGACGCCTTCTCCGCCGCCTCACACCTGGAAGGAGTAGACCTAGCAGTCTTCATAGACTCTCTAGACCAGACCTACGGCCAGCCAGGAGAAATAATACAGCTACAACTCGACCCAGCACGCCTAACCCCAGAAGAAACAGCGAAAGCATTTTCACGCGAACTCTCTGCACACCACCCCACTCCAGCCGACATAGTACTCCTAGCCCACGCCTCAGGCATCTTCAGGGGAGAGGCAATCCTAATAGGAATAGTGGCACAATCCTTAGAATTTGGCCAGCCCCCAACACCAACCATAATAAACAGGGTCGGGAGTCTTTGCGAGAGACTCAGAGAAATCCTACCACACATTGAGATCAACTGTCAATGTGTAGAAAAAACCTTTAAGCAGCTGCTTGCAACCTGACTCATCTACTCCTAATACGCGGGTAGCACATAATGTTTCCAGCGCTGCATCCTTATTGAGTGTTCCTTGAAAGATAGTGTTTTATGGCGGTAACAATTTTGTTACCTGGATGAAACTATGAAGCTTTACGAGCTACGCGATACTGCTCTTTCGAGTGGGCGGCTCGTTTTCAGCTTGGGGCAGCTGGCAAGGCTGGCCGGGGTACCTGAGGGTCACGTGAGGGTTTACGCGTCTAGGCTCGTTGGGAGGGGGATGGCTTGGCGTGTCAGGCGTGGGGTAATCTCGTTTACACATGACACTTTCATAGTTGCTTCCCAGCTCATCGAGCCATCTTACATTTCGATGCACGCAGCCCTTTACCTTAGAGGATTCCTAGATCAGGTTCCCTCGATTATTGAGTGTGTAACTACCCCGTAATCCTGCTTGGTTCCGCGACCTCGGTATAAGGTACAGGAGGATTAGTGGAAGGCTTTTCTTTGGCTATGAGCGTGTTTCTAGAGCCAACAGCTACGTTTTTGTGGCGTTGCCAGAGAAAGCTGCACTAGACGCTGTGTACTTTGGAGGCAACCCTGACCCCCAGCCTCGTATCCGAGCTAAACGTTGAAAAACTCCTGGATATGGCTGAGGCTTTTAGGACTGTGGGAGGCTATAGGGCTGAGAGAGTTCTAAGGTGGGCTAGGTGCTACGCGAAGAAGAAATAGTTAGGGTTGCAAAGCTGAGAAGGCTGAAGCCGTGGCAAGAAGAGAGAAGATACCTCCAAGCCCTTATCCTCTATGCTGTCTCCAACTGGCCTCTGGTGCTTAAGGGTGGGACATACCTATGGCTCTTCCATGGGCTAAACAGGTTCTCGGTTGACCTAGACTTCACCGCTACGGGAAGCGTTTCTGCAAACGAAGTAACAGAGATACCTGAAGTTCTGAGGCTGTTCGGGGTAGAAAGCTGGACTGAGATACTCAAGGACGATAAATATACGTTGAATATCCGCGTAGCCGCCAAGGGATCCCTCTACAAGTCAGAGAAAGACACCAGCTACATACGTCTAGACATAAGCCGAAGAGAAAAACCTCTATTAAAACCAGTAAGCGTTAGGCTGGACGAGCCCCTATACGGCATCTCCCTAGTATTCCTCAGCGGGCTAGACCTAAAAGAAGCACTAGCAGAAAAAATAAGAGCCTTCTACGCCAGAAAAAGCCCCAGAGACCTCTACGACGCATGGTTCTTCGTACACAGAAGTATAAACATAGACATGGGGCTTCTTGAGACCAAGCTACAGCTCTACAACCTCAGTTTCAGCGTTGAAGAATTCTTCTCAGCGGTCACCCAGATAGAAGACAGCTGGAGAGCAGAGCTGAACCATTAATCATTGGCTCACTGCCCAGCATCTCAGAGGTCAAAAACACATTTTTACAGGTGTTGGGCAGATGAAAACTAAGTGGAAACATACAAACACTTCCCCGACCATTTACCAATCAGTTTTAATATGGGTAGCGCGTAGCAAGAAATCGTGTCGAAGCAACCCATCTTTATTTTACGCGACCCACTAAAATGCTCAGGCTGCAGGGTTTGCGAAGTTGCATGTAGCCTAAAACACGAGGGGACAGTCTGGCCAGAGGCGGGCAGGATAAGGGTATTCGAATTATTTCCAGGAGTAGACGCCCCACACCTCTGCACGCAGTGCAGGGACTATCCATGCGTAAAGGCATGCAGGTACTCCGCCCTGAGGGTCGACGATTCTACTGGGGCAGTACTAGTCGACGAGGAAAAATGCACGAGCTGCGGGGACTGTGTACGTGCCTGCCCAGGGAGGGTCATGAGGCTACACCCGAAGACAGGGAAGGCACTTGTATGCGACCTCTGCGGAGGCGAGCCAGAATGCGTAAAGGCGTGCCAAGAAGCGGGCTATGGAGCTTTAAGGGTCGTGCCCTACCGGAGTGTATCCTTCAAGTTATACTCTACCCTGCCCGAGGCTATAGCACAAAGGCTGTACGAGACAATGTATGGTGGTGGGGAATGAGTATACCCGGCTATAATGGGAAAATACTAGAGGTAGACCTCTCAAGCGGCAAAGACAGGGTAATAGAGCTCGACGAGGAGACAGCCTACAGGTTCATTGGGGGCAGGGGTCTAGCGGCATACATCCTCTGGAAAGAGCTCGGATACAAGTGGGAACAAGTCGACGCGCTCGGTCCGGAAAACCTCCTGCTCTTCCTCACTGGACCTCTGACGGGCTACTATCCAGGCGTAAAGCTCTCTGTCTCAGGCAAGTCTCCCCAGACAAACGGCGTCGTGGGCTCGGTTCTCTCAAGCGAGCTTGCAATCGAGCTACGCGCCGCCGGCTATGACGGCCTCATAGTAAAGGGGGCCTCGAAGGACCCAGTCTATATCTATATAGAGGGAGAAAAAGTAGAGATAAGGTCCGCGGAGCACCTCTGGGGCCTAAGGGGTAGAGAAACCTTCCAGAGGCTGTTCAGCGAGGTATGGAGCGAGCTCAAGAGGAAGCACCTTACACATGAGGGCTTGACAAAGGAGCCATCATTCGTCTACATCGGGCCAGCCGGAGAAAACATGGTTAGGACGGCCGCAGTAATGGCTAAGCTTACACACGCCGCGGGATACGGCGGGTACGGCGCGGTAATGGGCTCTAAGAGGCTCAAGGCGGTAGTAGCCAAGGGCTTTGGACCCATGCCGCCAGCAAAGCACCCAGACTGGGTAAAACTACTCATACGCGAGGCATGGAGCAGGCTAAACCAGAACATATTTTGGAAACATTGGGGAACAAGCAGCGGGGGATACGACGTTGCAAACCTCACGAGTAGCGAGCCTATAAGAAACTGGCAGGAGGAGTGGCACGACGCCAGGACAATGGGCGTAAACAACTACGAGGCACATTGGGTCAAGAGGTGCTGGGGAGACTACGGGTGCCCATCAACATGCATGAAGCTCTCTTGCCTAAGAAGGGGGAAGTACCAAGAGGCAATAACTGACGGACCAGACTACGAGCTACAGGCATACCTTGGACCAAACCTTGGAGTATTCGAGCCCAGGGGAAACATTTACCTCTCAAGCCTAGCGGACGACCTCGGGCTATGTGGTATACAGACAGGCAACGTCGCAGGCTTCGCTGCAGAGCTCTACGAGAGGGGGATCCTCACAAAGGAGGAAATAGGCTTCGACCTGAAATGGGGAGACACCGAGGCCTTCGCCAAGTTACTTGAGGCGATAGCGTACCGTAGGGGCATTGGCGACGTACTCGCAGAAGGCGTTGCAAGAGCCTCAGAAAAACTTGGAAAAATGAAGAGGCAAGATCTCTCACGCTATGCTGTACACGTCAAGGGGATAGGGGTTGGCGCACATGGCGCCAGGAGCGGCAAAGACTTCCCGCAGGCGTTCACCTACGCGGTCGGCGTACAGGGAGGAGACCACACAAGCCCACCAAGGCTACCAGTAGAGAAGTCCTGGGGAGAATTCACAGCAACGTTCGAAGACTCTGCAGTAATCTGCTCATTTAACGCTGTAGACGACCTCCCTTACCAGTTCCTAAGAGCCATAGCAGGCTGGGACATAACAGCGGCGAGATGGTTCAGGGAACATGCCAAGAGAATTGTGACCCTCCAAAGAGTACTGCTGCTGTTGGGAGGACCAGACCTCTACTGGGACCCAAGAATACACGACGATAACCCGCCAAGGTTCTACGAGCCCCTGCCAAGCGGGCCATTCAAGGGCAAATCCGTGGACAGGGCAGAACTCGAGAAACAGAAAAAGGAGTACTTCGACTACCTAGGCTGGGACCAGTATGGCATCCCCCGTGACGAGACACTAAGCCAGCTAGGCATAGGCGAGCTAGCGGAAGCCACAAGGCGTATAAAGAACAGGCTCAAGCTAGAGTGAGGAGACACAGATGTCCATGGGAGACGCTAGGGGAATGAAGATAGCTGTCGTAGCACACTGCATACTTAACCAGAACACAGTTGCGCCTGGACTCGCGAGCCACAGGGGCACAGTAGACCCCCTCGTAAAGCTACTAGCCGACAAGGGCTACGGCATCATACAGCTCCCATGCCCAGAGGCAACCTACCTAGGTATGAACCGCTGGTGGATGACCAAAAACCAGTACGATACCACGAGCTACAGAGCTCACTGCAACCGCATCCTAGAACCTACACTAACCCTTCTCAGAGAGCTTACAAGAGCCGGTGCTGAGTACGTGGTCATCGGCGTCGAGGGCAGCCCGTCATGTGGAGTTTACATGACGACAATCGGGGGGTGGAGGGGCGATCCAGCAAGCTCCTCTTCCGCTAAGGCGGTGAAGAGCAGCGGTATGGGCGTCTTCATGGAGGAGTTGCTAAACCAGATTAAGTCTAGAGGAATAAAGCCTCCAGAGAAAATGCTTGAAGTGAATCACGAAGAGGTAAGCCGAAGAGGATTGCCCAAAGAACTAGCCGAACAGATCTAAACCCAAGAACCGCTAAGCTTCTCCAAGTCCAATGTTCTCCTTAAACCTTTCCGGGGTGGCGCACGCGCTGCTGACGTCAGCATCCGTCCTGGAGATCCCTCGATGAGGGATTCTCTTCCCAGAAGGAGTGTAGGAATAGCTGCCTTGGGCAAGGGAGCAGCGGCGCGCCTTATACTACCTCATGTTAAGAAGCTATTACTCTTATCCCCCTCTTCTCAGCCTCTTTCTCAGCGGAATGATGTATCAGGAACCCGAACATCAGCTTGTAGACCTCACCTTTTATTACCTTCCTTACTTTTTCTATTTTACTCTGGAACCTCCTCACGTCATCCCCATATATTCTATGCTTTGCCTCGCCTATAACAGCAATCTTCTCCCCGTTTCTCACACCCTCCTCGTACAGATTCAGCTCGATCTCCTCCCCATCAACGTAGATAAATTTCCTCTCAAGCTCAACCTTTATGCCCTCATGCCTATAAAGCCATCCGGGAACGACGACTCTGGCTATGTCCTCAAGCCTGAACCCAATCGTACTTGAGAGGGATCCTACCTCTTTCGCTAGGCTTTCGATCCTCTGAGTCAGCGTGCTCAAGCTCTCGGTGAGCCTCCTCTGAGCCTCGGTTAGCTCGCTAACGCTAATGGTCAGCTTGTTCACATTCTCTGTCAATGTGCTCAACGAGGCCCTTATATCCTCTATGCCCAAGTGGGCCATGACGGCGTATCTGAACGTCTCATCCTCCTTGAGCATCTTGAGGAACTTCCTCTTCAGATCAGCGCTCATCCTAAGAGGTTTTTTGAAGCTCGCCTAAAAAATATTTCCATTTAGGTAAGCACCAGGATGTGGCTTTATTCAGCCTTTTCTAATGTATGAGCTCTCGGATCATTTCGCACTCCACGCTAAGAGCGTCGGCTGAGGGTAAAGCCCGCTAGATGCAAGCAGATGAGATTGCTCCTAAATGATGGCTCACTATTAGAGAAAATCGATGATCCCTACATGTTTGGATGAAAATTAGAGTCTAGGAGCTTTACTCTTGGCGTTATAGAGCTTTAGGACTTCTTCAAGTGCTTCTTCAACTGTTAAGGCGTTTAGGCTTATACCCCTCTTCCCGAGTTCGCTGGCTAACTGCACTATCTGTGGAGGCTTGATGGCAGCCCTCCTCAGCACGTCTATGGAGCTTAGAACTTCCCGTGTAGACCCGTCCATCAGCACTTCGCCGTTAGAGATGAGGATGACCCTCTCTGCGGTTTCAGCTACGAACCTCATGTCATGGGTTATCACTACTAGGGTGAAGCCCTCCTTGTTGAGTTTCCTTGAGAGCTTAGATAGTAGGTGCCTCCCAGCGTGGTCCTGCCCCGTCGTCGGCTCGTCGAGTATGATCACGTCGGGCTTCATGGCTAGTACAGAGGCGACTGTCAGCAGCTTCATTTTCCCATAGTCCAGGTCGTACGGGTTATAGTCCTCGTAGCCCTGCAAACCCACCTCGCCGAGAGCCCACTTGACCCTTTGCTCGATCTCCTCCTCGGAGAGCCCAAGGTTCGTTGGTCCGTACGCTACCTCTCTCCACACAGTGCTCTCGAATATCTGGTGCGAGGGGTTCTGGAAAACGTAGCCCACGCGCTTGACTATCTCATGCGTCGGAGTCGTCCTGGTGTCGAGGCCGTCTACCAGGACTCTGCCCTTCGTCGGTTTGAGGAGACCGTTGAGATTCTTGGCGAGTGTCGTCTTTCCACCACCGTTTTGGCCGATGATCGCTATGAGCTCCCCCCTCCTGATCGATAGCGAAACCCCCTTCAGCGCCCAGAAGTCCGTCCCCTCATACCTGAACCACAAGTCCTCTACCCGGATAATTTCACTCATGAAGATCACCCGAGCAGCTCTACGTAGGCTTCCACAGCCTCCTCAAGGGTTATTGGCAGATCTACCTCGATATCCAATATCTCCCGGACCAGGCTCGTTAGCTCGGTCACTGAGGGTGGGTCGACTCCACGCTTCTTCAGCTCATCGACCATCGTGATTACCCTCCTCGTGTCACCGTAAGCTACGACCTCGCCCTTGTCGAGAAGGAGGACCTTGTCCGCAAAGTACACGACTTCCTCTATTTCATGCTCAGCAAGAACTATCGTCGAGCCTGACTCCGCCAGTTTCTCAATTACGCTTAAAACCTCGTACTTACCAAGGGGGTCCAGCTGTGCGGTAGGCTCATCCATCACTATGACTTCTGGGCGAAGAGCCAGGACAGTTGCGATTGCAAGCCTCTGCATCTGGCCCCCAGACAACTCAAAGGGCGACCTTTTCTCCAAGCCTGCTAGACCAACGTACTCTATAGCCTCCTTTACGCGCCTGTCCATCTCCTCCCTTGGGTAGCCGAGCATCATCAGCCCAAAGGCTACCTCTTCCCAGACAGTAAGGGCTAAGCCGGAGATCTGGTCTTCGGGATCTTGAAAAACGAAGCCCACCTTCGTGGACATCCTCGACGTGGGAGTGTTCAGCACCTCAAGCCCATCCACAACAACTCGGCCGCCGTAGCGTCCACCGTAGAAGTGCGGAACAAGACCATTCAAAGCTTTTAAGAGGGTGGATTTGCCCGCGCCGTTAGGACCAATCACTGCCAGGACTTCCCCCTTCTCCACCGTGAAGCTGACGTTTTTAAGTACGAAGTCTTTGCTCGTGGGGTAGGCATATGTCAAGTTCTCGACTTTAATTATCGGCTCCAAAATTAACACCCCCCAAGTGCAACGCTACTGCCCCGCCCATATCCAAGGCAAGTGCGAGACAGGGGAGTAGCCCACGTAAACGTATATCCAGGCCAAGATGAGGGTTGTGATCAGCATTGCGAGGAGGAAGAGGTAGTCTATCTTCGTAAGGCTTGCCCTGTAGGGGAGAGTTTTCCTGACGGGGGCGCTGAACCCCCTTGATTCTAAGGCTATTGCCCTTATCTGAACCTTATTCAGCGAGCTAAGCGTTAGCGGGATAACCACTGCCAAGTAGTTCTTGATCCTCTGAAGAAAACCAACATCAGTTCTAAGTCCCCTAGCTATTTGGGCCTGCATTATAGTGCTCGCCTCCGCTGCCAGGAGTGGGATGAACTGCAGAGTTGCGATAACCATGTAGATGAGCTTAAATGGAAGCTTCATCTTAAACATTGTTGCAACCAGCCTCGCCTGGTTAGTTGTCAGAAAGAAGAGAAGGGCAGCAGCGATTGCAACCGCAATTCTAAGAGGCCAGGTTATTGCCCACCCCAAACCCTCTAAGTACACCGGGTACTCGCTTCCAAGTATGTTGATATAGCCTATGATAGTCTTGTTCCAGGGAAAGCCGAAGGGTAGCGCAAGCACGGGAATCGCTATGAGGATCCAGGGCACAATTATGACCAGGAGGGTCATCGCTATGGGTCTCCAGCACTTTGAGTAGGCGGCTAAAGCCAATGTTGCAAAAAGAAAAGCTAAGTTGAGTATTGGTTCGAAGAAAATATAAACGAGGACTGTGGCCCACAGGAAGTAGAGGAACTTTACCCGGCCATCTAATCTCTGAACAAAAGTATCAGCCTCTACGGCTGTTCTCTTTAGAAGCGATACCCCAACAGGCATAAATTTCTAACACCTTTTTAGTAGCTAGAGTTATTAGCGAAATAAAAATATTTCTTTAATGTGTGGTTGCACTCCTAGATTTCTACTTAGCCAGTATAAATCTCTTAGGTATTCTTTGTGCAATAATGAGCGAGATGATGAAGCTGACCGGCTTGTCTATGATCTCTGTGAATGCATTCTGAGCATAGTTTGCTAAGAAGAAGTTTCCAGTTGAGGAAAGCGTAGCCGTGTACACGGCTGCAGCAAGTGGTTTCCAGAGCGGTCCCCCTCCGAACACTCCAATGCTAATCGCAGTAGTGAGCACTGGATAGGCGAGTCCGAAAAGCACAATCATCATGACCCACGTCATAGGCTTCTTGAGATCCGTCCACTTCATCTTCATCATAAACCACGTAATTGCAGCTATTGCAATATTGCAAAAGCCCCATACCCAGGCTGGCAGACCCCATACTGTTAGAGCCATTATGATGTTGTAGAGAAAGCCCCCCACTGCTCCGATCCAGAAGCCTCCAATGAGTGTTCCGAGCATCGTTGCCCAGGTATCGCCCCATATAGGCGCTTTAAGCGCCTCAACAATCACTCCACCAACATAGTTCAGTGCTGCAATCGTAGGGATTAGAACGACAGCGATGATTGCCTTTCCCATGGGGGATATCTCTTTTACTTCTTGGCTCATCTTGGTCGTTTCCTATCACTAACATGTTCTATTTATGTCTTACTGCGTATAATTTTTTAGTGCGCGCTAAGGATCAGCCGGCAGTATTGCTCCATGTTGAACATCACTGAGTCAGCTTCTCCCTCTTCCAGTAGCTTCTCCGCATTCCTAGTGCGCGCGCGACTCGGCCTGGAAAGAGTTCAGCGCAAAAACCTTAGCCTTGACGAGACGTAGTCCCTTAACGCCAGGTACTTGTAGGGTGCTGCGAGAGCGGCTGCGGCTCTCTCTGGCGTGGGGTAGGCTGGGATGTTGTGCTCGTTGAGGAAGTTTATTGCCTCCTCAACTTTCCTGCCCCCGACCATGCCTACGCTCACCGGCTTGCTAGCGCCCTCTTTCTCGGCCTCCTCGACTGCTTCGAGCACGCGCTCGGCTACGCTGCGAGGATCCGCGACGGACGTTTCGCAGTAGAGGACGAGTACGCTGTCAACATCTTTGTGCTTCAGAATCGCCTTTAACGCTCTGTAGTAGAAGTCTTCAGGGGCTTGACCCGTCATGTCTATGGGGTTCCTCAGCGAGGCAAACCTGGGTAAGAATGCCTTGAGCTCGCGGACGATATCGGCGGGCGGCTCCCTTAAGAGGATTCCCTGCTCAGCCAGCGTGTCCGCCGCCTGAACGCCGGCTCCACCTCCGTTTGTTAGAACCAGCATGCTGCTCCCCCTTGGAAGCGGATTCCAAGCAAGGCTCTTCACGTAGTCAAATGCCTCCTCAATGCTGTTTACCTGCAGGACCCCGCTCTGCTTTAGGGCAGTGGACCAGATCGTAGCGGCGCCTGCCAGAGAGCCTGTGTGGCTCGCAACAGCTCTCGCCCCAGCCTCTGTTCTGCCAGCCTTTATCGCCACTATAGGCTTTGAGAGGGAGACTTTGGATGCCGTGCGCATGAACCTCTTCCCGTCCTCAACACCCTCCAAATAGATCAGCATAGCCTTCGTGTTGGGATCCTCTTCGAAGAACTCCAGGAACTCCTCGTCGCCCAGGTCAGACTTGCTCCCGAGGCTGACGATCGCAGAGACTCCAACACTCTGCGGCACTGTGTAGCCCATTAACGCCATGCCGAGTACGCCGCTCTGAGACAGGATTGCGACGCTGCCTGGGATAACGTCGCAGGGGCCAAGCGATGCGTTGATGCGTGACGGCGTGTACACGTACCCAAAGACGTTTGGACCCAGCACTCTCACTCCGTGCCTACGTGCCGCCTCTACAAGCCTCCTCTCGAGCTCCACGTTCCCAATCTCCTTGAAGCCCGAGGAGATGACAACCGCAAACTTTGCACCAGCCTTTCCAGCATCCTCCACCGCCTCGATAGCTTTTTCAGCAGGGACGCCGACTATTGCAACGTCTACTTTGCCAGGTACTGTGGATACCGAGGGGTAGCACTCCAAGCCCATGATCTCTTCTGCAGCAGGGTTCACTGGGTAAACTCTACCCTTGTAGCCATAACCAACTAAGTTTTCAAGTATCCTGTAGCCCACATCCGCTGGAGAGTGGGAAGCTCCTATGACCGCGATGGATTCGGGGTAGAAGAGGTGCTTGAGCTCCTGTGACACTGCTACTCACCCCACGATTATTCTCGCATCAACGATCTTCGCGCCAGACCCTCGCTCGTACAGCATTATGGGGTTTAAATCCAGCTCTGACACCTCCTCGACTTTTTCCATGAGGTTTGAGACCTTCACTATGATTTCCTTTAAAGCTTCCACGTCTCTAGGCGCGCTCCCCCTGAACCCCTCCAAAATCCTGTGGGCCTTAATCTCCCTGATCATGGCTTCCGCATCGACGGGGGTGACCGGGGATACCCTGAATGTCACGTCCCTTACGGCCTCGACAAAGACTCCCCCAAGCCCGAACATCACCGCCGGGCCGAAGGTTTTATCCCTTATAGCTCCTACAACTACCTCTAAGGCTGGGGGTGCCATTTCCTGGACGAGGACTCCCACGACCCTGCACTTGGGCGCCCTCGCCCTCACGTTTCCCATGATCCTACTAAAACCCTCACTAACCTCTGCGTCGCTCCTAACGTTCAAGATAACACCACCAACATCACTTTTATGCACAATGTCCGGGCTTACGACCTTTAGCACCACTGGGTACCCTATCATCCTAGCAGATTCCACAGCTTCGTCAGGGCTCACTACGAGGGCGTGCTTGGGTACCGGTAGCCCGAAAGACTCGCACACCTTGAAGGCCTCATGCTCCAGCAGCTTTTTCCTCCCCTCCTCTTTAGCCCTCCAGATCACGCTGAGAGCCTCCTCCGCGTTCCCTGCTGGATCGTTCTCCCACATGGCTGTCGTTGTTTACCTTTATGCAAAAATAAAAAGTTTTACTCTAAATCTGTGTTAACGCGCGCTCCCAGGTGTATTCTAGAGAGAAGAATGTTTCTGACGACTTTTGGGAGCAAAGGGTCCAAGTAGTATTGACTTAACTTCTGGGAGAAGCACGCGCGGAAAAAGTTTTCGCCTACTTTTTGAAAGGATGTCTGCGCGCGCTATCAAAGGAACTTTTTACTTTGAGTTTCCATAGCGAGGACGCTTTCCACGTCCCATACCTCGACTTTTTCTGGCTCCCTGGGTAGATCCTCCCTCCTTGGTACGAAAAGGATTCTTCTGCATGGAAACCTTGATAACTTCTCTTCCGCAGCTCTCAGCTCGCTCCCGGTAATGTTCTCCCTCCACTTCACCTCCACTACGGCGACGAGCCTCTTGAAATCCGTTAGCGCTATATCTATCTCGTAATCCTTTTCGACTATCTTCTCGAACCAGAGCCCCATCTTTCTCGACAATAGCTTTGCGATGAACTGCTCAGCGTAGTGAGGTATTCTCTCAGCCAGCACCTTCCCGGCTTGATGGTCCTGAACCTCCCTTTCGCTGACCCCATACTTTGCGTCGAGATAATAGTAGTAGTCTATCACCGGGGAGGAGTGCCTGTAATAGTACTTGTTTCTGCCGTAGAGCTTCACCTTCTCAAGCAACCCAATGCCCTCCAGTATCCTCAGGTAGGGGTGCACGAGGCTCGGGTCCTGTGCCGGGATCAGCTTATGCGAGTAGAGCTGAGATGCGATCTCTGTTGATACTTGCCTTCCATCAGCTACAGCCTTTAGTATGCCGTCGTACACTCGGGAATACATCCTCTCCTCCTCCGTAAATATCTCCCCTATCAGGGAGGGGACCGTGAGCTTTACTGTGCTGGGAAGGGCTTTGAAGAAATCCCCAGCAGTCTCCCATACTGGGACCAGCCACGGCTCCCTCAGGAATATGGAGTACTCCACCAACTTTTTCTTGTCGCTTACCTTATCCCTCAAGTTCGCCAGGATGTCTCCCTCATCGATCAAACCCATTTTGAAGTCCGAGAAAAGCCCCAAGATTGGAGAGCTTTTCCCAATCAGCTCCCTTGTCAACCATAAGGTTGACGAGATCGCGATCAGCCTTCCCCTCACGCCCAGCTTGTGAAGCAGGTCGAGGAACTCGCCCGGGAGACGCTGGATTTCATCGACGACGACCGTCTCATCTCTTTCCAAGCACTGAGTCGCCTCCCGTTTAAAGGCATCATAGCTCAAGGCGGAGTCATCTGTAAATATGGATCCGCCTCTGCCAACGAAGTAGTACTTATCGTAGCTTACAGAGCTTCTAATGAAGTAGCTCTTCCCAACCTTCCTCCTGCCGTAGACTAAGACCCACCTACCCGTGTTCCTGAACCTCTCCAAGTCACTAAACCTAATTATACTAATCACAAATAGTCTAACCATAGTTAGGGTTATAAGTCTTGCCAATCCCCACTATCACTACGCCACTCAACGTTATCTTCTACCAGCACCATCCCTACACGCTCCCAGCTTGCCGATGTAGCGTGGTGCGCCATAAACGCTACTTCATCCCTCTAGAGGGGAGGAGATGGATAGAAGCAACCCCAATCGCTGTAGAGAAGCGCTAAATGCTTAGCGCACGCTAGAAGGAGGGGCTACAGCGCGCCCGTGCTTGAGCTGATTACGGCAATACTTCTCTTCTCATGTTTTTCAAGGGCTCCTCCAAACCGTAGCGAGCGCAGGCTACGTCTTCAGACCAGCTTTCCTCAAGTTTTCGCATAGCGCGCGCACGTTCACGAAATAGTTTTTAACAAGCTCCGGCACTTAAGTCAGGGATGGAGGATCTGAAGCTGTCAGCTGAGGCATGCGAAAACCTCGTGAGAGAGCTGGGCGACAGGGTAGTAGCTGTCGCCCTCTTCGGCAGCAGGGCGAGGAGAGAGGCTTCCGAGAGGAGCGACTTCGACTTCTTCGTCGTCGTGAGGAACTTCAACGACAGGGACAGGAGGTTCAGGATATACCACTGCTTACACAGCGTCGTGAGGAGGGATGTCACGGTGATAGATGTTGATGAGGGCGAGCTCTTCAGGGAGGATCTCGAGATCAATCCACTCCTGCTCAACATACTGTGGGACTCAGTGATACTCTACGACCCCACCGGTAGGCTTAGGGAGCTATCTGAGCGTGTTAGGAATGCTGTCAAGGGCAGGCTTGAGAGGTACAGGACGAAGGATGGGAAATACGGCTGGAAGCCGAAAGCAGGAGAGCTCACAGCGATAGAGGTGTGAGTGTTGAGGGTAGACCCCCGTGCAGAGGTGGACTACAGACTCAAGCTGTGCCTAAGATACTTAGAGAGAGCTGAGAAGTTCCTCCGCACGGGAGACTACAAGGAGAGCGCAGAGGCCTCCCAGCTTTCAGCCGAGAACGCTGCTAAAGCAGTAATAGCGCTGAAAAGGCTACCCAGCTGGAGCCACGACCCATCGGGGGAACTTCTGGAGGTCGCCGAGGAGCTTCCGGAGGAAAAGAGGGCTATGGCAAGGGAGCTAGCGGAGATAGCGCACGAACTAGCACCAGAGCACGGGACCGCCACCTATGGAAGACCAGTGGAGGGTCTCACTCCCTGGGACATCTACGACGAGGAAAGGGCATTAGAGATGCTCAGGAAGGCGAGAAGAGCGGTAGAACTAGCGAGGCAGATACTAGAAGTGCGGTGAAGCGGAGAAGAAGCCTAGTAAGTGCGCGCTGGGATAGCTTCTCCCAGTTTGTGATAGCGAAGAAGAGCGCATGCCTAAGGGGGGTTAGCGCCTTTAGGAAAGGCTATGTTGTCTCCACCAGTGCGCTCAGCTACCAGCATGGAAAGCTGCATTTCACATTGGTTAAAAACCACCGCTGCGCGCTAGGTCTCAGGTCTCCTCTCAACCGCAGCGCTCTTAACGAGGCTTTTTATTACTGCAACAATCCCGGGAAAAGACTCCTCCAGCACCTCTTTACTCGCCCTCTCCACAAGACCCCTATTCGTCTGTTTCCTCCTCCTGAGCCACTCTCTAATTACCTCTTTTGACGGCTCTACACTCTCTCCATAGCATTTCTCTACCAGCTTTGCGATATTCTCCTCTATACTTTTCTTAAAGCCGCTCACTGCAATGTAGATATCAGCTACTCTCTCGCTCCCTTTTAGTCCTCAACAGGTACGCGAACTCATTAAGCTTCCTGAGACCCTGAAGTTCAAAACCATGCTCGCCTGCAAAACTCTTTAAGCGACTCTCATCCACGTGCTCTCGATCTATAACTATTACATACATAAAAAGGAGAGCTCACGAGCTCCGTGAGCTTTGCTATGGATTTGAAAGCAGCGGAGAGGCCTGTCTCATGCACAAGGAGAGGGCTTGAAAGGGTAATTTCATCGTTGAATTTTGAGGAAATAGCGCCGAATATCCTCTTATCCCTCTGCCCATTGCCGAAAATTACGTATCCTTGAACCCCAGTTCATGAGGATTCAACGAGCTTCAAGCTGCAACTCCTCCACGATCCTCCTGACATCCACCTTGGATTCCAGCAGGTCCCCGATTTCATCCAGGGTGAATTGCCTGCACCCAAGATTCCCCCTACCATCTCTTCTTAGGGCAAAGACCTTGCAGTTAGGTGGGTAGATGAAGAGAAGGATTCTTAGGAGGTCGAGGCTCTGAGTTGTGATGAAGAGCTGGATGTTATTGCCCTCGGCAACCTTTAGAACAAAGCTTAGAGCCTCTCTAAGCCAGCAGGATGCTGGTGAACCTCCGGGTCCTCTATTAACGCGGCCGTATTGCTAGCGGTTAAGAGAACAGAAGCTATCACCAGGGACACTCTGGCGCCATCGCCGAGATCATCGACGCGGACAGCCTTATCCGAAAAGCCGATCATCAATGCATATCCACTCGGACCGACCGGGAACGTACGTCATGGAGTCGGCATCAGGCTCGTACCCCGCTCGTATAAGCGATATGAGGCTCTTATCCAGGCGCTTACTGTAAATCTTAGGCCAGACATTTCTCTCAACAAGCTCAATATTTGAATAAACCATGCCATCTATCAGAGTCACCCCTCTCAAGTACTTTATTTCCTCCCTAAACTCGTTGTAGACCCCCTCCATCCCCAAAGCAGCCCCTGTCTCAGAAAGCAAATACCCTTCGGGAGTCACGTATCCGCCACCACTCCTGAGGAAGATCCGCCTCTGCCCAGACGGGGAGCGAGCCGAGTACGGTACTTTAAACCCCATCACCCTACCCGACTCAAAACCCAATGAAACGTCTATATCCTCACTCGTATTCATTCCATACCAGAAAAAGCTCTTTAAGCCCTCCCAGTTCCCTCTCTGAGTCCTTCTCCAAGCCACAACATCAAACTTATCTAAGCCCCTCACCTGATCCCTACACTCCGCCCAAGCTGATGCCAGATAGATAGCTTCCAGCACCGTGGATTTCCCCGCCCCATTTGCCCCCATCAGCACATTGATACCGGTCAACCCGTCTATTCTCCCGCTCCTGATCCCCCTGAAATTGCTAATCGAGATGGAGGATATCAACACACTCCCCTCAATAGGTAGAGGACGATAGATAAAAAGCTTCCCCCAAATGATTTACGGTTAAAGCCTTTTCTCTACCCCGGGTAGCAGCTCTGCCTCAGTATCCGCTTCAGCACTAGCTTTCTCGCGTCCCAGCTCTTAGCGCGCGCACAGTAGATGCCTGGGACATACCCCTCACCCCAGGACCGAGGAAGGTCCCAATAAAGTTCGGGATGGTCTGAGCTGGGCGCGCGTGTTGACGGCGGATAGCACTCTGCTGCAGGAGCATGCTGCAGCGGATCTTCACTCAAGGAAGCTACCTATTCCAAGAGAACTCATGGTAGCTGACGGGCAAAAATCGCCAGCCTCAATCCCTCTACGCCCTCAGAGGGCTTTGACCTCACGGCTTAATACCACAATTGCGGCTTGTAAGATCTCCTAATAACGCCTGCCGTATCATCGATGAACCTCCAAAGCCCCGCCTTAGGGTTCACTATATCCACCCCTAGCTCCCCTATCAGTGCATCGCTCATGAGAACCTCCCTCTCGATCAGTGAAACAGCCAGGTCCGCCTCAACCTCCTTAGAAGCCCTGTCAGGCTCGACGACAGCCACCCTACACGCCCTGGGGTAAACATGCATGAGCGTAGGACCCCCAGCAGTATCGTACTCGACCGCGATGGGCCTGCCGAGAACCTCGAGACCAACACCGCTCCTTATGAGGAAGGCTTGCGGGACGAGCAGCTGAGGCTCGTCAGTCTCAAAACCCGTGTTCGCAAGCGCAACAGCATCGACAGCCCCACTACCCATAGTGATCCTCAACTTGACCCTCACGCCCATCCTCTCAGCCCCTCACCTTTATGTGCCCCACCCTATACCTCCTCCTTGGCACGATACGGCCAACCCTGTACCTCCTACGCGCCTCGCCCGTGCCCGTCATCCGCACCACATGGAGCTTTACACCATGCAGTTAATAAGGTCTACGATGCCGTAGCGCGCGCTCTTCTAAGCAGGATTTATATATATCCCCCTCTTCCCCATCAAGCGATGTTAAATGCAGGTCTCACTCGCTGAGAGGGTATTAGAGGAGATAGGGGCAGACAGGAGGCTGAGGATGAGGCTTGCGGAGCTCATCGTGTCCGAGCCTGAGGTCAGGCTCTTCATGCTAAACTCCATCCTACCCGACGTGGCGAGGAAGGAGGACGTAAAAGAGCTAAGAAACGAAATAGCCCAGCTAAGGGGAGAGATTGCCCAGCTGAGGGGGGAGATAAACCAGGAAATAGCTCAGTTGAGGGGGGAGATAACCCAGCTTAGGAGGGAGATGTACAGCAACTTCAAGTGGACAATAGGCATCATACTCACAATATGGGGAGCAACAGTCATACCAATACTACTCAAGTTAGTAGGGGCAATATAACCTACCTGCAGCACGACCATTCGTTTTCCTCCAATTTCATATTCCCATGCTAGTCTAGAGAACTCTTGGAGTTCTCTAGGGTGCTAGTCTAAAGGGACCTATCGTTTAAAGCGCCAGCTTGCCCTGGTATTCCTTAGGAAGTCGAGTTAGCTGCAGAATAAGCTTCGAACGTGGCGCTCTTTAATGCCTTAGAGACCCGGCAATTTGAATCCAGCTGGGAGGTGCCTGGCTTTCCAACCATGTTTTCAGCTTGGTAAAATTTACGAACATGTTCATAGTTATCATTCATAAACCGTGAAAGGGAACTAAGCTTCCTAGAAGAGAGATACTCCTCTAACAGGGCTGAACTTGTAATAGTTTATGGACGTAGAAGAGTTGGCAAAACTTTTCTCTTGAGGAAGCTCCTAAGTGGCAAGAAAGGAGTATACTTCGTGATCTCAAGACTTGGAAATATTTTCCAAGAGTCCTCAGAAGCCATAGCAGAGCAGCTCGGCGTGTATCCGCCCCTACTACGCAACTATGTAGACTTATTCAGACACATAGCAGAGGAAAGTAGCAAGGAAAGAACAATTTTTATAATCGACGAGTTCCAGAGACCAGCAGAAAGCGATTCATCTTTCCTAACGGAGCTCCAGGCAGCATGGGACAACTTTCTCAATAGCGCGCGCTATCTTACGTATCGCTGGGCATATATCTCGTCTCGTCCCTCAGTTCTCGTTCCCTACGTATAACATGTTACTTCTCCGCCCAGGCTTTGAAATAATTAAAGCGAATTAGTAACAGCAAAAGTAAAATTACCAAAGTCAGCCTCTCTTTCACACACTTGAGAATCCCTACATGTATAGGTGGCTATAAGTTAGAAAGCCTTAAAAATATGTTTTCAAATTTTTCCACGGTGGGAAAGTGGAACAAGTGTTAAGGGTTGACGAGAAAGGCAGAGTGCTTCTTCCGGGGGCACTAAGAAAAAAACTTGGCATAAATAGGTTAGTAAAGGCTAGAATAGAGGGGAACCGGATAATTCTCGAGCCAGTTGCAGACCCAGTTGAGCTACTAATGAAAGCAGTCATAAAGGGCACAGAAGACATTGAGCTAGAGATAAGTGAGCTTAGAAGAACAGCCGAGAACCAGGTCAAAAAACTCATCGAGGAGTAACGTGTACTTAATCGAAACGGACATCATCCTAGCGGTTGCCTCACCCCGAGACAAAAACCACGAGACTGCACTAAAAGCGCTCCGCATCCTTAAACCCCTCCTACTCAGCCCATACAGCCTAGTTGAGCTAGACCTCCTCGTAAGCTCGGGGCGCATAAAAGTCGCACTCCCAGACTTCTACTGGGCGCTCGAGAGCCTGATAGCCTACTACAGCATAAACTTACCCTCACCGCGCCCCACCCATATGGAAAAAGCGCTCGCCCTAAGGACCGAACACCACCTTTCCTACTTCGACTCGTTGCACGCAGCAGTTGCCATTAGTGCAGGAGCAACTCTAGTCAGCTTCGACAAGAAGTACTCTGGCGTAAAGGAATTAACGTACCTGCACCCAGGCAAGCTACTAGAAACGCCTAAAGGCTCTTAAGCCCCTCCTGGCTTGGACGACTTGAACTAATGACAGCGTTTTAGGAATCCGCCGCATAACTTAGAGATTGAGGTTTTGTTGAGCGCTCTCTACACCACTCCACCGATAGGCTTAGGGAGTTATCTTAGCAAATCGGGGAAAACGACAAGACAATATAAAGCTTCAGTCAAAGTCCCTCAAAAGCGATAGAAGTGACTGGTCCTCGGGATCTCTTCTAAGCAGAATTTATATATCGCACTTCTCCTTATAGTTCGAGAAGAACCATTTGCTGGTCAGCAGCACCCTCCTTAGTCCCCGGGACCCTGTCAAAGGCTTTGTCATCCGACACGATTACCCCGTCAACCGAGAAGGCTGATGCGGCAATAAGGCTGCCTGAATCTTAGTCCGAACATGCCCCCAAGCCCGGCTTGCTTGATAGGCGCGCCATCCACCACTGATTGCTACGTTCTGGCAGCCTCGAAGATCTGCGGGCGAAAGCTGTCTTTAGGAAGAGGGAAAGGATGAAAAGCGTGGGGGATGCGCTGAGAAAAGGGCTGGAGGGTGTTCCTGGAGGACTACTTTCAACCGACTCAGCTTGAAAAGCTTCACTGACCCCCCACTCAGACGCTGTTTGCAACAGCTAAGATGGAAACCCCACTAGCCCGAGCACACTATTCCACTTCTTAAGCTCTCCGCAACTGTGATGAGCTCGACCAGGGCCTTTGCATGGGACCTTATTATTGTCTCCACGCTTGTCTCAGCTAAATACCTGAGGGCATCCTTGAGAAGCATGTAGGCCTGCTCGTCGTACTCCAGTTCTGTCTCGAGAGCTCCGCAGAAGAATTTCAGCAGCACCATCGGGTCTCCTCTTGGCCCAAGGTATTTCTCCACCCTCTCACCGAGCTCGAAGCAGCTTCCATAGCTTGCGCTGTGGATCCAGCGTCCAAACCTCCTGCTGGCTTCATCGTAACAATCCAGGTCTCCATGCCCCTCGCACTACTTCTTCACCGCCTTTACAATCCAGACAACCGTCATAGAACCTCCTAAAATGCGAGGTACAAGGATACTCTTATGCTTTACCATCTCCACAGCGGTAAAGCGGGCATAGAGATCTCATGTGCGAGAGGATCAATGAGCCGTGCCCGACTCTCAGGCGCTGTGACTTTCGATGAGGAGGCTGGCGCCTACAAGCACCTTCATCGAACTCCCCCAGATCGACTAGGTCAGCTTACCTTGCCCTCAATCTCTTTCTTCCCAGCTTGACTCACTCCGGTGTTCCCTCAATGCTAGGAGCTCCCGCCATCACAAGCTCTTTACCCTTGACCTCGACTAAAGCGCGCGCTAAGCTCCACACAGGCTGTCACAGGAAATAAACTCTACTTACACCAGCATTGAAGCAACCCTTAAACAATGTTTTGGGAAAGCCAAGCCAAAAACTTAAAGCTCCACGAACATAAACAAATGTAGAACCAGCCCCAAGACCCAGTAGGACCCTAACCAGCAAGCAACTCACCTCCCAGCAAAACACACCACGCAACCCGCCCAGACCCCATAAAGCCGCCAAAACCCCCCCGCACCCAAACTTTTCCAAACAGAATTTATATATCCCATCCCTCCCCATTAAATGAAGCCAAATGCAGACATCCCTCGCCGAGAAAGTAATAGAGGAAATAGAGACAAGCAAGAAACTAAAAATGCGCCTCGCAGAGCTCATCGTTTCTGAGCCTGAGGTCAGGCTCCTCATGCTAAACTCCATCCTACCCGACGTGGCGAGGAAGGAGGACGTAAAAGAGCTAAGAGGCGAGATGGCACAAATAAGAGGAGAGATGGCACAGCTAAGGGGAGAGATAAGTCAAATCAGGGCAGAGATAGCACAGCTGAGGGGGGAGATAAACCAGGAAATAGCTCAGTTGAGAGGCGAGATAGCACAGCTTAGGAGGGAGATGTACAGCAACTTCAAGTGGACAATAGGCATCATACTCACAATATGGGGAGCAACAGTCATACCAATACTACTCAAGTTAGTAGGGGCAATATAACCTACCTGCA
>Ga0080004_1118165_pt1 | contig 37238 bp, 36 predicted proteins | sample WasSprMetagenome_FD_69207 | JGI IMG/M metagenome (GOLD analysis project Ga0080004, IMG submission 69207) | Sulfidic aquatic microbial communities from Washburn Spring, Yellowstone National Park, USA - WS (SPADES assembly) (version 2) | ecosystem: Environmental > Aquatic > Thermal springs > Hot...
AGTCTGTCGCGTTGGCCTTCTTAGCCAGGTCTTGGAGCTTGTCGAGCCTGTCCATAAGCTCGTCGACTTCCTCCTCGACCTTCGATACGAGTTTGTCGAGAGTTTTGTTGAGCGAGCTCTTGATGGTCTCTATGGGCAACTTTATGGGCGATGGCCCGAGCCTCGGGAGCTCTTCTATTAGCCCGCCTATGACCTCCTTGGCTGTCTTGACGTGCTCTAAGGCCATCTTGACCGCTTGCAGGGCGACTGGCGAGGCGTTGATGGCCTCGAGCCTCTCAAGCGTCGCGCTAAGGGCCTCTGCGGCCTTGTCGAGGGCCTTGTAGGACCTCTCGAGCCCGCGGACCTCGCCAGTCTTAAGGGCCTCGGCCGTTTGGTTCCCCAAGCGCTCCCTCAGTGCGTTGGCGAACTCCTTGCACTGTCCCTCTAGGAACTTCTTCTGCAACTCCTTTAAGGCTCTGAACACGTCCCTCATGTCCTTGCTCTTGGTCATGTTGGCTAAGGCCTGTCTCACCTCCTCCTCGCTCACGTTGTAGTGCCTAGCCATGTTCCTCACCCTCGCCTCTATGGCGACGGCCAGGCCGTGGGCGTACGACTCGAGGGTCTTTCCAACCGCCTTCCTCGCCCCCTCGCGGACCTCGGCCAAGACCCTAGTAGCGTTCTGCACGAACTCGCGCAACTCGTCCGGTGAGAGTTTCGACACGTTTACGTTGACCAAGCTCGCTACCTGTTCTCTCAACTGCTCCGATAAGCTGAGGTTGAGGCGCAGGGAGTTGTTGAGCATGTACTGCAGGGCTACTGCCTTGGCCATCAAGACCGTGGTGTTGCCAAGCCCTTCGGTCTCTACGGCTTGAGCGACAGTCGGCGGCGCTACGAGCGACAGTAGTAGGGTCGCGACAACGATCGCCGCCGTTATGGACGCATAACGGAGCTTGAGTACGGGCCTGTTCATTTCCCCACCACCTGAGGGAAGGGAGGGAAGCGTTCTTAATTAGAGCCTCTGCGAAACGATTATGAAACGCTGCTGAAACGAATAGAAGCACATGATGGGTCGCACGCCTCCTGTCATGTTTAAGCCCACTTACGACCCCCTTTGCACGGTAGGTGCCCGTCGTGCCACCCTCAACCCTCTTGGGGTTGTCGGTAGCAACCAAGTAGCTCTCGGCGACTTAACGAAGACGTGTGTGAAGACGTTCGCTTCCACGGACTCTACTTTAAGCTCCGCTCGAACTTTCTCTCGACTCTAGCCGCGCTAGCCCTCTTGAGCTCCTCCTTCACGTCGCCCTCTACGACAACGCCTTCCACGAGACCATTAAGAACTTTCGTAGGATTCGTCACAGTCCTCGGCGGAAGCAAGACGATCCTCCCGCCGTGAACCTCCAGTATCAGGAAGTCGCCTTCTTTGATCCCCAACGACTTCCTGACGCTAACCGGAATGGTTACTCTACCTTTTTGGAGCACCTTAACTCGAATTCTCGTACGCATCAGCCAAGTAGAGTACCCTATGAGGCGCTTAAATTCTAATCAAGCGTAGCTTTAAACATCTTGCTTAGTGCGCACGCCCTTAGATCTCTCCTCCATCATGCTTGGCTTCTATTCTATGATCCTCTTGAAGCTGATGGACGCTATGACGAACATCACGACGTCGAAGATAGCTATTGCCACTAGGTCCAGCAAGAGGTTCGAGGCGTCCCCAGTGATCAGGAGGCCCCTCGTCGCATCGACGACGTAGCTTAGGGGGTTGACGGCCGAAAACTCCCTCAAGATGGGGGGCATCATTTGAATGGGGTAGAGGGCGTTGCTCGCGAAGAACAGCGGCATGATGATCGCCTGGCCGATGCCCATGAACCTCTCCCTAGTCTTCATGAAGGAGGCGACGAGTATCGATATGGCTGCGAAACCTCCAGAGGCGAGGAATATCACGATGAAGGCCAAGACGAAGTAGGCCGGGTTGGGGACTAGGCGCACGCCTATCACGACGGCCACGGGCAGGACTATCAACGCTTGGAACACGGCCCTCACGCCGGAGGCCATCGAGCGCCCTATGACCACGGAGTAGCGCGACGCTGGCGTAGTGAGTAGCTTCTTCAAGATGCCGGACTCCCTCTCCCAAACTATCGTCAGCCCATAGAATATGCTGGCGAAGGCCGCCGTCTGGACCATTATACCGGGCGTTATGAAGTCCGTGTAAGGCACCCCGCTGGTCGGTATAGCCCTCACGCTACTCATTACCTGCCCGTATATGACTATCCACAGTATCGGCTGGACGGCCCTTGTGTACAGCTCCGTCCTGTCGTGGCGCAGTCTGCGGAGCTCGAGCTCTATCATCGTCAATATTCCGGAGACCTTCTCAAAGATGGCCATCGCGCTCACCCCCTTCGGATCATGTCGCGCACGCGCGTGACTTCGCTGGCCCTCCCCCTTTCCTCGAGCCTCGTCCCGACGTACTTGAGGAAGACGTCGTCCAGCGTCGGCTTTGTTATGGAGACCCTCCCCACTGACACCCCTCTGCTCTTGAGGAAGCCCATGAGGTTGGGCAGAGCGGACTCCGCATCATCGACCAACACGCTGAGGTTTTCTCCTTCAAAGACTTCTTTTACAAGGCCCGATCTTCGGAGCTCCTGAACGAGGTCGGGCTTGAGGGGCATCTCCTTGACCTCGAGCGTTATGATTTCTCCGCCTAAAGAGTGCTTCAACTCCTCGCTCTTCCCGCATGCCACTACCTTCCCTTTGTTTATTATGGCTATTTCGTCGGCGTAGAGGTCGGCTTCGTCCATGTAATGTGTAGTGAAGAAGATGGTCGCGCCGTACTCCTCCTTGAACGCGGTCAGCCTCTCCCACACGACCTTCCTGGCGGCGGGGTCTAGGCCTATCGTCGGCTCGTCCAAGAACATTATCTTCGGCCTTACGAGCATCGCGCAAGCTATCTCGAGTCTCCTTATCATCCCGCCGGAGTAGTTCTTGACGAGCTCGTCCTTCACTCTCGTCAAGTCCATGACCTCCAAGACCTCCTCGATCGCCTTCTCTCTCCCCAATCGCGGCACGCCGAAGATCTTGGCGTAGATCAAGAGGTTTTCGTATCCGCTTATGTCGGTCCAAACGCTCATCTCCTGGGGGACGTAGCCTATCAGCCTCCTGACCTTAGAGGCTTCTCTGACCACGTCCAGCCCGAAGACGTAGGCCTCTCCGGCTGTGGGCTTGAGTTGCGTGGTCAGTATTCGGATGAGCGTAGTCTTGCCAGCGCCGTTGGGGCCGAGGAGCGCGAAGGTCTCCCCTGGCCTGACGTCCAAGCTGACGCCGTCTAGGGCCCTCACCCTCCCATCATAGACCTTGACGAGGTCGACGACGTGGACTGCGAAATCCATCTTCAACACTTCTACGATGTCGAGCGCAGACAGGGTGGTCTAAAAGCTTTGCTTTTGAATGGGCCATCTGGCTTGGCGAACGAGCTTCAGCCAGCGAGACGATGCCTAGGAGAAGGACGAGAACTGGTCCTAAACGGACTCTCTAAAAGCCAAGAGGTCGCTACCTTCATCTCCATCGGCCGATACCATGGGAACTCTTGGTCAAGTTAATGACTTCACGGGACTGCTTCGCGTCATCGATCACACAAAGCCTTTGTCTCGGCTCTCGAGAATTTCACCCGAGGCGCCTTGGACCTAGAGCGAGAAGTGTTTTGAGGCGTCGTAGTGCTACGCTTAAATCCTTAGGACGCTTGGAAATCGCAGGGTTAGCGATCTCTTGGAGAAGCTACTGACACGGAGGTCGAGGGGTTTAAGTGAAGAGGGTCAAGTTGTCGTTCGCTAGGGGCGTCGAGGTTGAGTTCTGCGACAGGGAGAGGGCCCTTCGACAAGTGGAGGAGTTCGCGGAGAGGGGCACCAGGTTCCCCATAGTCGTCTTCGGGCCCGAGGGATGCGGCAAGACCGCCTGGCTTAAGCAGGCCGCTGAGGCCTTAAGGGAGCTGGGCTTTGAAGCTATCTACGTGGATCCCATGCGAAGGGATTTCGTAGCCCACACGGACGTTAAGGAGTTGGTGGAAAAATTCGCTGAGGCGGCCTCAGAGGCCATTGGAATCGCTCAATTAAAGCTCGCGACGCTGGCTATAGACGCGGTCAAGTGGTTGGTTGGCAGGTGGAGGAGGGGGAGGGTGGCAGTACTGGTGGACGACGCGTTCCAGGCCATAGGCCTTGACAAGGCGGCCATGTACGTCAAGGCCTTGCTGGGCCTAGTGGAATACCCTCCTGAGGGCTACGAGTGCATCGTGACGATAGCGGCTACCAGCGAGAGCACTTCTAGGTGGGAGATAGGCAGGCATAGGTGGGCGACGATAAGGCCCATGTGGAACATGAGCAAAATGGGCTTCGAGAGGCTCTACGAGAAGGTGCCCGGACCGAAGCCCGACTTCGAAGAGGCCTGGAGGCTAACTGGCGGCAACCCCCAGATGCTTGCGAAGCTCTACGAGCTCGAGTGGAATGTAAGTGCTGTCGCTAGGGACCTCGCGAAGGCGAAGAGGTTGAAGGACCTCGCGAAGAGGTGGGGGCGGTACCTCGAAGAAGTAGTCGAGGACCCGGACGCCTCCTTCGAAAAAGACTTCCCCGAGGAGCTCAAGGAGGAGTTGATTGCGAAGAACTTGATAGTCTACGACATGTACGACAGGGACCCCGTCTTCTGGATAGACGAGCCCCCTCCCGAGAGGGACCTGGATCTGGGGATAGGGAGGGAGGTCGCCTGGCAGACCCCTCTCCATAGAGAGGCCGTGAAGAAGGCGATGGAATAACTCTCTAATAAGACGCTGAATACTGATGAACCGTGAGCCTTCGAGACGGCCTGAAAAACATGACTTAAGGAGTTTCTTAGATCGCCATCTTTACAATCGAGATAGAACATGTTTCAACGATGGTCTTTACTAAGCGGCAATATTATGGGCGAAATGCCATGATGCGTGGCTCTCTGTGTATTTCTGTGATCTGTGAGAAGATCGGAGTCGAGGAATGCTGAAAAATGTCGAGGCGTGAGCAATGGGGTTGCCAGGTAAGTGGTTAAAATAGTGAGGCTAGAACTAGACGACGTGTACCTTAAGCATTGCTTAAACCAGCCATAGGTTAGTGGACGAAGTCCGGGAAAGCAAGTTATTTAACTTACATCACACCTCAGCAGAAGTCGGGGCCAAGAGAATGAGCGAATCGACATGGGTCTTGGCGGTCCTCGCGGCACTACTGTCAGTGATCGACACTTTGTGCTGGGGCTACTGCACGAGAGAGGTTGGGAGCCCGCAGTTATCGTTGCGCTTCTTCTTCGGGCTGGTGTTCAATAAGTGGTTCATAGCGGCATCGATAGCGGGGTTCGTGGGCGCCTTAGTGAACTACGCGATACTCAAGGAGATGGGTGTGCTAGTCGGCAGGTTCTTCCTGTCACTGAACATCGTAGCAATGATATTGACATGCACCTTTGTCTTGGGCGAGAGGCCGACGACCACGGAATGGATCGGGATAGCTTTGATCCTAATAGGCGTCCTGTTACTAGGAAGGCGGTGAAAAGTCGTCGGAAAGACGCCAACGTCTTCCCGCGAAGCGGGTAAGTGTTTGAAATCGGATTTTAGCACACCTCATCATCAACAAAACCCTTTGTTCATCTCGACGTGAGATATTAGAACTAGGCTTCAACTCTGTACGCTCTTGGCTAGCTTGAAGTTTACGCAGCCCGGGTCGGGGGCCGTCACGCAACCTGTGTAGGCGTAGGCCCTAGCCCTGCAACCCCCACACACGTACCTGTAGTTGCATTTTCCGCAGGGCTCCTCGAAGGAGTCCCTGTCCCTCAATTGCAAGAGGAGGGGGGAGGAGCTCCATATCTCCTCGAAGCTCTGCTCCCTGAGGTTTCCAACCTTTATTGGCATGAAGACGCAGGGGGTCACGTCGCCGTTCGGCTCCACGGCCGCGTATATCCTCCCAGCTCCGCAACCGCCTATGAACTCCGCGAGGGCAAGAGTCCCGGGATCGGCTCCCACGACGAAGTGGGTGGGCGCCACGACCCTTCCCGAGCTCTCCTGTAGAGCGACTCTGGCGAGCTGAGGGGCAGTCGACACGACCTCGATCTTCCTACTCACGGCCAGCCTGTAGATCGTTTTGAGGGCCCCCTCCCTCTCGTCGGGGCTCAGGTCCCAGCTCGCTATGTCCGCCCCTCTGCCAGTCGGTATGAAGTTGAAGAATATGACCCTCTTGACCCCTAGGCCCTCGCAGAGGTCGACCATCTCCTCTATCTCGTGATAGTTGGCCTTCGTCATCGTCATGGCGACCCCCGTGACGATGCCCTCCTCCACGCAGTTCCTCACACCTTCGACGGCCCTCTCCCAGGAGCCTCGAACCCCCCTGAACTCGTCGTGCTTCTCGGGTTTCGGAGAGTCCAGGCTTACCTCGACGTACTGGACTCCTGCCTCCTTCAGCTTCTTGGCGTAGTCCCTCGTTATCACGGTCCCGTTGGTTGCGACCGCGACGTACATGCCCCTAGAGGAGGCCTCTCGAGCTACGGGGAGGAAGTGGGGGTGGATCAGGGGTTCGCCGCCCGAGAACGCTATGGCCGGGACGCCTGCTTTGTCGAGCTCGTCCACGACCGTGAGCTTCTCATCTAGCGTGAGCTCGTCCGGCAGTGGCTTGTCGGCGCTCTGGTAGCAGTGCTTGCACCTCAAGTTGCACATGTTGGTGAAGTTCCAGACTATGAAGAACGGAGCCGGGAGCTTCTGCGGGACGGTGATGCCGTACTTCGCTATCCCCTTGAGGACGAGGACGAGCCCCTTCCTAACCGAGGGGTCCTTGGCGTACTCCTTGAAGACCTCGAAGTCCGCCTTCATGATCTTCGTCATGATCGACATGACGGACTTCAGGGCCCAGCCCTCGACCCTGCACAGGCTCAGGGGAACCTCTCCTCCAACTACGTAGTCGAGGGCGTGGTTGAGCCTGGTCCCACGGCCGTGAGGGCAGGGAGAGATCATCCTGTTCAAGAGGAAGCGAGAAAGCCTGTTCCCGAGGACCAGCCTGGTGGTGCGCAAGAGGCTCTTGACGCTCAAAGAGCTCACGCTTCTATATGTATTGCGATATAAGGAGTTACGCTTTTCGCTCGCAGCGATGATCCGAGGGAGGGGCAGAGCCGTAGTTGTTTTCTTGCCTTCTTAACCATATAGGATGACCTTCTCAAGGTTAATGACCTTCGGGCGAGTAGAGCCTCCTCCTCAACCAGAAGGCGAGGTTTACTAGGCTTATCATCACTGGGACCTCTATCAGCGGCCCTATCACCGTCGCGAACGCCTCTCCAGACGCTAAGCCGAAGACCGAGACGGCGACGGCTATCGCCAGCTCGAAGTTGTTGCTAGCGGCCGTGAACGCCAGCGCTGCGGTCCTCGCGTAGTCGATCTTGGACCACCAGCCCAAGAAGAAGGATGCCAAGAACATTATCACGAAGTACAGCAACAGGGGAATGGCCACCCTGGCAACGTGGAGCGGCAACGCCACTATGTACTCCCCCTTCAGCGAGAACATCACAACTATGGTGAAGAGGAGCGCGAAGAGGGACGTGGGGCTTAGCCTCGGCATGAAGACGTTGTCATACCACTCCCTCCCCTTCTTCTTGAGGAGGAGGAACCTGGTCAGTATTCCGGCGACGACGTGGTCGAAGGCTCGAGCCTTGAACCCCTCCACTACTTCGCCGAGCAGGTGAGGGACGCGGACGTGGTGATGACAATTGGCATGTGAGGGAAGCAACACGAAAAAGGCATTGATAATCATCACGAAGCCTCCCTATACCTTCGAGCACCCCCTAGGGGGCTTGTACACGGCCCTAGCGCTCGTCGATGAGGGAGTTGAGGCCTCGATCCTGCTGATGGAGGACGGCGTCTACTGCGCGCTCAGGGGGCGAGAGGTGGCAAGGTGAGCTTCGAGGACCTACTTTACACGGCCCACTCGAGCGGCGTGGAGGTCCTCGTGTTCGGCGGCTCGCTCAGAGCGAGGGGTTTGACGAGGGAGATGTTGAACGAGGTCTGCGAGGTCGTCGATAACCTAGATGGCGTAATGGAGGGCTACGATCACGTCCTCTGCTACTGACAGACGAGATCGTTGTTGAGAAAGGCAGGGGGCTACGTCGCCTTAGTTCGCGCACCGCTATCCGAGAGCGCAGAAGGGGGATCAGCGGAGCCGTTGTGCGCGCTGGAACATCCTGTAGAACGTGCTTGCAAAGGTCGTCTGAAATGCCGCGGATATCGCGATTATTTAAACATTACGCCGTCGTAAGTAGCTTTACCTACAATATAAAATTGAAATTGAGGAATTCTTCGATCGTGCACAACGGTTGAGGTGCACGATGGCCGAGCAAAGGCTTCTTAAACCGCTAAGCGTAATAAAGCTGTAAAATTTGGAGGTTAAGCTTGGAGGTCGGGACCTTGCCCTACGAGGACATAATAGTCGAGGTCGAGGGGAACCTCCAGATCGTGAAGCTGAACAGACCCGAGGTGCGGAATGCGTTGAGAGAGAGGACTCTCGCGGAGCTCTACTCGGCCCTGAAGGAGTTCGAGGACGACGAGGGGAGGAGGGCCTTGATAATAACGAGCGCTGTCGAGGGCTTCTTCTGTGCCGGGGGTGACATAAGGGAGATGGTCAAGATGACGAGCGCTGACGCGAAGAGGTTCGCCGAGGCGGCCCACAAGGTGCTCGACAAGATCGAGGGGGTGCCCAAGCCGGTGATCGCCGCCGTCGACGGGGTGGCGCTCGGGGCTGGCTTCGACCTAGCTCTCGCCTGCGACATATGCATAGCGACGAAGAGGGCGGTCTTCGGCCAGCCCCCTCCCGGCATCGGGATCATAACTCCGTTCGGCGGGCATCAGAGGCTGGCTAGGGCCGTGGGGCCCATGTGGGCCAAGTACCTCTTCTTCACGGGCGAGACGCTAGACGCTGAGAGTGCGCTGAGGATGGGGATAGTCTGCAAGGTCGTCGAGCCTGATAGGTTGCTCCCAGAGGCGAAGGAAGTCGCGCGCAGGATACTCTCGAGGGCCCCCATAGCCATAGGCTTCTGCAAAAGGCTGATAAACTCCAGCATCATCAGGGGCGTGGACGAGGAGGAGATATCCCTTTACGCCAAGTGCTTCGAGACACGTGACAGGGAAGAGGGCATGAAGGCCTTTCTGGAGAAGAGAAGGCCTGTTTTCGTTGGGAAGTGACCCGTCAGTTGAAGCACGCCATGGGGTTGACGTCAAGAGTTGGCGACTCGACCTTGCGGCGAAGGAGGCTTATGGAGTTCAAGCCCTAAACGGTCGCAACGTCCTTGAGGACAGAGGAGGGCAAACCTTCTAAAGCCTCGCGAGGGAGGAGTTTGAGGGGGAGGGATCGTGAAGATCGAAGATTTGAGGGTGATAGGCGTAGTGGGTGCTGGGGTGATGGGAAGCGGTATTGCTCAGGTGTTTGCCAGGAGTGGCTACAACGTCGTCCTCGTCGACGTAAGTGAGGACATACTTAGAAGGGCCCTCCAAAGCATAGAGTCAGGCCCTTATGGCTTGATAAGGCTAGTAGAGAAGGGGAAGATGAGTGAGGAGGGGATGAAGAAGTGCATGCAGAGAATAAAGACCTCGACGAGCTACGAAAGCCTCAAGGACGTTGACTTCTTGATCGAATGCGTGCCGGAGAACTTAGAACTTAAGAGGAAGGTCTTTGCGGAGCTGGACAAGATCTGCAAGAAGGAAGCGATCTTCGCTTCGAACACCTCGGGAATCATGATTTCAAGCTTGGCAGTAGCGGTTGAGAGAAAGGACAAGTTCATAGGGATGCACTGGTTCAACCCAGCTCCGGTCATGAGGCTCATCGAGGTCGTAAGGGGCGCGATGACGTCGGAGGAGACGTTTCAAATAACGATGGAATTGTCGAGGAAGCTCGGAAAGGTCCCCATCCCGGTGAACGACGGTCCGGGCTTCTTCACGACTAGGTTCATAACAGCATGGCTCATGGAGGCCATAAGGCTCTACGAACTAGGCATCGCCGGGATAAAAGAGATAGACGAGATGTGCAAGCTCGCCTTCGGCTTCCCCATGGGCCCCTTCGAGCTCATGGACCTCATAGGCCTCGACACCATCCTGCACATAGCCGAGTACATGTACGAGGAGACGAAGGAGAGGCACTACGCCCCATCGCCAACGCTCAAAAAGCTAGTGTTCTCAGGCTACTTGGGAGATAAGAGGTCGAAGCTCGGAAGTAAGGGCGGGTGGTACGACTTCTTCCAAGTAAAGAAGTAGAGGGGCTACGAACCCGGTACGATGCGCACGGAAAGCTCGCATTAACGCGATGGCCAGCCGCAGAAGCCGTCGCTTTCGTTAATCATCTGGAGGCCCTTCAAGCTCTTTAAATCTCCTTGGCGCAACCCCCATGAACTTCCCCGGCTTCATCGACCTCTTCTCCAAGAAGGCCTTGCACCTCTCCCTGAACATGTCGCTGAGCCAAGCCCACGCCGTTAGGTCCCGCCCGAACCTCAGTAGCAACAGCGGAAGGTCGGTCCAGAACCTGAGCCCCGACTTGACTATCCTGAAGGCTTGGGGGTTGACCCTGTCAATTATCTCTATGGCCAGCTTCCTAGCCTCCTCCTCCACCTCCTCGTCCGGGACTACCCTGTTGACGAGCCCGATGCGGTGCGCCTCGTCGGCCGATATGAGCTTTCCGGTGAGCAACATCTCCCTAGCGCGCCTCTCGCCCACGACTATTGGCAGGAGCAGGACGGCGAGGAAGGCGGTCGACCCTATTATCGGCTCGGGCTGGCCGAAGACAGCGGACTTGCCAGCTACCACGAGGTCGCACGCCAAGACCCACTCGTTGCCCCCGGCTACGCAGTACCCCTTGACGGCCGCTATCACGGGCTTGCCCGTCTCTCTCAGGAGGTCGAAGACCCTCCAGTAGGCCTGTAGCCATCGAAGGCCTCCCTCCAAGTCAACCGACATCAACTCCTTAACGTCGGCTCCGGCGCAAAATGCCTTGCCCACGCCAGCTATTATCACGGCCTGCACCGCGTCATTCTCGTCGGCGTCCACCAACGCATCGTATACTTCCTCCATTAGTTCGGCGTGCAACACGTTGAGGCGCTCCGGGTAGTTCAGCTTAATCCACAGTATCCGCCCGTCTACCTGATCCCTCTCCACGACCACTCTTCGATAGATCCTCTCCTTAACGGATCCCATACATCTAAATGCGTGGGGCTGCGATAAAAAGGCGCCACAAAGCTCTTCCGCGAGGCCGTGGTCCTCGCCGCAAAGATGGACTTTGTGATCCTCGTAAAAAATTGGGTTAGGGTTAGGGCGGCCGCACCTGCTTGAACTTCTCGCTCGCCTGCTCTCCCCCTACGCCCCAGCTTTCCTTTGGGATTTCGTGGATGACCACTTCCACAGCTTCCTTCGGGATCCCCAGCTCCACGAACACGTTAGTTATGCCAGCTATCGTCCTCCTCTTGGCCTCGTTCGAGAAGCCGCTCCACACGTACACGTGGACTACCGGCATTGATCAGGCCCTCTGACATTAGCTAGCGCTCGCCAGCCAAATAAGCGTTAACAGGGAACGAGGGCCTGGAGGCTTCAGGCTTCGCGAGGGGCGTGTGCGCGCTTAACGGCATGGGTGTGCAGACGATGCGGCATGGCCTTCGCGGCCGCTAACGTGAGGATCTCGGCGTCGTTTACGCTTCGCGCTCGTGCGAGCTCGCTAGGTCGCTTGGCGTTGGGGCGTGACCCTGACGAGCTTGGACCTGGCCTTGTAGACCTCCAACGCGTTCCTCTTGACCACGTGGACCTCGAAGGGGTCTCTTATGCCCCTCTCCCACAAGGTTGCGAGGACCTCGCCCGGACTCAGGTCAGTGACGACTAGGACGTCCACGTCGCTTGAGAGCAAGTGCCTGCCCTCGGCCACGCTGCCGAACAGGTAGACCTCAGCGTCCGCGTCCAGCTCCTTGACGGCCTCCGCTATGGCGGCCAAGTACCTCTCGAGGTTCTTAAAGACCTCAGCTCGGCGCCTCGCCTCCTCGATCAACAACTCCTCCGACAACAGCCATCACCTCCTCGACTACCTTCTTGAGCCTCTCCACCTCCTCAGGGCTGTAGCCCCTAGGCACGTACCTAGAGGTTATGTACGCGTCCTCTAAGGCTCCGAGCTCAACGCTGAACTTGCGGAGCAGGTCACTTATCGCCTCGCTCTCCGAGACCTTGACTATCAGCTCTAACAACTTCCTAACGCTATGGGTCCTCGGGTAGTCGGCGCCCAGCTTCAACAAACAGGCCTTTAAGAAGAGCTGGAGACCCTGCTCCAAGCTGAAGACCGCCAAGTCGTAGAAACCCCTCTCGATCTGCATGCTCGCTGTCTCGCAAAACCTTCTAGATCTTTCTAAGAGGGTCTCGTATTCATCTATGCGGGTCAATCGAAACTGACCTCCACCGCTCTGCTAAAAGACGCCAGCTTTCCGCGTTTTAGTTGTAGGAACGTACAAATAACGCTTCTTTGACGACGCGACAACTTCTTATACCTTCGCCAGGAGTTGAGTTTATCGTTTTATTTGCGACGGCCTCCTAAGGCGCTTTGGTGAGGGGCTTGATCCTCACGGTCTTGAACTCGAGGTCCAAGTACGACATCATGGGAGGGGTTAGGGAGGTCGCCGATAGCACTGTGGGCGTGTTCGTCGTCGGCGGGGGAGGCGTCGTCCCCAACCCTCCATCTTACGACTTGGCCCTGAAGTTCTTGGAGAGGCCCGACGAGCTGAGCGCCGAAGAGGCTCTAATGCTGCTGAGCAGGGTCAGGGGGGTGTTCGTGGGGGACCCGTCGAGGCTCGAAGCCACTAACAAGTGCTGGAGGCTCGTCAGGCTGTGCGACAAGCTCGTCGAGCGGCTGGACCTAAGAAGCTCTTGGTGCTCATGCGTCGGCCTGACCAAGGACAGTGCGGGCAAGAGGGTGGGGTTCGAGAGGATACCAGTGCCCGAGCTGGTCCTCTCCGGGAACGTCGTCGTGGGCATCGAGCTCTTCGGCCTAAGGTGCAGGAAAGTGGAGTTCCGCGACGTACCCCTGATCAAGCTCAAAGAGGAGAGGCCCCCTCGCTCCATGATCGACGTACTGGCCAACATAGTCGAGGTGCAGGTCGGCGACGTGGTCGAGAACTTGGAGGGGGTCGTGGAGGAACTGGGCGACGTCGTTGAGAGGGCGATAAAGGAGGAGGGCGAGAGGTTGAGGGCGCTAGTCAACGAGGCCTTGAGGGACGGCGTGGCCTACGTGGAGCTCGACAAGCTGGCTGACGAGGTCTTCAATCAATTGTGCAAGAAGGTTGGATCCTACGTCCTTGGACTGAGAGAGGCGGCGAAGAGGAAGCTTATGATTTGATGCCAGCTCGATCGCTTAATACGACAAAACACACCACTAGGGCGTAGTGACGGATGAGGCCGAGATAATGAGCTTCGTAGACCCCTATCTGCTACTGGCGTTGCTCTTTGGTTCGGCAGCCGTCCTAGCGTGGATCACCAAGAGACTCGGCCTCTCTTACGTCGCCGGTTACGTAATGGCTGGCGTCCTACTCAGCTTCCTGGCCCCTGACGTGAGAGAGGGCTACGGGGGCCTCCTAAACCTGTTCTCGGACATCGCCATAGCCCTATTGGCATTTGAAGTCGGAAGAGAAGTCGGTCTCGAAAACATTAGGCACCTAAGAACAGCCCCCTTAGCGGTAGTCCTAGGAGAACTATTGGCCTCATTCACGCTCATGACGGCGATGGGCTTGATCTTAAAGCTCAATTGGATCGACATAGCGGTGCTGGCGCTGATGAGTTCTTTCTGTAGCACGTCGATAACTTACAAGTTAATGCATGAAAGAGGGCTCGACTTCGACAAAAGGAGATTTGTGCTTTCAGTGGCTGCTATCGAGGACGTTGCGGCCATAATATTTTTGGCGCTTCTCCCCCAGCTAAGCCGTGGCTATGCAAGCCTCTTTGACGCCCTGAAGCTCGTGCTACTCTCGGTAACCATAGCCGCAACCTTGGTTATCGTTGGCATAGCTCTGCTCCGTTCGATCTTCGCAAAAATAGTAAGGCCAGACGAATTAGGTTTGGCGATATCGATTAGCTTAAGCTTTGCTTATGCGCTGGTGTCCAGAACTGCAGGGCTATCGCCCACTTTAGGGGCCTTCGCAGCGGGTTTGGCTTTATCGACTCACCCTAGATCTGCTGAGATAAGTGAACTGATGAGACCGATTAGGGAGATGTTTTTGATCGTGTTCTTCATAGTGATGGGCTTCAACGCGAACATGATGTCTATGTCGCTTTTAAACATCGAAACAGCAATTGTGATCGGAGCCCTCATAGTACTTGCTAGACTCGTCTTCTTCTCTTCGTTGACCTGGATCTTAAGCGGTTACGGCCTTCGGGATTCCCTGAGCATGGGCTTTTTCGCGATGACCGTGGGAGAGTTCAGCATGATAGTGGCTTACGAGGCTGTTAGGCTCAAGGCGACGAGCCAACCCGTGATAGTGATCGCAACGCTCTCGACCATCGTTGCTACAATAGCGGCCTCGATGCTTACAAAGGACTTCGAGCGACGTGCCGAAAGGTTCTCGTCGATCATACCAGTTCCCGTAAAGCTCTTCGGTGACCAAGTCTCGTACTACATCAACAGGGTGCTCGAAGGCAAGGTGAGCCGCGCTGTCCGAGAGGCCTTTACAAGGGTCGTTAGAGAGAGCGCGTCGATGATAATAGTAGCGTTCGTCGCCTCCTCCGCGCTCTACGTCATCGACAGCTTCGTGAGCTATCCCTATAACTTGGCGTCCACGGCCGTAGTCATAGCAACAGCCGCTTTCCTGATATTCATGATCACCCGAAGGCTCCGCTCGCACGCCGACTTCCTGTGCCAAGAGTTCGTGTGCAAGAGCGGCGTCGCCGATCCCAGAGTGAGGAGGTTGTTGAGCGGTCTAATATTCATGAGCTTGACGATGCTGACGGTCCTACTGGCCACGTTAGTGGCGAGCAAGTACGTGGAAGCTATAATTAAGAGGGTCGTAGGCCTCGACGTCGGCCACTTGGTGGCGTCCTCTATAATAGTCGGGCTATTGGCCCTGGCCTTGTGGAGCATAGTCAGCAGGTTAAGGAGACTAGCGTCACTCGTTAGAGACAAAGGGACATAGTGGGTCAGGCATCATCAAGTCGCCGTGGATCGCCAAGGCCCTCGCGTGGCAACCGCCTAGGCAACTCTCTGCGTGTTCGCAGGCCCTGCAGGGACCTTTAAGGTTCTCTGGCCTCGTCAACGACCTGACGAGCTCGCTCCTCGAGTACTCCATCCAGGCTTCTCGGACTCCTTTCTTGACGTCCGTGACCTTTATATCGATGGTGTCGCAAAGCAACACACTACCGTCGGGGGCTATGTCCATGCACACGTCCACTATGCAACTCGAGGCGTGGATCCTCCTCGACTTAATGAGTGACGGAGCAAAAGGAGAGCACCACAGCTCAACGTTGAGGCCGACCTCCTCTGCCTTCTGAGCCACTAGCGAGAAGGCCTCCTTGGTCATGCTCGGCGTGGGCATGATTTCTCTGTCCGCTCGGCCGACAGGTATTATCGGGATCAGCGCAGCGCTCGAGACGCCCAGCTCAGCGCATAGCTCCACGTACCTCCCGACCTCGCTATAGTTCACAGAATTTATGGTCATGACCGGCTCAACCTCCATCCCGAGAACCCTAAGCCTCCTCGTCCTCTCTAAAACGAGGTCGAAGTAGGGCCCCCTTATCTTGGCGAAGGTCTCCTTAGAGGCGCCGTCTATACTGATGTGTACCTCGACCTCCCTCTTGGCCAAGAAATTCATAAGCTCGTCGGTCAGCTTGAGGGTATTGGTGAAGACACTTACGTGCAGTCCTCTTTCCTGGGCTTCAACTATCAACTTAGGAAGGTCCTCCCTCAAGGTAGGCTCTCCACCAGTTATCGAGAGGTGCCTTGCCCCTATCTCCGCGATTCCATCGACGACTTTCAAGGCCTCTTCGGTCGATAGCTCGGGCAGGCCACTAAAGCGAGATGCATAGCAGTGCCTGCAACTAAGGTTGCACCTGCCAGTCAAGATCCACACGACCAACGCACAAAAGCTCACAAAACCTCACCAACGTTAAGTGAAGGGGACGGGCGGCCGATAACTGAGTGAGATTGTAATGGCGAAGGGGCGTATAACTCTTGCCATCTAAGACCGCAAACCATTGCCGAGGCTATGGGGCCGTTGACTTGATTCATGAAGCCTCTTATCAAGAGCGTGGTCTGACCTCGCAGGACTCGGCTATGAGCTTCGAGGCAAGCTCGACGGCTTCTCGAACTCTCTCCTCGCCGACGCCCCTGACGCCGCAGGCCACTATCAATACCCTCTTGGTCTCTCTGGTGACCATCGTGTGCACGGAGTCCCTGTGGGGGAAGACGTGCATAACCACGCCCCTTGAGTCCACCAACACCACGTCCCTGTCGCTGAGGGTCTCTGGAGCGCCGCCTATCGGGTAGAAGGTCTCTCCAGCGTGGGCCCTCCTGAGGGTCAGGGGTGGCGCGGCCTTGTCCAAGTCGTATATCCCTATGGGCACCATGGTCTTCATCGACGCGACGTTGCCCAGGTCCACCACGTTGTTTATCAGCGGTATCGACCCGCTTCTTAGGGCCCTCCTTATGAGGGCTTCGGAGGAGGGCCTGGTCTTGGTAGGGTCTATCCCCAAACGCCAGTAGAAGTCCCTATACGCCCTTATCACCGGGTGGTCCTTGAGGCCCTCCAAGGTCAGGCTGGACCTCACCTCCTCCACTGCCCTCTTTACGGCGTTCACGACGTACTCGCTCAAGCGGGAGTCGTAGACCTCGACCCCCTCGAGAGAGGCCCACCTCAAGAATATCCCCAGCGACTTCACGCTCTCCTCTATCTCTATCATGGCTCTTCAGGACTTTCATCGGTGGCAAAATTTAAATTCTCACCCTTAGCCAATCCCTGTCGGCGGAGGTCAGCCGCCGATGTGGGAGCCGGACGCCGAATAGACCTCGAAATGCTATCAGAGAGCTCTAAGCAGTGGAAAGAGGTCCTCAGTGAAAAGGTCCTGTTCTTCACGCCAGGGCCGACATACGTGCACCCCAGGATCCTGAGGTCCCTCAGCAGGCCTGTCGAGCCCCACTCGTATAAGGGCTTCATGGAGAAGTACAAGACCGCTCTGAAGAAGCTCAAGGCCCTCTTCAAGACCGATGGAGAGGCCTTCCTGCTGGCGGGCTCCGGAACCCTAGCCCAAGAGATCATGGTGTTAAATGTCGTAAGGCCCGGGGACAGAGTGCTGTGCTTGTCGACCGGGTTCTTCAGCTCGAGGTTCAAGGATATGGTCCTCAGGGCAGGGGGCAGGCCCAAGCTTGTCGAGAGGCTCGACGGGAGGGGCTTCACTGGGAGGGACGTCGAGAAGCTGGTCAAGAGGGGCTCCTTCAAGGCCATAACTGTCGCCCACGTCGAGACCTCGACCGGCGTCACGTCGTACGTGGACGAGGTAGGCGAGGTAGCCTCCAAGTACGGGGTGAAGTTGCTTGTCGATGCGGTGGCATCGCTCGGGGCCATGGACGTGAGGTGCGATGAGTGGGGGATAACTATCTGCGGTAGCTGCAGTCAAAAGGGGATAGGCGCGCCGCCGGGATGTGCCTTGCTGGCCGCGAGCAAGCAGTTCGTGGAGGAGCTGGAGGCGAGGGATTACGACGTGCCGACGTTCTACGGCGACTTGAAGATGTGGCTCGAGGTCGTGAGGGATCCCGAGAACTACCACTCCACTCAGCCAGTGAGCATGGTCTACGCGATCAACGAGGCGCTGGACATGATATTCGAGGAGGGGCTTGAGAGGAGGTTCAAGAGGCACAGCTTGATAGCCGAAGCCGTCAGGGTAGCGGTTAAGGCCTCAGGATTGAAGATCTTCGCCAAGGAGGGCTACGAGGCCAGCACCGTAACCGTAGTGCTCAAGCCGGAGGGCCTCGATGGCATCAAACTCAGGAGCGAGCTTGAGAGGCTCGGCGTGACGGTGGCTAGAGGCTCCGGCCAGTTCAGGCAGACGACTTTCAGGATAGGCCACATGGGCTGGATAACGCCCAGCGACGTGCTCGCGCTGGTCTCATCACTTCAGCTGACGCTCCAGCGAATGGGCTTCAAGCCCAAGCGGGACATGGTCAAGGCGGCTCTAGAGGTTCTGGCCTCGTCGCTGTGGAGCTAAGGGCTAAGCCCCTCGACCCTGACCCTCTCACCCTCTCTAACTTTCTTCAAGGCCTTGGGGTCCCCGATTATCTTACCAACGACGTTGACGGGGCTGTAGGGCTTTATGACATCTGGGCTGGGGCTCGAGAGCGTCGGCCCGAAGAATAGGCAGAGCGAGGGCTCTTCCGGCCAGTAGGCCACGTCGCCCAAGTCGACCACCTCCTTAGGGTTCTCGGGTGGCGCCGAGAAGGGTACCGAGAAGTAGACCTCCTCTCCCCAGAGGTGGGCCTCGGACTCGAAGGGCAGAGAGGACAGCAACGCCCTAGCAGTCTCGGGGCTCTGATCCAAATAGATGATGCACTCGACCGAGAGGCCGGACTCGAAGGTTATCCTTATCCGCGCCCCTCCCCTCAAAGCGCTACTTCACCTCGAAGCACGCTTGGGGCGTCGTGAAGTACTTCCCTCCTGCGTGGAGCAACACGTTCGCCCTCTCGTTCCAAACGTTATTCACCAAGAGCTCCTCGTCGGCGTACGCGGCCACCACTTCAGCTATGTAGACGTTGCACTCGCCGGCCTTGACATAGTCAACGAGCTTGCACTCCAGGTGGCCTATGCACTGCTCTATTATCGGGGCGCTCACCTTCTTAGCTGGCTGGGTCTTCAGCCCAGTTATGGCGAACTTGTCGGTCCTCCTGCCGCTCCTGGTGCCAGCTATCCAAACTGCCTTGACGAGGTCCGCCGACGGTATGTTGACGGTGAACTCCTTCACGGCCTCTATCAGCTGGTGAGTGTACCCCCTTCTCCAGAGCGACAGGGCGATCAGTGGCGGCTCCTCGCTGATGGGCGTGATCCAAGAGCAGGCCATGACGTTGGGCCTACCGTCCTTGTCCACTGAGCAGACCAAGACGACGGGTCTAGGATGGAGAAGGAAGTGAAAGGACTCGACGTCCTTCTTCAATTTCAGCACCCACCAGAGTTATCCTAGGGTATTTCTTAAACGTTTATGGGATGAGAATGAGGCTGAAGCCGCTCTACGACTTCGAGCTGAGGCCGAGGGAGCCCTTCAACTTCTACTTGACGGCCTCTTGCTACAACTTCAACTGGTGGTTCGACGGATCCAAGTGCGTTATTCCTTTGTCAAGCTCTCCTCCGCTCGTCGCCGTCGCACGCCAAGAGGACTCCGAGCTCATGGTCACCGTCTACGGCGTGAAGGGCGGGCGAGAGGACGTCGCTAAGATGGTCGAGCACGCGTTAGGGGTGAACGAAGACTTGGCGGAGTTTTACGGGGTCGCAGGGAGGGACCCCTTATTGTATGAAGTCCCTAGAGCCTTGTCGGGCATGAGGTTGCGCACGACGAACCTTTGGAACGCAATGCTCATCGCCGTGTGCCAGCAGAACTCCAGCTTTGCGCAGGGCTGGAGGATGTTATGCAGGGTCTACAAGCTCATGGGTAAGAGGGTTGAGCTCGACGGCCTAACTACCATAATCCCCCCAAGCCCTAGAGAGTTCTTGGTCGATAGCGCTAGAGGCCTTCTGAAGGAGGCGGGCTTGGGGTATAGGACTGAGACAATCGTCAGGGTCGCCGAGGCGGTCGAGAGGGGGTTACTAGAAGGCGTCGAGGAGCTCAGCGACGAAGAGGCCGAGAAGAGGCTAAAGGAGGTCAAGGGCATAGGGGCCTATACTGCTAGGCTCGCCCTGGTCTTGTCGCAGAGAAGGTATGGACTGTTGCCCTTGGACAGGTGGCTCGAGAAGATAGCGCGAGAGGTCTACGGGCTCGGCGATGTGGAGGCGGGCCTGAGGGCTAGGTGGGGGAGGTGGTGTGGGTTGGCCGTCTTCTTCACGACGGTGGTCCTAGACGCTGAGGTCTTGAGTAAGGCTCTGAAGCGGGCCTTAACTGGGAATGTCAAGCCAACTCTTCGACGCGACAAGCTGAGCCCGCTGACCCTGTGGATGCACGAGGTCTGTTGAAGAGGGCCAAGACGCTCGAGGTCGCCACGGCGCTCTCTTGCTCTGCTTTGCGAGTGCACGGCCCTTGTCGTCGCTAAAAGAAGGGTTAAGGGAAGGGTTAAAGTGGACGTACTTTAGCGGTAATCTTTATTTAGTCCTCGTGATCGCTGTACACGAACCTCTTCTTGTTCAATTCATCTATCTTCTTTAAGAGCTCTTCCTTAGTTATGAGGCCCTTCTCTTCGAGAAGTTTGGCTAAGCTCCATATTATGATCTCTTGGTACTCGATCGTCGAGATGAGGGAGTCTATGACGTTCATTATGGCGTCGAGGCCTTGGCCCGAGGCTATGGTCTGGATGAGGTCCTCGATCTCGTCATCCAAGTCCTCGTCGCCGAAGGCCCTCTGCAACGCGGGGTCGTTTGGAGTCAACGGCGTCCTCCTCGGCGGAAGTGCTCTAGGCAACATTCTCACGTCCAGCTGGTCCCTGCCTCCTACTTCCTAGTTGAGCTATTTAAACTAGCTCCAGCCCTTCGCTTGAGCTTCTCAGCCCTCTTCTTCGGCCGCCCAATCCTTAGCACCCTCACGCCCACTACCTCGGAACCCTTCACCACGTGCAACTTCACCTTCCTCAGTCCGAGCTTTTTGGCTATCACCTTCAGGGCCTTCTTCAGGTCGTCGACGGTGGCCCCCGCGGCGTGCTTGTGGCCACCCCCGCCGAGCTTGGCCGCTATCTTCGAGCAGTCCACGTCGGAGTCCTCCCTTGAGCCTAAGTGTATCTTGTACTTCCCGTCCCTAGCGGTTACAACGCATGTCACCTTCACCCCCTTCTTCTCGAGGGTTATCATGAGGTTCCTCGGCGAGACCGCCTCTTCGCCGTCCAGCTCTATGAACACGCTGTCCTCGATGGGTATTTTATCGGCCAGTTGCCTGGTACGCTCCCTCCTCTCCCTATTTCGAGCTATCCATTTCTGGACGTCGGGCAGCTTGAGAGCCTCTAAGCCCAGCTCGCTCAGGAGCTTGGCTAGCTGGGCCCTCTTGCCCTTGGGGGCTCCCTTCACGGCGTCGTTGAGGTCCCAGGCCTCGTCGCTGGTTATGTTGGCGGTGTCGCACTCGTTCGCCAGCTCGACGAGCTTCTGCGCCACGGGATCCCCTTCGAGCTTAAAGGCCTTCAAGGCTAGGGCGGCGGCCGACGGCGAGGCGGGGTCGTGGTGCACCTCCCTTGCCCTTGGGCTCGGCTTGTTGGTCTTGTGGTGGTCGATGAAGACTTGGGCCTTGGGCGGGCAGGGAAGGTCTAGGACGTAGTCCCACGTGAAGAGGTTGATCCAGCTCCCCCTCTGGACCTCGTAGGGCTCGGCCAAGAGGACGAAGCCGTCACCTCTGACGCGCCTGAGGAAGAGCGCGGCGCATACTATGCCATCGGCATCGCTTGAGTGGCACAGGCACGTCCTCTTCGACCTCAGCTTCGCCCACAGCAGCGCCAGCAGGTCGGCTATTGGCGGCATGTCGCTTACTGTCCCTCAGCTCGCTTCAAGGTCCCCTGCCCCTTCTCCTTGAGCTTCTTGAATATAAGGGCCTTGTTTATCGCGTCCACGAAGGCGGTGACGGATGCTATCACTATGTCCTTGTCCACGGCCCTAGCCTTAAAGTTGGAGCCCTCCGGGTCCCTTATGGCTATTTCGACGCTGGCTAGGCTGTCCGTGCCCCCCGTTATGGCCTCCAACCTGAACTCCCTTAGCGAGTACTGGCCTATGGCCCCGAGGGCCCTCTCTATCGCCTTGGCTGAGGCGTCGACCGGGCCTACGCCCACGGACGCCGCCCTGATGTCCTTGTCGTAGACCCTCAACAGGACCGAAGCCGTTGGGGTTATGGTGTTGCCCGTCACGACCACCAGCTCTTTGAGGGTAACTGGCTTCTCGAACTCCGGTATGCCGCCTATTACGGACTCGGCTATCGCTATGACGTCCTCCTCCATGACTGCCTTCTTCTGCTCCCCCAGCTCCCTGACCTTCTCGGCTATCCTGGCCAGCTGCTCCTCCGTGGCTTTGATCCCGAACTGCTCCAAAAGCGCCTTCACGCCGTGCTTGCCGCTGTGCTTCCCGAACACTATCCTCCTGGCCTGGCCCACGTACTCCGGCGGGAAGGGCTCGTAGGTTATGGGCTCCTCTATGACCCCGTGGACGTGTATCCCAGACCTGTGCGCGAAGGCGTTTCTCCCGACTATCGGGTAGTTCGGCGGGTTGTAGACTAGGCTGTACTTCTCGACGAGCCTGCATGTCTCCGTCAAGTACTCCTTCCTTATCTTGGTCCTGACCCCGTACAGTGCCTCGAGTGCGACGACTACGACCTCAAGTGCGGCGTGGCCAGCCCTCTCGCCCAAGCCGTTGACGGTGACTTGGACTTGGTTCGCCCCCGCGACCACGGCGGCGAGCGCGTTGGCATTGGCCATGCCCAAGTCGTTGTGACAGTGGACCGATATGGGCACCTTCACGTGCCCCCTCAAGGCCTCTATCAAGTACTTCATGGCTTCGGGGGACATGACCCCAACGGTGTCCGGGACGTTGATCCTGTCGGCCCCAGCTTCCACCGCCGCCCTGTACATCTTTATCAGGAAGTCGAGGTCAGTCCTTGTAGCGTCTTCGCACGAGAACTCGCACACGACGCCGTGGTCCTTTACGTACTCGATAGTCTCTACGGCCCTCTCTACGGCCTCGTCCGGAGTTATCTTTAGCTTGTACTTCAGGTGCCACTCCGACGTGCCTATGAAGGTGTGCACAGCGTCGACGTCTGCCTTCAACGCCTGATCCACGTCGAACTTGACCGTCCTAGCCAGCGCACAGACCTCAGCCCGGAGCCCTAGTCCAGCCACGCCTTTGACGGCCTTGAACTCCTCCTCGGAGCTCGCCGGGAAGCCCGCCTCGATGGTGTCGACCCCTAGCTTGTCGAGCTGCCTAGCTATCTCCAGCTTCTCCTCGACCGTGAAGACGACCCCGGGAGTCTGCTCGCCCTCTCGGAGGGTCGTGTCGAAGATCCTGACCTCGCCTATGTTGAGCTTCGAGGCCACTTTTCTCGCGTACTCGCTCACGAAGGGTATTTTGTCGATGGGCAAGGCCTTCACCGCTCGCTCTTGTCCTTGTGTAGAGGAGGCGCCCTGCATTAATCGTTTGCTGTCCTCATTGCCTTATGGGCCTCAGGGACTTCAATATCAAGTGCGTGTGGGTGCCGCTTACCCCCTTGATCCCCCTTATCTTCTCGAGGCACTCGTTCAGCTCAGAGACGGAGGGCGCCAAGACCTTCACTTGGACGTCGTACTCGCCGCTTATCTCGTAGACCTCGGCGACCTCCTTCATGGAGGCTATCCTCCTCGCTATGGAGGTCGTGTAGACGTTGGGCTCGCACTTGACCAATATGACGGCCTCTATCATAGAGGGCACCTCGGGGGCCAGCTTCATACCGGTGACCTTCTCGGCGAGCTCTATCAAGTCGGCGTCCCTGAAGGCCCTCACGTCGCTCCTGCCCTTAATCAGCTGGACTATCCTCTCGACTTGCTCGTCATCGAGCTGCAGGCCCAGCGACTCTAGCTTTGCCTTGACCGCGTGCTTCCCGGCGTACTTGCTGACCACTATCTCCCTCCTTCTGCCAACGAGCTCCGGCGGAATCACCTCGTAAGTCGAGGGGTCGTAGAGGACGGCCGCTATGTGCACTCCTCCCTTGTGAGAGAAAGCGTTCTCGCCCACGACCGGGGCGTGAGGAGGCACGACCACGCCGCTGAGCCTCTCGACAAGGGCCGATATCCAAGGGAGCTTCTCGAGCTTCACGACCTCGATGCCGTAGAGCACTTTGAGGGCAGCGGCTATAGTCTCGAGGCTCGTGATGCCAGCCCTCTCGCCCAAGCCGTTGACGGTGACGTGGACCCCCGTAGCCCCTCCTTCGAGGGCCGCGAGGGCGTTCGCGACCGCCATTCCCAGGTCGTTATGGCAGTGGCAGTCGAACTCGACCCCCTTGACGTCCCTACATACCCTTTCGAAGAACTCCTTGATCCTCCAGGGGGTCATTATGCCGACCGTGTCGGGGAGGCTTACCCTATCGGCCCCCGCCTCCGCTGCCGCCCTGCATATCCTGACCAAGAAGTCGTATCGAGCCCTCGTCCCGTCCTCGGCAGTAAACCTCACCTTGACCCCATGGCTCTTGGCGCATTCTATCGCCTTGACCACCTTGTCGACCGCTTCGTCCTCCGTCAACTTCATGGACTTCAACTTCGCTTCCGTGACCCCCAAGAATATCGCAACCCTATCGACGTCGCACGACACAGCCCTCTCGACGTCCTCCACATTCGCCCTGCAGTGGGCGATTATCTCGGCCGACAGGTTCTCGCTGGCTATCGACCTGACCGCCTGGTAGACGTCCTCGGACACGTTGGGGTCGCCAGCCTCGATCATGTGCACCCCTATGCTGTCTAGGGCCCTCGCTATCTCCAGCTTCTCCTCGACCGTGAAGTTCACTCCGGGAGTCTGCTCGCCCTCTCGGAGGGTCGTGTCGACTATCAAGACCTTGGTTATCGGCATACAGGATCTATGGACGTAGTGACGGACAATAATTTAAATTTTTCGGAAAGAAAAGTTCGAAAATAGAACCATAAACGTACAATCTTCGACGAGGAGTTGACGAGGAGTGGCCTCTAGGCTCAAACCACGGAGGGCCAAGCGTCCTCGACTTACCGGGATTCAGCGCTGGGCGAGGGCCTTTCTCGGCTAACGCGCAAAGGCCTCGAGTAAGGTTTAATAGCTCCACATCGCCTCACTGGCTTGGCTGGGGGTCATCTGGTGGCTAGGAGGGCTCTCGTTCACTCGAACGCCGAGGGGCACTAGGGACTTAACTCCTCCCTACAGCGAGGCGTTTAGGTACGTCGAGCTCAAGCTCCTCGAGACCTTCACCCTATGGGGCTACAGGGAGGTCAGGACGCCGCTCTTCGAGTACTTGGAGTCTCTCTCGAGGGGGGTCGGGAGGGACTTGGTCCAGTCGATGTTCAAGGCCCAAGACGACGACGGCAGGCTAGTGGCCTTCAGGGCCGAGATGACGGCCCCCGTGGCTAGGCTGGTCAGTTCCAAGATGCTCAAGGAGAGCATGCCCCTGAGGCTCTGCTACGTGAGCAACGTCGTCAGGTTCAAGGAGAGGTACCCCGGCTACCCGAGGGAGCTTTGGCAGGCGGGCGTCGAGCTGATAGGTAACAGGGGTGTCGATGCCGACGCCGAGGTCATCTCGCTAATGCTGACAGCCCTGAGCGAGTTGGGCTTGAGAGACGTCAAGGTAGACGTAGGCCACGCGGGGATCTTCAAGAGGCTCCTAGCCCTAGCCAAGTTGGGGAACGAGGAGGTCGAGAGGGTCAAGGGCTTCGTGTCGATGAAGGACTCCACGGGCCTGAGGCGCATGCTAAAGGGCTTGGGTTGCGACGAAGGAGTCGTGAAGGCATTCGAGGCGGTGTGCGAGCTAAGGGGCCTTAAGGTGCTCGACGAGGTCCTAGGCGCCGTCGGCGACGAGGAGGTCGCGAGGTTGGCCGAGGAGGTCAAGTTGCTTTTCAAGTTGTTGAGCTACAACGACCTCCAAGACAAGGTCTCCCTGGACGTGGGGCTGATAAGGGGCTTGGACTACTACACTGGGATAATATTCGAGCCTTACACGTCGGCCTTCGGAAGCGCCCTCGGCGGAGGGGGCAGGTACGACGATCTGATAGCCTCGTTCGTGGGCAAGGAGGTCCCGGCTACGGGCTTCGCGCTCGTGGTCGACCACCTCGTCGAGGCCATAGGCGTTGAGGCTATCGCTCAGCGAATGAAAGAGAAGAAGAGGGTCATAATCGTGCCCATGAACTACGAGGGCTATCGAGAGGCCCTGTCGAGAGCTCAAGACCTGAGGAGGCAGGGCGTGATAGCGGAGCTACACCCCGTGGGCGATTTAGAGGGCGCTAAAGCCAAGGCCATGAAGGCGAGCGCGATCCTAGAGGTGGTGAGGTAGTTGAGGCCCCTAAGGATTGCGATCCCCAACAAGGGGAGGCTCCACAAGCCGTCCTTGGAGCTCTTGAGTAAGGCTGGCCTCTCCGTCGGCGAGGCGTCGAGGTCCTACGCGACTAAGGTCGACGGCCTCGAGGTGGTGCTCGCGAGGGCCGCCGACATACCGATATACGTCCACTTCGGGGCCGTCGACTTAGGGGTCACGGGCCACGACCTGGTCTTGGAGAAGGAGGCGGATGTCTACGAACTCTTGGACCTCGGCTTCGGGTGGTGCAAGATGGTCGTGGCCGTCCCCGAAGAGTCCCCCGTGAACAGCGTGTACGACCTGCCTCAAGGCTCTAGGGTGGCCACGAGCTTCCCTAGAATAGCCTCGAGCTACTTCGAGGGGCTGGGGCTGAGCGTGGAGGTCGTGGAGGTAGAGGGGGCCGTCGAGATAGCCCCGAGGCTCGGGCTGGCCGACGCCATAGTTGACTTGGCGACCACCGGCGCGACGCTCAGGGAGAACCGCCTCAGGGAGATAGCGGTGGTGCTGGAGGCGAGCGCGAGGCTGATATGCAACAAGGTCTCGTTTAGGACGAGGGAGCGGGAGATAGCCAGCTTAGTGGAGAGGTTGAGGGCGTCTAAATGAAGGTCTTCGATTTGAGCAAGCAGATGGAGGAAGCGCTGAGGGAGGTCGCGAGGAGGGGGCTCGAGGGCTTCGAGGAGGCCGTGGAGGCCGTCAAGCCCATAGTTATGGCCGTCAAGGAGCAAGGCGACGAGGCTGTCAAGGCCTACGACAAGACGTTCTCCAAGGTCGCCCGCGACTACGAGATCAAGGTGTCGAGGGACGAGATAGAGGAGGCGTACTCGAAGGTCGACCAAGAGTTCGTAGAGGCCCTGAGGAAGGCGATAGAGGTCGTCAGGAGGTTCCACGAGGAGGAAAGACCGAGGCCTTGGATAAAGGAGGTCGCTAGGGGGTTGAGAGCTGGGGTGATACCGCGGCCCGTCGACGTCGCCGGCCTCTACATACCCGGCGGGCGGGCGCCGTACCCCTCAACAGCGGTCATGACCGGGATCCCGGCCAAGGTGGCTGGGGTGGGCAAGTTGGTGGCCTGCTCCCCTCCCGGCCCCGACGGCAAGCTGAACCCCTACGTTCTCGTCGCGCTGAACGAGGTTGGCGTCGACGAGGTCTACAGAGCTGGCGGGGCCCAAGCGATAGCCGCGATGGCCTACGGGACGGAGAGCATAGCCAAGGTCGACGTGATAGCGGGCCCGGGGAACATCTACGTCGCCGCCGCGAAGTACCTCGTTAGCCACGTCGTGGGGATAGACGTGCTGGCCGGCCCCAGCGAGCTCCTAGTCATAGCCGACGAGAGCTCGGACCCTAGCCTGGTGGCCTTGGACTTGGCGTCCCAGGCGGAGCACGACCCCCTAGCTCAAATAGCCCTCGCGGCCACAAGCCCCGGAGTCGTGAGGAGGGTTGTGGAGGAGCTCGAGGTCTTGGCGAGGGAGAGCTCGGTGGTCGAGGAGGTCTTGGAGAAGCACTTCGTAGCCGTCTATGGACCCCCTAAGGAGCTCGTGGAGTTCGCCAACGCCTACGCCCCCGAGCACCTTCAATTGATGGTGTCGAGGCCCGAGGACTACGTCGACGAGATAAGGGCCTCAGGGGTCCTGCTCGTGGGGGCCAAGACGCCGACGGCCTTGAGCGACTACTGCGCTGGCCCTAGCCACGTGTTGCCGACCAACAGGTGCTCCAGGTTCAGGGGCGGGGTCTCGACCTCGACCTTCACGAAGTTCATGCACTACGTAGAGGTCGTCGAGGCGAGCGAGGAGCTGTACCTACCCGCCCTAAAGCTGGCCGAGGTCGAGGGCTTTAGACTACACGCGGAGGCTTTGAGGAGGAGGCTCAAGGGTTGAGCTTGGAGGCCTACGTCAACCCCCACGTGAGGAGGCTCTCCAGGTACGAGGTCAGGGAGAGGAGGACTCCTACGACGGAGGTGCACAAGCTCGACGCGAACGAGAACCTAGTGCTGGACGAGAACTGGATTAGGGACCTCGTGAGAGAGGCCATCGAGAAGGTCGACGTCAGGCTCTACCCCCCTATGTACGCCTCCAAAGCGGTCGAGGCGATAGCGGACTTCTTAGGCGTTTCCAAGAGGAACGTAATAGTCGAGAACGGGAGCGACTCGATAATAGACCTCGTAGCGAAGTGCTTCGTCGGCCAAGGCAGGGCCGTGATCGTTGAGCCGACCTTCGAGATGTACAGGTTCTACGTCGAGGCCCTTGGAGGTGTAGCCGAGGGCTTCTACATGAACGAGGGCTTCACGATAGACGTCGAGGAGCTCCTCAAGAGGGCCGAGGGCGCCAAGGTCATATTCATGGCATCCCCGAACAACCCCACCGGCACCCAACAGCCTAAGGAGGTCGTGGAGGCCATAGCCGAGGGCTTCAGAGGGTTGCTGGTGGTCGACGAGGCTTACGCCGACTTCGGCGACTTCAGCCTCTGGGACCTGCCGCTCAAGTACGAGAACGTCATCGTCTTGAGGTCCTTCTCCAAAGTCGCCGGGCTCGCGGGCCTGCGGGTGGGCTATGCCGTCGTCAGCGAGGGAGTGCACGATTTCATCAGCAGGCTCCAGTCGCCCTACTCGGTCAACTCCGTAGCGCAGGAGGTGGTGAGGCTTATCCTCGACAGGTGGGACGAGGTGGTGAAGGCCGTCGAGGTGGTGAAGGCCGAGAGGGACTTCTTGGTAAGGGAGCTCGCCTCCACGAAGGGGGTCAGGCCCTACGACTCAAAGGCTAACTTCGTGCTCTTCAAGGTCGAGGCCATGGGCTCCGAGGAACTCGTGGAGAGGCTGGAGGCCATGGGCTTCTACGTCAGGGAGAGGAACGCGAAGCCCTTGTTGGAGAACTGCATCAGGGTGACCGTTGGCCCTCGCAGGGTCAACGAGCTCTTCATCGAGGCCTTGAGGAGGGCGCTGGCCCTCTAGGAGGCATGTGGCTGAGAAGCCTTTTTACGAGGGCTAACGCGAGATATCGAGCTCGGAGGAGCAGTCTTTGAGGAGGGCGAGGGTCGAGAGGAAGACGGCGGAGACGCACGTGGAGGTGGAGCTGGAGCTCGACGGCAACGGCCGCTGCGACGTGGAGACCGGCTTCCTCTTCCTGGACCACATGCTCAAGACCTTGGCCTTCCACGGGTCCTTCGACCTAAACGCCAAGGTCGTCGAGGGGGACTTGGAGCACCACATGGCGGAGGACTTGGGCCTGGCCTTGGGCGAGGCGCTGTCAAAAGCCCTTGGGGGCAGGGAGGGCATTAACAGGTTCGGCTGGGCCGTGGTGCCCATGGACGAGGCCCTTGCGCTCGCGGCCGTGGACCTCTCGGGCAGGCCTTCGTTCCACGCAGAGCTGGACCTCCGAGCGGACTACGTGGAGGACATAAAGTCAGAGGACCTGGTGCACTTCCTGAGGTCCATGGCGGAGGCGGCCAAGATGGCGCTCCACGTTAGGGTCCTGTCCGGGGAGAACGATCACCACAAGGTCGAGGCGACGTTCAAGGCCCTCGCACTGGCCCTTAGGCAAGCCCTCTCGATAGGCCGTAGCGGGGTCCCAAGCACCAAGGGCACACTTTGAGACGGTGCGTGAGATGCGTTCGTCGCGGAAGTTGGCAACGCCGCAGAGGGCTCGACCCTTGGTCTGCTCGTCCCCCCAGTCATCGAGCTCCTTCTCTAGGGCCTTCAGGCCCGACCTCGCCTCATCCCTTGTTGAGGAGCCCCCTAAAGCCTTCAAAGGATCGCCGATGACCATTAGGAGGGTGGGAAGTTGAAGGTAATCCCGGCCATAGACATCGTGAGCAAGAGGGTCGCTAGGCTCTACATGGGCGACATAAATAAGGCGACGGTCTACCACATCAAGCCCCTCGATGCCTTGAGGAAGTGGGAGAGGGAGGGCGCCGAGATAGTCCACGTGGTGGACTTGGACGCGGCCCACGGCAGGGGCAGCAACATGGAGACCATATTGCAACTAATAGCGGAGGCCAACGTCGAGGTGCAGGTGGCCGGGGGCATTAGAAGCGTCGACAAAGCCCTGACACTGTTGGAGGCTGGCGCCGCTCGAGTCGTCATAGGGACGATCTTCATAGAGAGGCCCGAGGTGGCGGAGGAGATGGTCAGGCAGGCGGGCGGGGACAGGGTGGTGGTGGCCCTGGACCACCTCGAGGGCAAGGTGGCGATAAAGGGCTGGAGAGAGGTCACCGAGAGGTTGCTCGTGGACGAGGCCAAGAGGGCCAAGGACGTGGGCTTCAAGTGGATCCTAATATCGTCAGTCACAAGGGACGGAACCCTCGGCGGGATAGATGAGAGGAGCGTGGAGGACGTCGTGAGGCTCGGGGGGCTGAACGTCCTCGTGGCAGGGGGCGTCTCGAGCTTGGAGGACGTAGAGAGGGCCAAGAAGACGGGCGCCTACGGTCTGATAATAGGGAGGGCCCTCTACGAGGGGCTGATAAGCCTCCGAGAAGCTATAAGAGTGGGCAAGGACTGCTGAGGGAAGGGCATGCTGGCCAAGAGGATTATACCTTGCTTGGACATCAGGTGGGGGAGGGTCGTCAAGGGGGTTAAGTTTACGAACCTGCGCGACGCTGGCGACCCCGTCGAGCTGGCGGCCTACTACGAAGATCAAGGGGCCGACGAGATAGTCTTCCTAGACATAACGGCGTCCTACGAGGGCAGAAAGACGTTGATAGAAGTCGTCGAGAGGACGGCTGACGTCTTGAGCATACCGTTCACCGTCGGAGGGGGGATAAGGAGCGTGGAGGACATAAGGGACCTACTGGTCGCCGGGGCCGACAAGGTGTCGATAAACACGGCCGCCGTCGAGAGGCCTGAGCTCGTAAGAGAGGCCTCCGACATGTTCGGCTCCCAATGCATAGTGGTCGCAATAGATGCGAAGAAGAGGCGGAGGGGCGAGGGGCCTAGTCAAGGCCTCGGTACTGGGACTTGCGAAGGTAGAGAGGTCTGGTGGGAGGTCTACACCTACGGGGCCAGGAAGCCCACAGGCCTCGACGCTGTCCTCTGGGCCAAGAAAGTCGTCGAGCTAGGCGCTGGCGAGATCCTCCTCACGAGCATCGACATGGACGGGACGAACGAGGGCTACGACTTAGAGCTTACGAGGGCCGTAGCCGAGGCAGTAAACGTGCCAGTGATAGCCAGCGGTGGAGCTGGGAACCCGCAACACATCTACGAGGCACTGACGATAGGCAAGGCAGACGCCGCGTTAGCGGCGTCGATATTCCACTTCGCGCGGTACACCATAAGGGAGGTGAAGGAGTACCTAGCGAAGAGAGGCGTGCCCGTCAGACTTTGAGATCCATTGTCATAGCGTGAGTTGCCGACTTGGAACATCTCGTCAAGCTCTTAGAGTCTTATTTCTTGACCAAAGTTATTAAAGCGACTTCTGGCGGGCAGAGGAAGCGCATCGGCAGTAGACTGCAACCAACCCCGCTCGTGACGTACATCGAGGTCCCGTTCTCCACGAAGAGGCCCTTCACATACTTCCCCGAGCCCGGAGGTAAGGGAACGAAGAGCGGGCCGAGGAGCGGAACCACGACCTGGCCTCCGTGAGTGTGCCCAGCGAGCACCAAGTCCGCCCGTCCTCGGGCCTTCTTAAAGGCCTCGGGCGAGTGCGCCAAGAGTATCTTGAAGGAGTTGGGAGGGATTCCGCTGAGCGCCCTCTCAAGGTCGTCACGCATTGTGTGGGGGTCGTCCAGGCCCACGACGTATATCTTGGAGCTCCCTCGCTCTACGTCGATGTGCTCGTTGATCAGCACCACGGCCCCAGCACTCCTCAGCCTTTCGACGAAGAGCGTCACGTTCGCTCCGCTCCAGTAGTCCCAATTTCCGAGGATCACGACGGTCGGCGCTATCGACGCTAAACGGGCTGTAAACTTCAGCGCCTCTTCCACGCTCGACGAGCTACATATCAGGTCCCCCGTGACCACTATAAGGTCGGGCTTGAACCCTTCGATAGCTCTCACGACAAGGTCGTCTCTGATGGCTAGGTGCCACGTTCCGAAGTGTAGGTCTGATACGTGAGCTATCCTGAAGCCGTGGAACTCTCTCGGCAGGCTCTCGAAGTCCAAGGCCAGGCACGTGCTGGTCACGACAAAGTTAGGCTCGATTATGGAGGAGTAGAGGAGCAGTGCCACCATCGCGATACAGACCGCTATCAGCATCCGCGCCTTCTTCGACTTCATCGCCCCAGATTCTCCAAGTACTCCAAGAGCCTGTAGGCGTTAGAGCCGTCGAAGCAGTACTTGACCTCTTGGTACGAGGCCATGAAGGCCGCTACCTCTTTCTTCACCTCGGCCGGGTCGCGCCCCCTCAACAGTACCTCCTCCATCTTCTCGGCTATGAAGTCCATGTCGCTCCTCTTCATGCCCAGCCTAGTGACCTCTTGGACTCCCAGCCTGAGGCCGCTCGGGTTGCCGGACCTCTTCACATCGTCCCATGGCAACAGGTTCATGTTGGTTATTATGTTGGCCTCTTCGAGCCTCTTCGATGCCCACTTACCCCCGCCCAAGCTCGAGACGTCGAGGACCACCTGGTGCGACTCGGTGAAGCCCTTGTGCGGGCAGAGAACCTTGAAGCCCCTCTCGTGGAGCGACCTCGCGAGCCCCTTGGAGTTATCGACGATGGCCTTGGCGTAGGCCTCTCCATACTCCAGCATCTCCGCAAGCGCTATCGCTAGAGCCGCCACCCTGTGCAGGTGGTGGTTGCTTATAAGGCCCGGGAAGAGCGCCTCCTCCACTTTGTCCATGACGTCCTCGTCGTTCGCGAGCACTACGCCGCCCTGGGGGCCCGGAAACGTCTTGTGCGTGCTGCCCATCAGCACGAGGGCCCCCTCGCTCAGCGGGTCCTGGAAGGACCCTCCGGCTATCAGCCCCAGCACGTGGGAGCCGTCGTAGACCACGTGGCCCCCGATTTCTCGAGCCGCCTTGCTTAGCTCCCTCACGGGGTGGGGGAAGAGGAAGAGGCTGGCCCCCAAGACCACGAGCTTGGGCTTAACCTTGCCTATAAGGTCCACGGCCCTCTCGACGTCCACGTTCATCTCCTCGCTATCAAAGGGCAGGTCGATTACCGAGAGCCCCCTTATGCCGGCGGCCCCTATCTCCGCGAAGCTTATGTGCCCCCCACAAGGTATGCTGAGGCCCATTATCTTGTCCCCGGGCTTGGCTAAGGCGGAGAACACCGCCAAGTTCGCGACCGTGCCGGAGATGGGCTTGACCGAGGCGAGCTCGCACTTGAAGAGCCTCTTCGCCAGCTCTATGCTCAACGCCTCTATTTCGTCGATGAAGCGGGTCCCGCAGTAGTACCTCTTAAACGGCTTGCCCTCGGCGTACCTGTGACCTAAGTCGGACGTTAGTACGAGCCTGACCAACCTGCTCGTGACGTTCTCGCTAGGGACCAAGTTAAGGCACGAGGACCTCCAAGAGTCGTGTTGCTTGACCAGCTCCAGCACCTTAAAGGCGAGGTCGCGATCGCTCATCTCTTACTCAGCTAATTGAGCGTTAGCCGACGAGTTATGAAGTTTGCGCTGAAACGCGACCTTTGGGTTAGGAGGTCGTATTAAGCGAGGGAAAAGTTGTGCGTCTCAAACACTTATCTAAAGGTGGGGTAAGCTGACGGATTAGCCTGCTTCACCGCTTTCGAAAAGACGGAGGTCATCTAAAACCCTCTACCTCTTCGTCGCTGTAGCCCAAAGCCTTCAATATCTCCTTGGTGTGCTGACCCAAATCCTATGCTGGCTCCCTCATCTTCGCAGATGTTTTCGGGGCTCTATCGGCGTGCCTAAGATTCTTACCCTCTTAGCTTTTGGATGCGCTATTTCCTCAACCGCCCTTCTCTGCGGAATTTGTGGGTCTCTAAAACTTCGATTGCGGTGTATGCCAAGTACCATGTCAAATCAAGTACCCTTATCTCTCCTAGAGGGAAGACAGACCGTGCGAGTCCACTAACGTGTGCAAGGCTTTAGGGCCTTTTACCTTCCACTCTCTAATACCTTCGCTCAAGTTTTGAAGAAGCCACGTGGAAGAGCTTGTGAACCAACGAGTGGTGGCTTTCTTCAAGAAAAATGTGGACGAGAATTTAAGGGTTGCAATCATAAGTTACACAAAGTGATAGTTTAAGAGGAGGAAAGAAGGCCTCTTTGATCTTCTTAGATAATTGTCATTTGAAGATGCAAATTCAAAATAGGTTGTTGAAATTGATCTTATATAAATAGCGTTTTGTTCTAGGGATCATTTAAAGAAAAAGTTAAAAGAGTTTGCAAATAAAGTTTAAAATAAAAATTTAGTATGGGATGAACGTTAGGCCGATACCGTATGGTATCGCGGCTAGGATCATCGCGCCTATGCAATAACCGAAGATGTCTCGCGCCCTCGTTCCGGTAATTCCCAGCAATGGAATTGCCCAGAACGGGGTGAAGAAGTTCGTCCACATGTCTCCTGCTGCGTAGGAGATGATCGTTTTGCCTATCGGTACCCCCAGAGAGGCCGAGACCCTTGAGAGTATCTCGCCAGTTGCGACCCACTGCCCTCCACCGGAGGGTATGAAGATGTTTATGAGGCCCGAGAGTAACCAGCATATTGCTGGCCAGGAGAAGGCTGTCGCGTTTGCCGCTATAGCATTGGCTATGACCGTAGCCAGGTTAGGTCCTCCGGGCGTCACAACTGTGTACTGCATTAAGCCCATGATCCCCGCGTAGAAGGGGAACTGGAGAATTATCCCAGCGGTTGCGCCCGCTGCTCTGGCTATGGCCCTCATGTACGCTATCGGGTTCATGTAGAGGGCGAAGCCCGCCAACATAAATATGTAGTTCACTGCGTTCAAGTCCAAACCCTCTAGGAAGCCCTTCACGCTGAACCAGTAGGCTATCGAGACTATGAAGATGAAGGCCGTTATCCCGGCCAGGACCTTGCTGTTTTCGAGCTTATCCGCTATCGTCCATTTTTCGATCTTCTTCTCTTTAACCCTCTCCTCCTCTTTCAGCTCTGCCTCTAAAACGTGCGGTGCAATGGCATCTATGCCCTTCGCAATCCCTTCACCCCTAGGGGCCAAGGCCCAGAAAATGAGAGGCGCGCAAACGATCATAATGATGGAGTTTGCGATGGCGTAAGGGTGAAATATCGTCTCACTAACTGGGACCAGTCCTCTGCCGAACAACTGCTCGAACAGCTTTTGGAAAGCGTGCCCCGGAGTGTTCGAAAGCAACGGCGCTGAACCTGAAAGGCCCCAGTGCCAAACGAGGCCTAGTCCGGCGTATCCCGCAGCGCACACGGCCGGGTAGTGCAAAGGCCTTCGCTGTTTGTAGAATTCCACGCCGATAGCTCTCGCCAATACTGCTCCAACGATCAACCCCAAGCCCCAGTTTATCCATGAAAGTACCATGGCAACGAAGGCAGTCAAGGCCGCGGCCTGTTTCGTGTTCTTGGGCACGGTAGCGAGCCTCTTCAATCCTCTGTAGACCAGCGGGTGATACGCTATCGCGTAGCCCGTTACCAGGATTAAACACATCTGCATGGCGAACGCTAGGAGCGACCAAAAGCCTCTGTACCAGCTGTCTAAGAAGAGCCACTTCATAGTCTCGATGGGTCCCATCCTTGGGTAGGGCTGCATTATGAAGAGGGCCATCAAAATTGTAACTATGCAGAGGATCAATGCAAATATCAGTGGGTCCGGCATCCAGCTTTCGACGCTTTCAGCCAATCTCCTGCCGAACTTCTCTATCCAACTCTCTTTTTCTACCTTCCCTTCCACAGCTCTCACCAATGAGAGATTTTTCCGGAGGTCGAGAATAAAAAACTTTCGAGTCGTGTATTTAGAAGCGAAATGCCTGATCCATGATGCCTTTACCAAAATGTTTAGTATTTTGAGATAGACCTGACGATGGAGGTTCGCCCCCTACGAGTTGAACATAAGAGGCCTGTATTACTAGGCCCTACTAAAGGAGGAATTATCATAAATTCAAGGGCTTTTTAAGCGAGGTAGAGAGGTGAAGGCCGAACCCCTTAGCGCGCATAGTGATGGTCGTGCCCCTGCTCTTGTTGGTCGCGCGAGTATAAGTCTTATATATATGTATGTCTTTCGCTAAGAGAAAAAGAGGTGTCAGTCTATATGGATGTGCTGGACGAGGGCAAGGGAGAGCTCTTAGCTTGGTGCGATCCCGACGAACATCGCGAGTGGGTTCGCAAAAACAAGTCCCTTAGTATGAAGAGCAAGGTCATGGACCTCAGCGAGGCGATATCGAAGTTCGTCCACGATGGTTGCTACCTTGCCATGGGTGGCTTCGGTCACATAAGGGTCTCGATGGCAGCTATATATGAGATCATTCGACAGAGGAAGAGGGATTTGGTGTTCGCTGGCAAGACGGCTGTTCACGACATCGACGTCCTCATAGCCGCGGGGTGCGTGAGCAAGGTCGAGGTCGCCTACTGCTTTGGACATGAATTGCGAGGCTTGTCGCCTGCCTCTAGGAGGGCCGTTGAATCCGGTAAAGTTAAAATAGCCGCGGAGTGGAGCAATGCTGCATTTCAGTGGAGGTTTAAGGCGGCAGCTTCTGGCTTGCCATGGATCCCAGCCCGCATACTGATGGGCACGGACACCTTTAGGCGTAGCGCGGCGAAGATAGTCAAAGACCCGTTCACGGGCAAGCCCATATGCCTGATACCCGCGTGCTTCCCTGACGTGGCGATAATACACGTCCACGAGTGCGACGAGTATGGCAATTGTCGTATAAATGGTTCGCTGATAATGGACTTTGAGCTCGCGAGGGCCGCTAAGAGGCTGATAATAACCACCGAGAAGATAATCCCGAACGAGAAGATCAGGGAGGAGCCTTGGCGTACGTGCATACCGTACTTCTACGTAGACGCGGTCGTCGAGGTGCCCTACGGATGCCATCCGTGCAACATGCCCGGCTACTACTACTTCGACGAAGAGCACATGGCCGAGTACTTGAGATCGACACTGACGGAGGAGGGGACGAAGCAGTACTTCGACAAATACGTCTACGGGGTCAAAGACTTCAACGAGTACCTCGAGCTCGTCGGGGGCGTGAAGAAG
>Ga0080004_1129979_pt1 | contig 37238 bp, 39 predicted proteins | sample WasSprMetagenome_FD_69207 | JGI IMG/M metagenome (GOLD analysis project Ga0080004, IMG submission 69207) | Sulfidic aquatic microbial communities from Washburn Spring, Yellowstone National Park, USA - WS (SPADES assembly) (version 2) | ecosystem: Environmental > Aquatic > Thermal springs > Hot...
AATGATGTCGGTGACATGAGGAATTATCTGGACTGTCTTCCCGAGATAGTCCCCCCTCCTCTCCTTCCTTATGACCTCGCCGTAAATTTGGCCGGTCGTGATGTTGTGCTCCTTGGTTAACTCTATGTTCAAAAATCTCTCGTAATGCCCCATGTCTTGGTCTATCTCCCCTCCGTCATCCGTCACGAATATCTCGCCGTGCTCGAATGGGTTCATGGTGCCGGCGTCGACGTTGATGTACGGGTCTATCTTTATGGCCGTAACAGCGAACCCGCGCGATTGAAGGAGCTTCCCCACGGACGCCGTGGTTATCCCCTTCCCCAACCCGCTCATCACGCCGCCTGTGACGATGATATATTTCACCAAATCATCTCCTGTGGGCCAGCCCAACGATTTCCCTTAGGTCCTTGAAACCATAAAAGTCTAAATATCTATCAATTCCGATGGCAATTTCTTTAAACACGGTCAAACCCTTAAGGGCAACGGCGGTTCCAACCTGTACAGCCGTGGCTCCAGCAAGAATAAACTCAAGAGCATCTGAGGAGTCTTCGACCCCACCGCAGCCTATTATTGGGATTGACAGCTCCTTGTAAAGATCGTAGACGCACCTTACGGCTATGGGGTGAATCGCGGGGCCTGAGAGCCCGCCATAGGTGTTCGAGAGCACGGGTTTCATCGCATTTACATCTATTGCAACAGCCCTTATCGTGTTTATCGCGACGATGGCATCCGCCCCCGCGCTTTCCGCGGCTATCGCTGATCCTGTTAGATTGTCTGTTAACCCGAGCTTGGCGTGGACCGGAATCTTAACGCTCCCCCTGACCTCCCTAACTATCTTTTTAACTAGGGGCGGATCCGAGCCTATCTCCAAGCCATGTTTTTTGACATGCGGGCATGAAAGGTTTAGCTCAACTCCGTCGGCCCCAGCCCTTTCGGCCGCGATTGAAATCTTTCTGAACTCGTCCACACCGCCGCCGGCTATGCTCACTATCACGCAAGCCCCACCTTGCCTGGCCATTGGCAAATCGTGCTTTAGGAATTCCTTGTAGCCTGGATTTGCAAGCCCTATGGCGTTTATGAGTCCTGCCTTCGCCCCCACAATTGTTGGTGTCTTGTAACCCTCGCGCTCTCTTAACGTCAGACTTTTTGTGACCACTGCTCCAGCTCCCTCCTCAGCAGCCCTCCTCAACAGGGAGCCATGGCTCAATATGCCGGAGGCCAACGCCACCGGGTTCAGAAAATTGAGCGCTCCTATTTTAACCGTAATTTTTGACATTTGTGCCCCATCCTTTTTCACCTATTATCTCCCCCTCAAGCATTACGGGCGAACCACGAACAATCGTGGCCACCGCTTTTCCGATGACCTCCATCCCTCCGAAAGGACTTAACTTCGATTTGCTCTCAAAGTTTTCTGGTTCTATTTTGTGCCTCCGGCCCAGATCCACTACCGTCAAATTGCCAATTTTGCCCTCCTCAATTGCCCCGACGTTTTTTATCCTAAAAATTTTGGCGGGGTTTGTTGAACATAATTTGACCAGATCCTCTAGCTTGAGCAAATTTTTTTCCACGAGCGTGAGCAAGAGGGGCAGCGTCGTCTCAAGGCCAGGAAAGCCCCCGAGGGCCCTCTCGAACTCGACCGCTTTTTCCCAAATGGCGTGGGGGGCGTGATCTGAGGTGATGGCATCTATTTTGCCGGTTCTCACCGCCTCAAGAATTGCCCGAACATCAGCCTCGCCCCTGAGCGGAGGGTAAACCTTTGCCACGCCTTTTAGAGATTCAACGACTTCTTCCGTTAGCAAAAAATAATGTGGGCATGTGTCGGAGGTGCAGCCCAACTTTTCCTTCCACCTGATAAATTCGTTTAAGCCTTTGAGGGATGAGAGATGGGTTATGTGGAGCTGAAAGCCGTAGTTGGTTGCGGCTGCGCATGCGTCGCCTATGGCTGAAGCCTCGGCCTCGGTCGTCCTTATCTTCCCGCTCAAGCTGTCCACAAAAAATGATGGGTTTTCGGCGTGGACCACCACTGGAAGATTCTCCCCAGCGGCGTAACTGAATGCCATCATTGCCATCTCTCTTGTCTCCGAATAAAAATCCTCAACCATGTAGATCTTTATGCCTATCGCAAGCTCTTTTACAATTTCTGTCAGATGGGCAGGATCCTTGGGCACGCCGTAGTATAGGCCGAAGTCAACCATCGCCTTTTCCTCGGCTATTCTGGCCTTCTCCTCAAGCGATGAAGGTGTGTTCGTCCTTGGCTTTGAATTTGGCATGTCCGCGATTATTGTATATCCCCCCTTTGCTGCAGCCCTAGTGCCGGTGTAGAAATCCTCCTTGTAACTTAGCTCAAGATCTCGCAGATGAACGTGTGCATCTATAAAGCCTGGGAGGATTAAACAGTCGGGTTTCCCTCTGAAATCAAGGCTTTCATCAGCTCGAACGTTTAAATTTCCTCTGGCGATTTTTGAGATTATTCCTCCCTCGATAAGTATTGAGCCCTCAAAAATTCCGTCAAATGTGAAAATCCTTCCTTTTAAAAGGGTGCTCATATTTTCTCCCTTCTGCCTGACGGTGACCTTCTCCAGCTCCCGAACTCGGTTTTGAGCAGGGTAATGGAATCAAAAACAGGCCCTTCCACGCAAACCCTCAATCCAAGCGGGTCCAAGACGCATGACCCGCATATCCCGAAACCGCACTTCATGTAGCGCTCGAGCGAGGCTTGGGAATAAATTCCCCTATTGAAACCCTCCTTTATGACCTTAAACATCATTTTCTCAGGCCCGCATGTAAGTATGGAGTCGAATTTGAATTTGGAGAAAAGGTCATCAAGCATGTCTGTGACCACTCCCTTGCGACCTGATGATCCATCCTCTGTGGAAATGAAGACTTCGAACCCGCAATCCCTTGCCTCATCTAAAAAAAGGAGTTCGGATTTGTTTTTTGCGCCAATTGCGTAGACGCCCTTTTTACCTGACCTAGAAAGGGCTTTTGCCGCGTATACCAAAGGTGCCGAGCCATAACCGCCCGCGACAAGCAAGTAAAAATTTGCATCGAGCTTGAACCAGCTCCCGAACGGACCGCGCACCCATAGAAAATCGCCTGTATTAAGCTTGTGAATTTTTTCTGTGGTTGGACCAACTTTCGCGACCGAGATCCTCGTTATGCCTCCCTCGTGACCAGAGACGCTCATTGGAACCTCTTCGGAGTTGGGGAGCCAAACCATCAAAAATTGACCCGGTTTGGGATCGCTCGGGAGAGGCGCATTTAGGTAAAAGGATCTAACCGAGGGGCTCTCATCCACCCTTTTCTCGATCTTTGCCTGCACGAACTTAAAATTTTCGTGCCCTCGCGTAGCCGAAGGCTGTGGGGATTGCAAAATTTTTTTTGTATCAAAATTTTCGCTTGTATCCCTCATACAATCTCAACATCTTTGTTACACGTGTAACAATTTAGCCCCTCAGATTGTCGCAGAGGCAAACTGAATTATCAAATCTCTTTGCGTAATATACGCGCCACAATATTTGCAGCCAAGCAGTGCTGGGTTACGAGAGATGACGACGAACCTCGGGACTACTGGCTCCCTGACCTGATTGGAGATGCAGTTCGGATTCACACATTTTATTATTCCCTCTATCTCGTCTGGAAGTTTTACCTTGGTCTTCTTTACCACCCTGTAATCCCTTATTGTGTTGATTGTGGCCTCCGGGGCTACGAGCGCTATTTTGTTTACCTCATCAAGAGCCAGTTCTCTGTTCTCGAGTTTTACTATGTCCTTTCTGCCGAGCTTCGAGCTCTCGACGTTCATCACGGTAGCCACAGTATAGCCCTCCCCCCCTCTCACGCCGAGTATCCTCAAAACGTTGAGCGCTTGACCTGCTGGAATGTGGTCTATGACCGTGCCGTCCTTAATCCTCCTGACTATGAGCTCCTCTGGCTTTGGCATCACCTCAATCACCTCCGGCCCCGAGCAGAAGGGAGATGATCGCCATCCTCACTGGCACCCCGTACGCGGCCTGCTTGAAATATCTGGCGAATTTTGTGGAGTCAACCCTGAGGTCTATCTCATCCACCTTTGGGAGTGGATGCATTATAATTAGTCCATCCTTGGCTTTTTCAAGGACCTCAAGATCTATCCTGTAGCTTCCCCTCACCTTTTCGTATTCGGAGGGATCTGGGAACCTCTCCTTTTGAATTCTTGTAGCGTAGAGCACGTCTATCTCCCCTATTACCTCGCCCAGGTTCTCCCCCTCTTTTATTTCGACCGCCTGCTTTTTCAAAAAGTCCATGATCTCTTGCCTAGGCCTGAGCAGGGGGGGCGAAATCAGGTATATCCTCTTAACATTGAATTTCGTCAAACCGTAAATCAAAGATGTAGCTGCACGCCCGTATCTTAGGTCTCCCAGCAGCGCGACGCTCTGGCCGTCTATGCTGCCCAGCTCCCTCCAGATTGTGTACAGATCTAACATTGCCTGAGTTGGATGATTTCTGCTTCCGTCTCCAGCGTTTATCACTGGCACGCTTGCTACCTCTGACGCGAGTTTTGCCGCGCCCTCTATAGAGTGGCGCATTACGATTATGTCGGAGTACGCATCGAGCATCCTTATAGTGTCTGCGAGGTTTTCTCCTTTGGCCAAAGATGTCCCTGAAACCTCTGAAAAGCCTATCACTGACCCACCAAGCCTGAGCATGGCTGTTTCAAAACTCAGCTTGGTGCGGGTGCTCGGCTCGAAAAAGGCAGTTGCCAGTATTTTCCCTTCAAGCAGGTTTATCTTTTTTTTGCCATGCGCCTCCATCTCGCGCGCCAGCTCAAAAATGCGCTCAAGCTCCTCCCTGCTGAAGTCCAATATCGAGATCACGTCACGATTTTTGAACATTTTTCTCACTCCGAATATAATCAATTACTCTCTCATAATCTTCTTTCGAAATTATCCCGCTAAAATAAAGTTGCTCCATCAATCTTGAGGATGTGGTAATTGAGATTAGCTTCACCCCTACTGCCTCCAAATTTTTCCCCGCGCCCTGCTCTCTATCGACAAGCACGATCGTGAAATTGACCTTAGCCCCCTGAGCCCTGACCGCATCTATTCCCCTCAACAAATTTCCGCCGGTGGTCGCGACATCATCCACAAAAAGTATCTCATCGCCCTCTCTGACCACGCCCTCGATCATGCGCTGGGTTCCGTGCGCCCTTTCCTCCTTCCTTATGTAAAGCATCGGTTTCTTCAGCTTATAGGCTATGATTGAAGCGATCGGTATGCCTGCTGTGGCTATGCCCGCTATCCTGTCGAATGCTAGGCCGAGCTCCTTGATCTTACCCACATAAGCCTCTGCGACCGCCTCAAAAAGCTCGGGATATGAGGGAACCGCCCTTAGGTCTATGTAATATGGGCTCATGACCCCTGAGGAAAGTTTGAATTCACCCACAAGCACGCATCTATGCTCTGCAAGGGCGAGGGCGATTTTCCTCTCGTCGACGCTCATCCCTTCATCTCCTCCAATATTTTCTTAGCCGCTTCTTTTGGGGAAGGGGCCACGGATATGGCCCTTCCGACTATTTCGAAATCGGCTCCCGCTGATAAAGCTGAGCCGAATGGTGCCCCCTGAACCCCAACGCCTGGCGAAAGGATCAAAGCATCCGGGTTAAGCTCCCTGGCCTTTTTTATCAGGTGAGGGAAGGTAGCGGGGAGAATGTAGCCGTCCACACCAGCTGTCGAGGCAATGTTGAGAAGTGCATCTATGTGCCTGTTGAGGTGCTCCTCAGCTCCCGGATGGCTCATCGAACAAAGCCCTAAAACCCCCCTATCTCCTTCGTTCGCCAATTTTACAACTTCGTCCATGCCACCCTTCACCCCTATCGCGGCATGAATTATGAGCGCATCAAATCCTATATCAAAAATTTGCTCGGCCACAAGTCGGTTGACATGACCTATATCAGCCATCTTTGAATCGCATATGAAAAGATAGCTTTTCTTGAACGGGCCTATCAGCTCCTCAATTTTATCAGGCCCAAGGGCGAGAATTGCTGGGAGACCTATTTTTGCGCCAACTATTAGTCCATCTAAGTCCAAAAGTAGGGACTTCGCCCTTTCTTGAATTGACAGCCTCTCCCTAAGCCTCTCCTCTGGGCTCTTAAGTCTGTAAGGATTTGAAGTTGGATCGTATGCCAAAATTATTCTGGAGCCGGTCTTATCTGCTATGCTCCTCGCTCGGTCAACAAATACCTTACTCAAAGCCCTTGCCAATTTAATTTCCGACTCGCTAAAAAGCTTTACGGTGGCGGTGGCGGTGTTATCCAGTGAGAATCTTATAGAGATAAAGTTTACAAAAATCATTTTTGGGGCGATAGATGGATGTAATAAGGGAATTTGACCCGTGGGGAGACCCCCTCTGCACTTGCCCAAAAAAATTAACTTTCAACCCTTATACTGGCTGCCCGCACGCTTGTCTCTACTGCTACATAACGTCCTTCATCCCCCGAGCATTTGAGTGCAGGCCCAAGAAAAATTTGCTCGCTAGAGTAGAACGCGATCTTATGAAAGTTGATGAAAATCTTGTAATTAGCATGTCCAACAGCTCCGATCCCTACCCTCCGATTGAGGAAAAGATTGGGTTAACCAGGTCATGCCTAAAGCTCTTCGCTGAGCGAGGGAGTTTGATTCAGGTGATAACAAAATCAGACATCGTTGTGAGGGACGCTGACCTGCTTTCCAAAATGAAAAGTGTTGTCAGCTTCACGATCACGACCCTAGATAAAAATCTGAGTTCAAAATTGGAGCCTTGCGCTCCAGAGCCCGAGCGGAGGCTGAGGGCGATGAAGGAACTGAGTAAGGCAGGGGTTCCTGTCACCCTTAGGCTTGACCCCGTCATACCCTTTCTGAATGACTCACACATCGAGGAAATAGTTAAAGCCGCATCCTCATCTGGAGCCGTTCATGTGACCTCATCAACGTTTAAGCCTAGAAATGACAGCTGGAGACGGATGCGATCCGCTTTTCCCGAAGTTTGCTCTAGAATTTACGACCTTTATTTCAAAATGGGCATGCGCCATCACAACAGCTGGTATTTGCCTAAGGAATTTCGCCGTGAACTTATGGAGAAGGTCAAAAGAGCCTGCGAGGAAAACGGGTTGACGTTCTCCACATGCAGAGAAGGCCTGGAGGGGCTAAACACGTCTAAAACTTGCAATGGAAGCCATCTTTTCGAACGCTAAGAAATTTGCTACACGTGTAACAATCACTTTAAGACCTCCCCGGTTTTTAAGTACCATAGGTAAAGGTCAAGTTCTCCAAGCGACATCCCGGCCCTTTTCGCGAACTCTCTCAACCTCTGCTCAATCTCAAGATATTTTTTCCCTTGAGGTTTTAACGCGCCATCTACCAACCCGTTCTCTCGCATCACTGCTAAAATATGCCTATCCAAAATCGCCAAATCTAAAAATCCCAAGTTACGGAGAAAATGGCTGGCCTCCTTGTATCCGAGACCCTTAACGTTCTCCACAAGCCACTCCCTTGCCTCATGTTCATTTGATTTTTTGCTCAGGATGTCTTTGATGTTTTTAAATTTTCTCGCATCAACTATGAAATCCGCGCGCCTATTATAGAACCTGTGACCAGCTCTTTTTAGCTTGCGAACGAGTTCCGGCCTTGGAAGGGACAAAAAACCCTGTGCGCCGAGTTCGCGCTGCACTTTTAACCCACACTTGGCGGTTGAGTTTGCGGTTAAAATGCAGAAGCACATCTCCGAAAACCACTCTGAATTCCCCTTCTCTCCGGTCTCCTTGAATTCTTCGATCCTTGATCTGACCTTTTCCCCAACCTCGCTGAACCTTAATTTTTCAACCAGCCTCAAAAGCTCTTCCTCGCCCAGATGCACCGCCTCTACTTTCTTCTTTCGAGTATTATCGCAGGGCAAACCCTAGAAACGCCCTCGAGCTGTCCTATCTTTTTGAGCACGAAATCTGAAAGATCCTTGGCGTCTTTAGACCAAACCTCGGCCATTATCATGTGGTCTCCGGTTGAGACTATTACGCTTTTTACCCCATCCATTCCGGCAAGCCTGTCGATTGTCTCCAGATACTTTTCTGGTGCGACATCGAGGCCAATTATCGAGACCGTATTGTAGCCAAGCTTAGCCGGGTTTACGATGATTGTATATCTTTCTATGACCCCATCCCTCTCCAACTTCCGGACGCGCTTTCGTACAGCTGATTCGCTCATCTTAAGCTTCTTTCCGATCTCAATGAAGGATGCCCTAGCATTGGCCTCCAGTTCGCGCAGGATTTTAAGGTCCTTTTCGTCCATTTTTTATCCCCTTTTTGACTAATTCCGAACCAAAAATATTTATAATTAGTCCTATATTATCCTTTTGGTGTCTAGGATGGGGAAGGAAAAAATTCAAAGAAAGTTTAGCAGCGGGTCTCCAGAGGCTGAAAGGATTGAGGATGGCATAGGGAGATTCAACAAATACATGGGCCCAGAGGCATTCGCTAATTTGATTGACGCCGAGGACGGCAAAATCAAAGTTAGATTGAGCGGTCCTTTTTGCAGGACATGCGGGGTTTACGATTATTTTGACGACCTGAAAACGGAACTCGAAAAGACATTGGAGAAACCACTGACCATCGCGTGTGTCGATGGTGATGATGGGGATAGCTACGTGATCACCTACGTAATTGGTGACGCGAATCACGAGGTGAAAATTGAATGAAGCCGGCTTATGGAAAATCGGGAAATCATGGGTATTAGTTGGAAATTTTTAAACAAATAAAATTTGGGTGGTGAGATGAGGAAAATGACTGAAAAGAATTTGAACGAAGCGTTTGCAGGCGAGAGCCAGGCGCACATGAAATATGCAATATTTGCTGAAAAGGCAGAGGAAGAGGGCTTTAGAAATGTAGCTAGGCTTTTCAGGGCCATATCCTACGCCGAACTGGTGCACGCTACGAACCATCTCCGCGCGCTAGGGCTAATAAGAAACTCGGCTGAAAATCTCCAAGCGGCGATCGATGGCGAGACTTATGAAGTCGAGGAGATGTACCCCGCGTTCGGGGCAGTGGCAGAACTTCAAAATGAGAAGGGCGCGCAGCAGAGCATCAACTTTGCGCTTCAGGCGGAGAAGGTGCATGCTGGGATGTATCAAATCGCTAAACAGGCAGTAAAAAGGGGGACGGACATCAAAATCGGCACGGTCTACATATGTAAGAAGTGCGGTTACACAGTCGAGGGCGAAGCGCCGGAAAGATGTCCGGTGTGCGGTGCGCCTGCTGCTGAATTTAGGGGATTCTAAAAGTTTGGGTTGAAAGGTGAAAAAAATGTTTAAGTGGAAGTGCGCGGTCTGTGGCTACGTCTTCGATGGGGAGGTCCCACCTGAAAAATGTCCGAACTGTGGATCGCCTAGGGAAAAATTCGAGAAGCTGGCTGAAGAAAAGGCGCAGCTGATAGAGAGATCCAGATACACCAACGACCTACACGTCGCTTTGCAGAATCTGCTCAGAGAAGTCATCGCTGTAGCGGAAAATGGAATCAAAGATAACCTTGACCCAAGATGTTTGGAAATTTTCACCCAAGCCAAAGAAATGGCTTGGATGATAAAGCAGAGGTCTAAAACTGAGATCCAGACGCACATAGGAAAGGGAAAGTGGGGATGAGGGTTCGCCTATCAAAGTCTGAAATTGACTCTTTCTCGCACAGATAGTAAATCGCCAAGGTAACTTTTCCCGGTCTAAACTCTCTTTGAATGTCGCCAATCCTCAACTTAAAAGCGTCGGAAATCCTCATCCCAGTCTGCGCAATGAATATGATCCTGAACTTTTCCTCCAAGTTGCACTATCTAGCATCTTTTCCACTCCCTCAATCGTGGAGATAGCGGTGCACAAGAAGCCCAGCGAGATCGCCGACGAACTCATGAGCCTCCTGATTAGGGAGCTGATTCGTAGCGAGCCCGAGAGACTGAAGCGGGTCTTACAGAGTCCTGAGATAAAAACAACGCCTGAGCAAGCTAGTGTAAGGTCGAGCTTTCTTCAGCAATCATTCTGCTCAATTTCTCGAAATCTTTCTGATATTCTTGCTTTGTGTATTTTTGTTTACCTCCTCCCCGAACGATAAATGCTGGATGGTAAATGGGAAAAATCACGGCATCGCCGGCTTTTACTTCTTTTTTCCAATTAGATGAACAGTTCATGTTCAACTCCCTACAAATTAATTTTGTGCTTTCCTTTCCCAAAGGCACGATGACCTTGAGTTTCAGGGCCCTTAATTCCTTTTCCAAAAAGTGCCTGCAATTTTCAATCTCATTTCTGGTGGGGTCTCTGTTCCTTGCCCGTCCAGATTTATCACATCTTTTTGGGTTGCACTTTACTATGTTTGTGACAAATACATTTTTCAAGTTTGGTTTTTCGTTTCCTGGATTTTTTTCATCTGAGAAGCCTGTTCGAATTAGCATTTCCTGAAATAGGAGTCCTGACTTGTCCCTAGTGAAGGGAACACCTGTAAGATCTGCACCTTCCCTACCGGGAGCTAAGCCCACGAAAAGGACTTTTGCCTTTGGGTCACCATATCCTGGGACGGCCTGCGTTCTGCTCTTAACGAGATTAGGGCACTTTTTGCACTGTTTTATTTCCGATTCGATTTTTTCAATTTCCATCGAACACCTGATAAATAATAATGAGGGATTAAGTGTATAAGTTATCCGTAAGCTAGTAGACCCGTTAAGTTTATTTAAACAGGTTCTTTCTACTTGTTTTTGGGGTTCATTGAAAGAAAGGTACGATCGGTTCTTGCTTGAAACCCAGAAAGAGAAAATCATAAGATTTTTTGATGAAGACTGGATTAAGGAAGTTGCTAGGAAAGAGGGGTGTAACGAAGAGAAAGTAAAGGAGGATATAAAAAATCACTTCAAAGGAATCACGTACGATTTACGGTTGGGCGAGGAGGCTTTTACTAGCACTAGCAAAGAATCCATTAATCTCAGGGAAAAGGGGAGTGTAGAAATAGAGCCAGGAGAAACCGCTTTACTAATGACATACGAGAAGGTTAGAATTCCAGAAGATTATATGGCTTTTCTATCACTAAAAACAAAGCACGCAGCCAAAGGGTTAATAAACATTTCGGGTTTCCAGAGCTTGTAGAAGTTTTTTTAGGGAGCTTCACTTTTAGTTTAACCGGGGGCGAGGGGAGCTGAGGGGGACGGAGGTGAAAACCTGGTCAAGTATAGGTTCAACGAGCGCTGGCGTGCTAGAGATAGAGCATATGAGCGACTTCCCGAAACATTGCTTAAGCGCTTTTTCGCCCTTATCTCCTCACTGGCTGAGCAAATATGCCCAAGAAAGAAGGGTCCAGGTCAGCCCCCAAAGGTCGGGCCCGCGGAGGCGGCTTTCCTCGCAGCGATAAAGGAGCACTGCCGCCAGATGCCATATCGGGAGCTCGCCGCTAGCAGCTATGTGAAGTGGCTAGGCATAGAGGGCGTCCACTACACCACGATTCAAAAGGCAATAGGCAGGCTTCCCCAGAAATTGCTTGAGGAGGCAATTAGGAAGCTTGCCGAGCTGGTCAGCGCTAAGGAGATGGATGCTGTGGTGGATGCGACATGCTTTCGCCCTAAGTAAATATGAGGCGAAGATGGTTCGAATGAATGAGATCAGGGTTCAGCGAACCGTCAAGCTCGTTTTGCTTTGGGATGCTGAGAGGCGAGTTTTCCACGCAGCTAAATGCATACCTGGAGAAGCCCACGAGGTGAACACCCTCAAGCCAATGGTGGATTCAGTTCAAGTAAAAATCCGTAAGCTCTTCGGAGACAGCGCCTTCAGCTCTAGGGAGAACATACAAGGACTCGCAGAAATGGGTGTGGAACCCGTGATAAAGCCCCAGGAAAGCGCAACGCCCAAGGGCGGACTAAGATATCCCGCATGGAAGGAGCAAGTGGAAATTTTTCAGGAACTCGGGTATGAGCAATGGAAGGAGAGGACGGGCTATGGGAAGAGGTTTGAGGAGGAGCACACCATAGGCGCCCTCATCAACAGGTTTGGAGATGAGGTTAGGGCGAGGCTCGATAGAATGGCATCTAAACTTTTATGCGCTAGGGTTTCTTTGCACAACCTCTTCGCGCTCCTTGTCTATGCGCCCTCGTGAAATAGTTCGGCGAAATGGTTGAATTCAGTCGTCCAAAAACGCAAATGGCGTTCGATGAGGACGCCAAAAAGGACGATGTGAATAATGATTGTAAAATTAAAGATTGTTGGTTTAGAATTCTTCTACAAGCTCTCCTTCCCCAAAAACATTTGATTTCCTCCCTGCTAAAAAATCCCGGATTCGGGCGCCTGGCTGGATCTGTCCTGATTCTCCAAGTTTTGCTGAACCTTGACGAGTCAACTATGTTCTACAACAAATCGCTTTCATTTTTGCGACGGATGAAAGCGCCTGAAATAAAGAGATCTTGCGCAAATATCTCACCCAAACCGGCATGTGCGAGGATAACGCGTATGCGCGTGTTAGTTTAGGGATGGATTACGCCGAGCCTTAAACACGATTCCTGTACTCACCTGACTCCTCGAACTCCTGCTCCACCTGACGCTTAATACTTCGAGCGATCTCCTCCCCTATGTGCGGAACTCGTTTCAACTCCTCAACGCTGGCTCGCCTTATGTCTGCAATCCTTCTGTAGCCTGCTCGGTAGAGATCCCTCCCCCTGACCCTGCCTATGCCGGAGAGGGTGACAAGCTCTAGCAACTCCTCTTTAATTCCATACCTGACCCTCTGCCTGAGCTTGCGCAATGGAGAGAGCGCCCTCCTAATTTTAAAGAGCTTTGCGAGCTCATGCGCCGAATACAAAAGCCACTCAGCCACCTCCGCGGCCCTCCTTATGTCCCCTGCTCCGATCCCGAACTCTTCGTGAATCTCATCCTCATCCACTTCCTCAATCCATGCCTGAAGCATTTTGGCCGTCTTAAGCTCGGCTAAAAAGAATTCAAATTTTTCGGGGTCCTCATACGGGTCCGGAACCTTCACCAGAAACTCCTCTATATGCTCAAGCGCAAATCTTTCGAGCTCCTCCTTTTCCCGCCTTCCCAAATAAAGCAGCCCCATGTCGGGGGTGTGACAGATTATGTGAAGGATCCCCAACTCAGTGGGCGGGGCTGCCGAAATGTTTTTAATCCCGTCTCTGAGGACCACGCCTGACTCCGGATCTATGTAAAGCTGGGATACCCTCTCACCAAACGGCGTTGCCACGAGCAGCTCCCCCTGCCTTCTGATCATTTCCTCCCTATCGAGATAATCTATTATGCGATCCACTATGCCTGCGACTGCCCTTGTCTCATGCTGGTGTGCGAAGAATGTTTGACCTATGAAGTCAAGCAATCCATCAAAACTCCTTGCGTAGCCTGTGGCTATTGCCGCAAGTATGTGAGTTCTAAGCGCTGGCTCAGATGCGAGCTTTGAAGTTATTCTTTCAGGCTTTGCGAATATGAAAGCCTCGAAAAGTGCCTCGAGCTCATCCTTGCTTTTTGCTATGAGGATGGCCTCGCCATACTTATCATATTTCGGGCGCCCGGCGCGACCAGCCATTTGTCTAAACTCTAAAACTGGTATAAACTGCTGCCCGAGCATCGGATCGTACCTCCGGTAGTCGCGCACAATTGCCCTCCTGGATGGAAGGTTCACCCCTGCTGCGAGGGTTGGGGTGGCGCATATAACCTTTATTAAATGTCCCCTGAACGCGTCCTCTATGAACTTCCTCTGAAGATGATACAATCCGGCATGATGGAAGGCAGTCCCCATCCTAATGCACGCGCCCAAGCGCTTACAAATTCTTGTGGGCTCACCGAGCGCCCTTTCAACCCTTTGTGCAACCTCATCAAGCTCCCGCCTTTCTTGATGGGTTAAAATACCTTGAATATGCGCGCCTATCAATTCAGCCGCTGTCTGGGACGAACGCCTGGTCGAGACAAAGATAAGGGCTTGACCACCCTCCTGAACTGTGTCCAAAGCCAGCGCAGCCAGAACATCTTTCACGCCCGTCTTAATCTTACGTTCGCTTCCGTCTGAAAACCTGACAGCACCCCTATGATAAACGCCTTCTTTTAATGGCACGGGACGCCAATCGCTTGTCACCACTTCTGCGTTGAGCCAATCAGCGATTTCATCCGCATTGCTTATGGTTGCGCTAAGTGCCAAAATCTGCAATTTTGGATTTTCCCTCCTAAGCCTTGCCGTCAATATCTCTAAGGTTGGTCCCCTCCCTGGATCGTTTATGAGATGAACCTCATCCAAGACCGCGACGGTCACAATGTCTGCCAGCCACTTTGCGCGATGCCTGAGCAGGGAGTCTACCTTCTCAGAGGTGGCGACAAGAATATCATAACGCGCAAGCGATGGATCCGGCGCATCGAAATCGCCCGTTGATATGCCGACTCTTACACCAAGCTCCCCGTACTTCTGCCTGAAATCTTCATACTTCTCGCTTGCAAGCGCGCGCAGGGGGACAATATAAATGCACTTACCGCGGTCAATTAACACGGACTTCAGCATCGCCAGCTCAGCGATTAGGCTTTTTCCAGCGGCTGTGGGGATCGCCACCACCATGTTTTTTCCGTTCAGCACTCCTCGCCGAATGGCCTCTGCCTGAGGGGGATAGAGCTCTTCTATGCCGGATTTTTTCAAAACCTCCGCAACGCTGGCTGGCAAATTGTGTTTTGAGCAGACGTCTTCGACTCTCATTTTTATTTCTCCAATCCAAAAATTCTCTGCGCCATTAATCTACTTTCTCATTTAAAATGTCGAAATACTTTTCCTCACGCCGATCCGACCGCCCCAAGAAAGTAAATAAAAATTTTGAGAGAAAGCATTCCGCTGGGGGTGTGTGCGCATAAACTCGTTTGCTTAAAAAGTTAAATCTCCAAGGTTATCTATTAACATAAGTAAAAAGAGGTATCAAAATTGTCCTTCGAAATCCAAAATTTGCCTGACATCTTAAAGATAGTTATCTTAATAGATCTCAAAAAAGGGCGTGAAGCGGAGAAATCCTCGCTCAAAAAAAGGATAGACAAATTTCTTGGCTGCTACAGTTGCATCGAGGCAGCCGATTTTGAAGAAACCCTTCAGGAGATGGTCGATGAGGGACTCATCATCTCTCAAGGTCAAAAAGTCAGGCTGACCGACCAAGGCATTAAATTAAGCAAGATATGGCACAACCTGCTTTTCAAAAGAGAACCCATACTTGAAGTTGTTGCTGGATTGACCGATGGATCGATAACTGGATTAATTATAATCCTCTCTGCATTTTTCGCAGGCCTAACTATATCCATGACCTTGTTTGCCACCATCTTGACTTTAGCTGCCGTATCCATAACAAACTTCTCAAGCTTCATGTTGGGCGGAAAAACTGAGGATGCAGCAGATATTCTTTCCATGAAAACTTTGATAGAACATAGCCTAAGTGACATTGCCGATAAGAAAGAGCGGGATAAGTCATTGACTCTCATCAAACACCTGTTCGTGATCCTTGGAAAAGAAATAACTAGATCAAATTTCTATGCGGCGGCTATCTGCGGGACGACCACCTTCCTATCCGGCAGCATACCGATAATCGCCTATCTCATGCTACCAAAACCGATTGACATTATTTTATCGCTTGCAATCGTGGGCATCATAATAGGCATCTTCCTAGTAAGATATCGGTCTAAGAAAACCAAAGTTCATTGGCAAATAATCTTAATCGAAACCCTTGGCATAGTAGTTGTCGCTGTCCTCGCCTCTTTGTTAATTGGGGGTAGCATCTAGAGTAGCCCAAATCACAAACTAGGCGCCCACATTTTATTGCACAATTAACTGACGACGGAAATGTCGAGCTACTCGAAAGATATCTTCGCCACACTTCACTCGATCAGAGCAAGCTTAACCGACAAAGTAAAAGCGTTTGAAAAAATAACTAGATTAAAGGGAAGTCGTATGGACACAGAAAACCTTAGGCTCGAGGAGGCCATCTGCAAAGCGATAGCGGATCGTCTCGAGAGCCTGTCCCATTTAACCAAAGAAGATCTAAACAAAATTAAGGTCGAAGCGGTCAGGGAATTTCAGGCAAAGGCCATACCAAAGAATTCAAAAATAATCAGGTTCCTAGCACCCGGGACTAGGGAGAGGCTACTTCCCCTTTTAAAGCTAAAGCCAGTGAGAAGCATAAGTGGAGTGAGCGTTTTAACGGTGATGGTCAAACCCTATCCATGCCCCCATGGGAGATGCACATATTGCCCGGGTGGCCCGCAAACCGGCACGCCTTCGGCATACACAGGAAAAGAGCCTGCTTCGGCTAGGGCTTTACAATGCAATTATGACCCATATGAGCAGGTAAAGACAAGAATAAAACAACTGCGCGAGATTGGGCATGAGGTTGACAAAGTCGAGTTAATAATTTTCGGAGGTACCTTGACCTCTTATCCAAAGGATTACCTAAGATGGTTCATTACGAGCTGCCTAAATGCTATATCCGGGGCAGAAGCCCTTACCCTAGAGGACGCCCAAGCCGTCGCCGAAAACGCGCAGATAAGGGTTAGCGACATTGCAATGGAAACGAGACCGGACTGGTGCAAGGAGCCCCATGTTGATTTAATGCTCGAACTGGGCGCCACAAGGGTAGAACTTGGGGTACAGACGGTTTATGATGACATCTACGAACTTGTGAATCGAGGGCATACCGTAAATGATGTAGTCAACGCAACGCGCATAGCCAAGGATGCCGGATTCTCCGTTGTTTTCCATTGCATGCCCAACCTCCCCGGATCTGATTACGAGAGGGACCTAGATGCATTTAAAAAGATATTCACCGACGAACAGTTCATGCCTGACGCCATAAAGATTTACCCCACACTTGTTCTGGAGGGGACGAAGCTTTACGAGATGTGGCGACAAGGCGAGTATAAGCCCTACCCATTTGAACAGATTGTTGAGCTTATCGCCGAGGTTAAAAAGCTTGCGCCCCCATGGGTCAGAATTCAGCGAATTCAGCGCGACATTCCAGCAGACCTAATAGCTGGGGGCATAAGAAGAGGGGATTTAAGGGCTCTCGTCCACGAAAGGCTTAGGTTGGAAGGCGCTAGGTGCAGGTGCATTCGCTGTAGGGAGGTGGGGCACGTTTGGTATAAGCAAAACGTAACACCAAACCCCGCCGAAATCAAGCCACTCATCAGAAGGTATCATGCATCTAACGGCGAAGAACTCTTCCTATCGTTTGAAGACGTAAAAAATGATATTTTGATAGGCCTCATCAGGCTGAGAGAACCATCAGGAAAAGCGCACAGGCGAGAGGTCTGCGCAGCAAGGTCTATGCTAGTCAGGGAGCTTCACGTCTACGGGCCCCTCGTTAAGGTCGGCTCAAAGGCAAAGAACGGTGAGTGGCAGCATCAGGGATGGGGGGAGAGGTTGATTGGTGAGGCAGAGCGGATTTCGCGAGAGGAGTTCGACGCGAACAAAATCATCGTGCTTGCAGGAATAGGGACGAGGAATTACTATAGGCGCTTTGGCTACGAGAAGGAGGGCCCGTATATGGTCAAGAGGCTGGGATAATGCGACCCCTAAATTTAATCGTCCTAGGGACCGCTGGCTCAGGCAAGAGCTCGCTCTCAGCTACATTCGGGAAGTGGATTGAAGAAAACGCGGGTTTAAAGGTTGCATACATCAACCTCGACCCCGGATGCGACTACGTTCCGTTCAAACCCGACTTCGACGTGCGCGATTATTTCACCATAGCCAAAATAATGCGGGACGAAAACCTAGGGCCGAATGGAGCGATGATAAAAGCCTCTGAGTTGCTAAGGCAAAAATCAGTTGAACTCGCGGAAAGAATAAACGAGCTCGACCACGACCTAAGAATAGTAGACACCCCAGGACAAATGGAGGTATTTCTTTTTCACGGCGGGCCTGAGATGACCAAACTTATGAACGGCACCACGATTTCCCTCTTCCTAACTGACTTCGACACCGTGAAGCATGCAACTGGGCTGATCTTCGCAAGGCTTCTGGAGCTATCGATAAGCCTAAAATTGGCAGTTCCAACTTTGAGCGTCATAAACAAGATAGACATGGCTCAAGGCAAACTTGAGGGGATCGACCTCATGCTTTCGGACTTTGAGCTATTAGAGGAAAAACTTCTGAAGGAGAGCTCCGGCGTTATTGTAGATCTGGCGATCAGCTTGTCGAAGCTACTGCCGGAGCTACTTCCTCCCGCGAGGGTAGCCAAGGTCAGCGCAAAGACTGGCGAAGGAATGCGGGGGCTTTACGACCTTGTGCACGAGGTATTCTGCGCGTGCGGAGACCTTACGTAAGGGGGTGTTCTCCCGCCGTTTTTAAAATCTCGACAAATGGCGAGTTTGGCTCGTCCTTCACCGTGCTATGTACAACAAAAGTTTCGGTCTCCCTAACCCCCGGCAACTTATGAATTCTTTTCACAAGCCTTGTCAGCTCCCTGTTGTCTCTTACTAGCACTTCAAGCAAAGCATCCCTCGGCCCAAAGATATAGTGGAATCTCGTAACGTGGTGGAACTTCTTTATCTCCTCCTCACATTTTTTTCTCAGCTCTACTTTTGGATCCACGCGCAACAAGATGTAAGCCTTTATGCCGAGATCGAATTGTTGCGGGTTCAGCCTAACAGTAAATCTTATCAAATTTTGCTCCCTTAACTTCTCTATCCTTTTCGCCACCGTCTGTCTGCTCGCCCCAACTCTTTCCGCTATGAGGTAAACCGGCTGCTTGCTATCCCTGATCAACTGAAGCAGGATTTTCTTGTCAAGCTCTCTCATCTTATCTTAACAAATTGTTAACAGAAATATTTAAATATTACTCTTTTGTAAAATGGGTAAAAAATCAGGGTAGAAGGCAATGGAACAGGCTGAACTTCAGGACATTCTGGATGCCGTAAAACGACTGCATGAACAACCAAACGTTATTCACTACTCCCCAGAAGAACTCCGCCAGATTGCCGAGCAATACGGTCAAAGGACAAAGTACGGCAACTACAACTTCATCTCCACCGTCAGGAACAGGAGCGCATGGCTGACCGCATACGTGGGGAGCCCTAGAGTGGCTCAGCGAAGGCTTAATGAAAGGCAGAAGGAGATAATAAGGGACGCTCAAAAAACCGTCAAGGCTGTCCACGAGTATCTCAATAAGGTCCCCATAGTCTGCGTGGAGAGGACGATGGGGGACAACCCATACTTCACGCCCCACTGCAATCTGCTCCTTTCCATAAACAAGAAAGAGATGATCCGTCTGGCCTACATGGTCGGACAAACTCTCTTCCCCAGGGGGAATGGCCCAGGTCCCCAGCTGTACATAGTTCACGTGCCAGAGTGGCAGGAAAAAGATAGACAGATTTTGGTTTTTCCGGAGATAGGCGTCACCTATGTTCTTGGGTCTGATTACTACGGGGAGGACAAGAAGGGCTTCCTCCGAATGGCGATGTGGTTCGCAAAGCAGGAGGGCATGCTCGGGGTGCACGCCGGAGCAAAAATCGTTAAGGCCATAGACAAAAGTGGCAGGCTAAGGAGATACAGCATGATACTTTTTGGATTGAGTGCAACCGGAAAAACGACCCATGCATGTCACGACCACGGCCTAAAAGAAGAGGGGGAAGGCATAGAAATAGCGCAGGATGACGTGGTGTTCCTAAGAAAGGATGGTTCGGCGCTCGGAACCGAAAGGGGATTTTATCTTAAAACAGAATATCTCGACCCAATAATCCAGCCATTGATTTATAAGGCCGCCACGAGCACAAATGCGATCTTTGAAAACGTCATGGTGGACAGATTTGGCAACGTGTATTTCGACGACTCAACTTTGACAAGCAACGGAAGGGGGATAATGCAGAGGGACGACTTTGGTGTGCACAAAAGTCCTTCGGTAAATTTGCCACCCCTAGATGAAGTGGATGGACTGATCATAATATTCATCACCAGAAGAAACACGGTGGTCCCGATTGCCTCTAAACTCACGCCCGAGCAGGCGGCCGCCGCATTTATGTTGGGCGAATCCGTGGAGACCTCAGCCGGAGACCCGCGAAGGGCTGGGGAATCCGTTAGGGAGGTGGGGACAAACCCGTTTATCGTTGGAGATGAGGCGGAGGAGGGGAACTGGTTCTATGATTTCGTCAAAAGACACGAGGACAAGGTGCAGTGCTACCTCTTAAACACCGGCGGAGTCGGGGAATTGGTGGAAAAAAATAGCGATGGGTCAAAAACCATAACCCAAAAAGTGGTTAGGGTGGAGATCCCCGAAATGGCCTCCATCATCAGAGGAATAGTCAAAGGCACGATAAAATGGAGGCCTGAGCCTTACTTTGGCACCCTCGTCCCGGGGGAGGTAGAGGGGGTAGATATCTCCAAATTTGAGCTAACTAGGTTTTACACTAGAGAACAGATAGACAACTACGTCCAAAGCTTGAAAATGGAGAGAAAAATGTGGATCGAAAGCTTCAATGGATTAAATAAAGCTATTGTCGATGCCGTAAACGTGTAAGCACCAACCGCTGGAAGATTTAATTTAAGTTACACGCGCATTCTTAATATTGGTATATGAATGTTCGGATATCGAGGAAAAGTTCTGAGACTTCTCAAATCGCTCCAAGCGGAGGTTGGAGATAGACTCAGGATAGAAAGCAGGGGCAGGGTTTACGAAGGAATTTTAATGCCCAGGAGCGAACTCGGTGATCCCGATCACGTGGTAATAAAATTGGACAGCGGCTACAACTTAGGAATCAGAGTTGCGGGAAAAGTTAAAATCACAAAAGTTGGAAGGGGCAAGGTGCCAAGGCTTGGTCTCCCCCCAATTGAGATAAAAAGAGACCCCAACAAACCGGATGTAACAATAGTCGGCACTGGGGGGACGATAGCAAGCAGAGTTGATTACCGGACAGGAGCAGTTTTTCCGTCCTTCACCCCGCAGGAGATATACAGCGCTGTTCCGGAGCTTGCAGATATCGCAAACATAAAAGTTAAAGAAGCGTGCAACGTGCTCTCCGAAAACATGACCCCCCGCCTATGGATCAAAACGGGTAGGGCGGTAGCAGATGAAATAAACGATGGCGCAAAGGGCGTGGTGGTAGCTCATGGGACTGACACTATGGGCTACACGGCTGCTGCCCTGAGTTTTATGCTGAGGGGTCTTTTTAGGCCAGTAGTTTTAGTCGGATCTCAGAGGTCCTCCGATAGGCCGAGCAGCGATGCGGCGATGAATTTGATCTCGAGCGTTGTCGTCGCCGGGAGGTCTGACATAGCAGAAGTTTGCGTGGTGATGCACGGATCGATGAACGACGACTTCTGCTTAATCCACAGGGGCACCAAAGTCAGGAAATGCCACACCAGCCGCAGGGATGCGTTTCAGACGATTAATGATCTTCCGCTCGGAATGGTCAGAGGGGACAACATAACACTCCTGAGAGAGGACTACAGGCGGGCGACCAACGAGGGAAAGGTTGAGGTCGATGACAAATTCGAGGAAAAGGTCGCCATCGTTAAGGTCTTCCCAAACATGAGTGGGGAAATAATAGAGGCTCTTCTTGACATGAATTACAAAGGTATAGTTCTAGAGGGAACGGGACTGGGGCATACTCCAAAGTCTTTATTCGCGAGCATTAAAAAGGCGATCGGCCAAGGCGTGCCTGTGGTGATGACATCTCAGTGCATTTGGGGGAGAATTAACATGAACGTCTACTCAACTGGCAGGGACCTTCTCAGAATAGGAGTCATCCCTGGCGAAGATTTGCTGCCGGAGGTAGCATACGTGAAGCTGATGTGGCTTTTGCCAAAGACCTCCGATTTAGATGAACTCAGAAAACTTATGCTCACCGACTACGCTGGGGAAATAACGGGGAGAACTAAATTAAAGGCATTCATGGATGAATGGATGCGCTAGCCCCATAATTTTAAGTTAGCACGCCTAGACAGATTTTTAAAATCCAGATTGAATTACGCGTTTTTTTGCGACAGCAGCTTGAGGGCGGTCAACGCGTAGATCTTAGCCGCTGCAATTAGATCATCTATTAAAACATATTCATTTTCGATGTGGGATAACTCCATCAATCCCGGACCGTAGGCGACAGTTTGAATGCCCGCCCCAGCGAAATATCTCATGTCAAGGGTGCCTGGGCACATGGTTATGGACGGCTTACTCGCCGTAACTTTTTTCACAGACTCGTTGAGGGTCCTGCAGAGGTGTGAATCTTTTGGAGTTGAACATGCATTTATCTCCCCGAACTTAAGCTGATATCTAAGCTCCGGGTCTTCACGTTGAAGTTTTTGCAGGAGGGATGAGAACTCATCTTTGACATCTTCAACTTTTTCCTCAGGTATGAACCTCCGATCGACGGTGAGAGTACATCTGTCTGGAACCATGTTCGCCGCCCTACCGCAATTCACAACACCCCCCACCATAATGGAGGCCCTGTTTCCCCCTAGCAAAACTGTCGGAAATTTGCTTATTTTAGATTCGACTCTAGGCCCAAGCTCGCGATCAATTTCATTGACGATTTTAACCATTTTCTCAAATGCGTTAACGCCCAGCCAAGGTGTGGAGGCATGAGCACTTTTCCCAAAAGTCGTGATTTCCACCCATAACGCGCCCTTGTGTGCGTTCAAAATATTTCTGACACCAGATGGCTCCCCCACAACGCAGTAGTCTGCTTCGACTAACTTCTCATTTACGATAAATCCGGAGCCAGCAAAGCCCCCTGTCTCCTCATCGCAGACCGCAGAAATTGATAACTCCCCATTTAAGTTTAAATCTAGATCGATTAGGGCCTTTATTGCAACCATCATAGACGCTATGCCTCCCTTCATGTCGGACGAGCCGCGCCCGTACAGCTTTCCATCCTTCACCACGGGCTCGAATGGGTCCGTGCTCCAGCTCCCGGTCGCCGGCACGACATCGTAGTGTCCGTTGAAATGTAAGGTTGGACCACTTTCATCAAAAGTGTGAGAGGCTATGAGATTCACCCGAGGTAGACCGCTCCCCTGCGGGGCAAGCTCAGGTAGCTTTTCATTCGGAACTCTAACATATTCTACATTGAGACCTATCTCCTTGAGTTTGCCAGCTAAAAATCGCACACATTCTTCATAATTCAAGCCCGGCGGATTGACAGTTGGGATCGAGATCAAATCCTTGGCCAACGAGATCAGATAATCCTCTAGTGAATCCACCCGCCCCATAATACGTTTCACGTATGTTTGCATTAAGGTCGCCTTTAAACCCCAATCAAACTTTCGCTGGGAGTTTATGAATTTTTGTCGATATCTTTCGAAAGTATGACTTGCCTACGGATTAGCGCGGAACCTAGCAATACGTTGCATTATTTATCTGTTGCTGGGAAAATAAGACGGGGAAAACACGGTTGCCCAAAAAACTGAGGAAGGGCCTGGAAGAATTAATTGAGCGATCTAAGTATGAAAAAAGGGAGGGAAAAATGATCGAGTTGGAGGGTCTGACGAGAAAGTTTGGCGAGCTTATCGCGGTTGACAATCTCACTTTTGCCGTGGGTGAGGGAGAGGTTTTCGGTTTACTTGGGCCGAACGGCGCTGGCAAAACGACAACTGTAAGGATGCTGTGCTGCCTCATAAGACCAACGAGCGGAAAAGCCTTTGTGGGAGGATTCGAAGTTGGAAAGGACTCCCTAAAAATAAGGGAGATAGTCGGACTCCTGCCCGAAAACCCCGGGCTTTACGACGAACTCAGCGCTTACCGCAACCTCGATTTCTTCGCCAAGCTCTACGACGTTCCAGAAAAAAAGCGAAAGGAGAATATTGAATATTTCCTTCGAATGTTAGACCTTTGGAACAGAAAGGATGAACTCGTAGGAACTTTCTCAAAGGGCATGAAGCAAAAGATCGCGATCGCAAGGGCTTTGGTCCACGAGCCGAAAGTCCTTTTCCTCGACGAGCCAACGGCTGGACTCGATCCAGAGGCTGCGATGGTGGTCAGAGAGTTTATACTTGAGCTAAAAAAGGAGAGAAGGACAATCTTCATATGCACCCACAATTTAGATGAGGCTGAAAAGCTATGCGACAGAATCGCCATATTAAATCACAGAGTAGTGGCGATGGGGTCGCCCGCCGAACTTGAGCGGGGCCTCTGGGAGAAGACAACCGTGGTGCACCTCAGAAGCGTTAACGAAAATATATTAAAGGCCATTGAAGGAATCGAGGGTGTGCGCAAGGTCGAAGCTATTGAGAACAAATTGCTTATAAACGTCGACGAACCTGAGATGAGGAACCCGCTGATAGTCAGGGCCATTGTCAACGCTGGTGGAGAAATCGAATTTGTCACCGAGCTTAAGCGAGGCTTGGAAGAAGTCTACATGAGGCTGATCGGTGGGAAGAATGCTTAGGTGGAGGAAAACCTGGGAAATAGCCAAGAAGGATATGGCGAGCATAAGAAGGCACAGATACGTTATTTATTCTTTGCTCGCGATGCCGATCATATTCGCCATCGTCGTCCCCTTCACGTCCATATACCCCATGTTAAGCGTGGGGGAAGTACCATCCACCGAACTTCCGCCCTTCGCCCCGGCCAACGTGCCAGCTAAGCAGGCGATGATCCTCTCCATGGTGAACATGGCGCTACTTATGTTTATGTTCATACCTGCAGCCATCCCTTCGACGATAGCCACTTACACATTCGTAGGAGAAAAGGTCAACAAGCAACTTGAGCCACTTCTGGCAACCCCCACCACCGACTCCGAGCTGCTCATCGGAAAAAGTATAGGGGCTTTTCTGCCGGGGATTGCCGCGACCTTCGCGTCTTTTATAGCATTTGTTTGCTTGGTTGACGCGCTTACTTTCTCGACTTTCAATTTGTTGATATTGCCAAATCCTCTCAGCCTCGTCATCATCTTCATCTTCTCGCCCCTGATCGGCATAATGTCTGTAGAATGGTGCGTCTTCGTCTCCTCCAAGGTTAGCGATGTGAGGGCGGCGATGCAGTTGGGTATAGTCAGCATAGCGCCCGTGTTAGCCCTATACTTCCTTTTCCTCGGAGGAATTCTCACCCTCAGTTTACCGGCCCTAGCAATCTTCGGCGCGATATTAATTTTGGCAACAATTGGCCTTTTCTTTTTGAGCAAGGCCACATTCGAGAGGGAAAATATTCTAACCAAGTGGAAGTAAATTTATAAGCGCTGAGCCCAAAAATCACTTGTTGATATGAAATGACATTAGAAACTTTGGTTTTGGGCTTTTTTGGTGCAATAATCCTGGCGCTGTTTTTGGCATCTTCAATAAAGATAGTCAGGGAATATGAGAGGGCGGTAAAATTCAGGCTAGGAAGGTTCGTGGGTGTTAAGGGCCCTGGGATATCCCTAACTCTCGACGTCCCTAAACAGAGGGTGATAACAAAGGACAACGTGAGTGTGTACGTCGACGCCGTTGTGTACATGAGGGTAATCAACCCGAGCGATGCCGTGTTGAAGGTGGAGCATTATATCATGGCCACGAGTCTGCTGGCTCAGACGACAATAAGAGATGTCATCGGCCAAGTTGAACTTGATGACCTACTTACAAAGCGTGAAGAGTTCAACAAAAGGCTTCAGGGAATTTTGGATGAAGCAACGGATCCTTGGGGGATAAAGGTAAGCGCCGTAACTATAAAGGATGTGAGCCTGCCTGAGGAGATGCTGAGAGCAATGGCAAAGCAAGCCGAAGCCGAGAGGGAGCGCAGAGCTAGAGTGATAATTGCGAAAGGTGAACTTGAGGCGGCGGCGAAGATGTCAGAGGCAGCCAAACTTTATCAAAAGGAACCGGCAAGCTTGAGGTTGAGAGAACTCCAGACGCTTACAGAAATCGCCAGGGAGAAAAATTTGGTAGTTGTGACCCCTTCACAGCTTGGAGCATCAATTGGAGAGGTCGCCTCCTAATGATTATTTCTACCGATGCTTTTATCAATAAGCTGCGACAAAAACTTGAAAAATTACGCCAGAAAGCCGAGTATTACGATGTAGACCACACTAAGCAAAACCACGACAAGCGGTAAAAGATTCTGCATCCGTGTCTCAAATTTTTCCGCGCGTTCCACATTTCCAACCTCAACGTATCTCATGGCCTGCACTGAGACCGCCAAGTTGTAAAGGAAGACCGTATAAACGACAAGCATTACCCTATCGAAGAAGGTTAAGTAGCTCAAAGGTGGAAGCGCCCCAAGCGCGGCCAAATGATATGCAACTGCAGACATTAGGGTAGTGACACAAATGCCTATCCTCTGCCCAAAGTTCTTTACTGAGATGGAAAACGTCAACAGGGATATCAGAGTAATTATAAAAATCGGGAGAAAATTTTTAAATATCACGGAAACTTTTGAACGGTACACAGTTAACCCGAAAACGAATTGAGAGTAATTCTCATCGGGGTAAGTATGTTTCTGCTCGTAGAGGTTGAATCCCTTAACGTTCCACCCAGCTATTGTTAAATTTGGATCTACCCCGCTCTCCTCAAAATCCGGCTCGAAAACCAGTTGAGAGTCGCCACGAGTTTTGTCCTCAAGCTTGACAGCCAAGAAATGCTCATCAAATGGGAATTCCCTAAAATCTAAAGAGCCTATAAAAACACCTTTCACCCTGAGCTCAAGATAATTTTCTCGCCTTGCAACCACATCTATTTTGGAAGGGGTGCCGTTCATAAACTCGATATCCGGCTCCAAATCGTGGTACTTAAACCAGAGATAGAAATCGATGGTAAACGTCCCAGACGAAACATCCACTTTCTCTATTGAATTGATCCAAACGCCGGTCTTAACGACGCTTGGCCCCGCTTCCTGGGCACTCGCTATGCTTACGGCGTGCGCTCCTGTTATGACGCACACGGCAATAAATGCAAAAAGTGCTATAGCTAATCTCTGTCGATTCATATTCTCACTCCACTCGACGTATTTTTTATTAAAGTGAAACAAAAATAATTATAAACCTTGCGCTACGCTACAGCTGCTAACGTGACCAGCATTCAATCAACCTGGCATTCCCCTTACCTTTCGAGAATTGGAGAGTAAAGAATTGACGCTGAGACGAAGCGCAATGTTTATTAACTATAAATCCTTCTTTTTTTAGGTTAGTCTAAATTTTTAGGCTCACCTAAAAAGAGGTTAAAAAAAATGGCGTGCCATCTGGGAAAGTTTAGAAAGGGGGAGTCTACTCCCGCTGAAGATGAATACGTCGAGGCGATCTATGCGCGCCACGAGCGCGGACAGAAGAGAATAAGGGCTGGCGAGATACGTTCAGATCTAAAGGTAAAGGGATCAAGCGTCACCCAGATGCTCAAAAAGCTTGAGAAAAAAGGTCTCGTTCATTACGACCTTTATGGCGGAGTCGAACTGACGAGAAAAGGCAGGTCACACGGCCTGCTGATAAAAAGGAGGCACCGCTTGGCTGAGAGGCTGCTTAAGGATGTCTTAGGATATGATCTAGCCAGCGTCCACGATGAAGCATGCAAGCTTGAGCATGTTTTGAACGACGAGGTGGCCGATAAGATCAGTCGCATCATCGGCGACGTTAAGACATGCCCTCACGGAAACCCGATTCCCAGCAAGCAGGGAGAGGCTGGCAAGCTTGAGGCAGTGAGTTTGATCGACATCGAGGAGGGCGAAGAGTGCACCATACAGGCAATCCCCGAGGACAAGGAGGATGTGCAGCGCTTAATCCCCTTCAACATCCTCCCTGGAGCCTCTGTTAAGGTGGTCGAAAAAACGCCATTTGGAACAATTATGGTCCAGTCCTGCGGTGGCACCCAACTTGCCCTGAGTTCAGATATCGCATCTAAAATTTTGGTGAAACCGCATGGAGAAGAGAAAAGACACGGACATCGTCATGGTTTTGGCTGGAAACTCAAACGTGGGTAAAAGCGCTTTCTTCCACCAGATAACTGGCGCTGACGTTATAGTCTCGAATTTCCCAGGCACAACAGTTGAGCTGGTGGAAGGAAAGGTAGTCTATGACAACTCCACCGTTCGTGTGATCGATCTGCCTGGCACTTATTCTCTGGGGTCGGTGGCGGAGGACGAGTTAGTCGCAAGAAAAATGATCTTGGAGGGAAAGCCTGACGTCATCGTGAACATCGTCGACTCCACAAATTTGGAGAGAAATCTATTCCTCACCCTTCAGCTGATCGGATTGAATTTCCCCATGGTGGTCGTTTTAAACATGTATGACGAGGCGCTAAGAAAAGGTGTGAGGATAGATGCCGCACGTCTGTCTAAAAAACTTGGAGTCCCCGTCGTCCATACGGTTGCGGTTAGGGGGGAGAATGTTCTAAAGGCTTTTGAAACCGCGATCGATGTCGCTAAAAAAAGGGAGCGGCCAAGAAAAATTATCCGAATGGGTAAAGATTTGGAGGACATAATCGCCAAGTTAGCAAAAATAATTGAAAGAAACCTCGCCCGAGATTTTGATATCCCCACACGAGCGCTAGCCATTAGGCTTTTGGAGGGTGACGCCTATTTTATCGACCTTATCTCCTCTAAGAGAGGTGGAGAGAAAGTCCTAAAATCTGCTGAAAAATTTGCACTGGAGATCATGAAAAGGCACGGCGAGGCGGCGGCCCTAAGGATCGCAAGGGAGAGGCACGGAATTGCAAACGTCATTGCAAACGAGGTGTCGAGCTACGCTCTAGCCAAACCTACCGTCACGGACAGGCTGAGCAGGCTTACAACGGAAATCAAAACTGGGGTGCCCATAATGATTGCCGTCTTCGCCGGACTTCTGTTCACCCTGTTGTACGTTGGGGGTTTTTTAGAAGGATTGATCGTCGATAACTACGCCAAATTTGTTTCGCCGGCGCTGAGAGGTTTTTTTGCAAGTATTTCCCCGGAGGAAAGCATTGCGAGAATCCTTGACATTGGGGTAAACATGGGGCTGGAGGGAATTCTGGCGGTGATGTTCCCCTATATCCTAGTTTTCTTCGTCTTGCTGGCCATTCTAGAGGACGTGGGATACCTCCCGAGGATGGCTTTTGTCATGGATTCCGCAATGCACAAAATCGGGCTCCACGGGAGAGCGGTGGTGCCAATGCTCGGGGGCTTTGGTTGCAATGTCCCGGCAATAATGGGGACGAGAGTGCTAACCAGCAAAAGGGAGAGGTTTATCGCGTCTTTTCTGATAACGATGGTTCCGTGCTCTGCAAGAACCGCAGTAATTTTGGGGACAGTAGGATTTTTTATAGGGGTCAAATACGCATTGATGATATACGGGATCATTTTACTCCTCATCTTTATCGTCGGGTGGACTTTGAACAGGATCTTGCCGGGCAGGGTGTCTGGCATGGTTATGGAAATGCCCCCTTTGCGGATGCCTATGGGAAGAGCAATCCTGTTCAAAACCTGGGTGCGAATGAAGTCTTTTATTTATTTCGCGACCCCCTTGCTTCTCCTAGGAAGTCTTTTAATCGCGGTCCTGCAGGTGTCGGGTTTAATTTACGGAATTGTTGCCCCTCTCGCCCCTCTAACGGTGGGTCTACTCGGTTTGCCCCCCTTAACAATAATCCCCCTTTTATACGGGTTTATCAGAAAGGAAGGCGCCCTTGTCCTGCTCACGGCAATATTCGGCAGCTCAGATTTAACCGCTTTTATGAGCCCCATCCAAATTTTCGTTTGTGCGTTGGTGGTGGCAATATACGTTCCGTGCGCGGCGACCATTGCCATACTAGGTAGAGAACTTGGGTGGAAAAACGCAGTTTTGATCTCCGTGTGTACATTTCTGCTTGCCGTGATCCTAGGGGGAGCGGTCTACCACCTGAGCGTCCTCTAGATGCGTCTTAGCGCAAAGGAAACTTTTTTTATCTGATCTACCTTTTTAAAAATGGTTTGATTTGATGGAATTAGATTACAGAGCTCTCGGTTTAATGGTGGGCCTGGAGATCCATCAAGAGCTTGACACTCATAAACTATTCTGCAGATGTCCTTCCGCGCTCACAGATGAAGGGCCAGAACTCCAAGTGATACGAAGGCTGAGGCCAACACAAAGCGAGCTGGGCGAGGTGGACAGGGCGGCCCTAGCGGAGGCGATAAAAGGGAAATCGTTTAGGTACCAAGCTTACTCTGAATTTACATGTCTGGTCGAGCTTGATGAAGAACCCCCCAATCCAGTCAATGAAGAGGCTATCGACATCGCCCTAGAGATCGCTTTGCTTTTAAATGCGAAGCCGGTGGACGAGGCGCATGCGATGCGAAAAATAGTGATAGACGGCAGCAACACGTGCGGCTTCCAGAGGACAATTCTTATAGCAACAGACGGACTCGTGGAGACGGACCAAATTCGCGCCAGGATTCCAACTATCTGCCTCGAGGAAGACGCGGCGAGGAAAGTTGGCGAAAACGCTGGAGTAATAGACTACCGTCTGGATAGGCTGGGAGTACCTCTTGTTGAAATCGCTACAGCCCCGGATTTCTATGACCCCTATACCCCCGCAAAAGCTGCGAGATATATTGGTCAATTGATGCGAGCCACAGGAAAAGTCAAAAGGGGGATAGGGACAATCCGCCAAGATATCAACGTCTCCATCAAGGAGGGGGCGAGGCAGGAGATCAAAGGTATCCAGGAGCTGAGTCTAATTCCAAAAGTTATCGAGCGCGAGGTCCAGAGGCAGATCAAGTTGCTTGAGATAAGCCGAGAGCTAATTAAACGGGGCGCAAAGGAGGTCAAAGAGGGGTTCGTCGATGTCTCCCACATTTTTTTAAACACCAGTTCGTCTATCATTCGCAACGCTCTTTCAAAAGGAGGTGCGGCATTAGCTGTTAAACTGCCAAAATTCGGTGGCCTCTTGAAACTCGAAATACAACCCGGGAGAAGGTTTGGAACCGAGCTTGCGGATCATGCGAAGGTCTACGGGGGAGTTGGTGGGGTCTTCCACACTGACGAGCTACCGGCCTACGGAATTTCCTCCTCTGAAGTCGAGAACATCAGAAGGGTCCTCAGCTCCACCCCAGAAGACGCGGTTGTGATTGTTGCTGATGAAAAAGTAAAGGCCGAAGCTGCTTTAAAGGCCGTGGTCAAAAGAGCCTCCCAAGCCATTTTTGGAGTCCCTGAAGAAACAAGGCGGGCTTTACCGGACGGGAACACGGAATTCACTCGCCCGTTACCCGGAGCTGGGCGGATGTATGTTGAGACTGACATACCTGCTATCGTGATAACTGAGGAAAGATTAGAAAAAATAAGGAAAAAATTGCCCGAGCGCCCGGAACAAAAGCTGAAAAGATTTATCGGGGAATATGGGTTAAGCAAGGAAATTGCCGAAAGAGTCACTTTTTCCGAAAACGTTGACCTGTTTGAAGAAGTTGTCAGGAAATATAAATCGGATCCAACCTTGGTGGCTTCAACCCTGACAGAGACTTTAGTGAGTTTGAGGAGAGACGGGGTTGATGTCGAGAAAATTTCAGACGAAAAAATAGTCAAGCTATTTGAATTGATATCCGAGGGCAAAATTGCGAAGGAGGCTATCCCGGAGATTTTGAGGGTGGTAGCAAAGGGCGTCGATATTCCCGAAGCAATAAAGCAGCTCGGCTTGGAGGCGATTTCAAAGGAGGAACTTTTAAGGCTGATTAGGGAAACCATCCAAATTAACAGGGAACTTGTTTTATCGCGGGGCGATGCTGCAATTGGACCCCTCATGGGGAAGATCATGGACAGGGTGCGCGGGAAGGTCGATGGCAAGATTGTGCACGAAACAATTGAATTGGAATTAAGAAGATTTTTGAAGGAGCAAGGCTGACCGAATTTTAATGCCCTTTTCGCAAGTTCTAGCTCGCCTACAGCTTAATCCTTTGAACATCATGACGCGCATTTTTTTAACTATTAAAGACCAAGAAAGAATGGGGTAAAAAATGAGGAGAAGAAGATATTTCGATATAATGGATTGGATGGCTGACTTGAGCTCCGAGATCAACAGAACCGTGCGAGACGCGTTATACCGGGCGGACCTATATAGGCCAAGTTTTTTTGAGCCATATGTGGACGTACTGGAAACCCCTACAGAGGTCATAGTGAAGGCTGAGCTGCCGGGCGTCCAGAAGAAGGACATCAAGCTAAATGTCTTCGATGATGCATTGGAAATCTCCGCTGAGGCGCATGAGGAAGCAGGCGAGGAGAGGCCTGGGTTTGTGCAGCGAGAGCGCAGGTTCGGTAAGTTCTACCGAACTTTAAATTTACCGGCGAAAGTAAAGGTGGAGGAGACCAAAGCAAAATACTCCAATGGCATCCTTGAGGTCAGGCTTCCGAAAGCTGAAGTGCGAAAGGGCTTTGAGGTAAAAGTCGAGTAGCCCGCGGAATGAATAACCCCCGAAAATTGTATCTTGACGGCTTAGCCATGCATGATTACTGCAGTTACTGAATCTTAATTAGGGGGGGAGAAAAACCAAAAAAGCCCTTTTTTATTATCGCAACCAATTTAATACTAAGCCCCAAATTATTTACATAAAATTTCACAGTGTTTCCATGTGCGGAATCATAGGATGTTTGTTGAGGGGAGGAGATATAGGCTCTATTGTTCACGACGCGCTCAAGCGCCTAGAATACAGGGGTTACGATTCGGTGGGTGAGGCATCGATCTTTGATGGAAAATTGTATGTTAAAAAAGATCATGGAAAAATCGATGATGTTCACAACAGGCTCAACCTCAATGACCTCCCGGGAAGGGTCGCCATAGGCCATGTTCGCTGGGCGACTCACGGTCGACCCTCAAGAGCAAACGCTCACCCACATGTAGATTGCAGGACCAAAATAGCAGTAGTGCATAATGGGATCATTGAAAATTTCTCAAAAATAAAATCCGAACTCTTGCACAAAGGCCACATCTTCTCATCCGAAACCGACACGGAGATAGTGCCTCATCTAATTGAAGAATTTATGAAAAAAGGGTTGAATTTCGCTGACGCCTTCCGGGAATCGATAAAGAAACTTGAGGGATCCTACGCGATCGCAGCCATATGCTCGGACGACGGCGATAAAATCGTTTGTGCAAGAAATGATGCCCCCCTAATCCTTGGGATAGGCGAGAAAGCATTGTTCTGCGCCTCTGACATTCCCGCTTTTTTACCGTTCACAAATAGGGCTGTAATTATTCAGGACGGCGAAATGGTAATTCTATCAGATGGCGGCTTTGAAATAAGAAAAGTTGATAGCTGGGAACTTGTGAAAAGAGGTGTCACAACTATAGACTGGACCCTCGAAATGGCAGAAAAGCAGGGTTTTCCTCACTTTATGTTAAAAGAAATTTTCGAACAACCGCAAGCCATAAAAAATACCCTTCGCGTCTCGCAGGAAGAATTAGATGCCCTCTTAAAGCTATTTTTAAACGCCAAAAGAGTATACCTCGTAGCCTGCGGTACCGCATACCATGCGGCCTTGATCGGAAAGTATGCGCTTGCCAAGCTGGCTGGCGTCCCTGTAGAAGTTGTAATTTCATCTGAATTCCAAGAGAGCTGCATAGCCGATAGCGATACGGTTGTTTTGGCTATCTCTCAATCCGGCGAAACAGCGGACACTCTAAGGGCAGTAAGGGTGGCAAGGGAATTCGGCGCAAAAATTGCCTGCCTTACAAATGTGGTCGCAAGTTCAATAACAAGGGAGAGCGAAATCGTTTGCTATACGCGGGCTGGTCCAGAGATAGGCGTGGCCGCAACCAAAACTTTTGCTGCGCAAGTAGCTTACTTGCTTAAGTTTGCGATTCACCTCGCCAACGCTCAAAAGAAAATTTCGAATGATGAGTACGAGAAACTGCTAAACCAACTAAGCTTTATTTCAGACGCAGTAAAAGAAGCGATACGCAAAAATGATCCCGTTATGAAGAGGCTCGCAAAAAATTACAAAAATTCTCAAAACTTTTACTTCATAGGAAGGGGAATAGGCTATCCTGTTTCTATGGAGGGGGCGCTGAAGCTTAAGGAGATTGCATATGTGCACTCAGAGGCTTATCCTGCAGGTGAATTAAAACACGGCCCACTCGCCCTAATCGAAGAAGGGTCTCCGGTGGTAGCGGTCGTCTCACCCGAAGGTGCACGAACGCGCATGCTCGGGAATATAGAGGAGGTCCGTGCGAGGGGGGCGTCGGTGATGGCGGTTGGGTTTGACGATGACGAGGAGCTCGAAATGCGCGTGAATGAATTCATAACCGTCCCAGTAACTCACGAACTCTTATCACCTCTCGTACTCATTACCCCATTACAACTGCTTGCTTACTATATGGGAGTGGAGCGCAAGCATGACCCCGACAAACCTCGCTCACTTGCCAAAAGCGTGACCGTATTGTAAAATTTCAGATCCCCGTCGTGAAACTCAAAATTTTTAAATTAAATGTTGACGCAAAAGCTATGCCCCAAACAACACAAAGAAAACCGCAGAAAATGATAAGAACAATAATTATTAATTTTAGATGAGTGGTTTCATGAGCCCGCGCTATGGAAAACTGGCAAGTTTGCTGGATAAACAATACCTCCTAATAACTTGGGCGGATATAGCAAAAATGGTGGTCGATCTCGGAAATAAAATCTTATCTCAACCTCCTCGCCCAAATCTAATAATATCTATCGCTAGGGGCGGAGTTACAGTCGGAAACTTAGTCACTGACCACATATTCGGAAAAAGCACTAGCAAGCGAAACTACGAGATTATACCGATAAGATGCCGGACCTGGTGTAATATCGAAAATGGCCGCCCCCCTACCGACGAAGATTTTGAAGTCCTTCAGGGGCTTCCTCAAGGGTATAGAGATTTGAGCGACTATGACGTTTTGGGGATCGACGACGTGCTGGACACGGGGATTACGTGGTATCAATTAAAAAGGAGGATTATAGACCCGGCGAGGCCGAGATCATTCAGAGTAGCATCGTTACATATGAAGGACTGGAGCAAGTTTGAGCCTGACTTTTATCTGGAAAAAGTGCCTCACAAATGGTGGATATTTTACGCTTGGGAACCTGTCGAAGTCACAGAAAGTACTCTAAAAATGCTTTTGGATAGAGGTTATGAGTTCAGTGACGCTGCAAAAATGTTGAGGGAAACTTTTGATTACATATACCGGGAATTCGACAAGACTACAGTAGAGAAAATATTCGAACAGGCGAGGCACCATATTTTGAACGAAACTTGAGTAAGTGGACTAAACCAGCTTTCGCGGAGGCTTCCTGATCCAGCGAAGGGACTTGCCAAGCGACCACTTGGGCAGGGACGCTGATCAGAGGCCCATCTCCGCGGGCGTCAATTCGGGCCGTCCCATCCCTAGAGGAAGTATTCGCGGAGACGCAATACGGTCGCTGTGGTAGCGATCGGCAGAGTTTAAGCCCGCGGTCAGGTCGTCCATACAAGTCTTCGATGAATAAGTGTGGGACTTGTAGCTTAACACTTTATCCATTGTCCTTCGACGATCGCCTTTTTCAGCGAAAATGTCTTCAAAAGGTTCGCCGCATCTCCATTTCATGAGGGGCTTCCCGACGGTAAAGATAAAAATTCATAGCAAATTTCGGCGCGATCGAACCAGAAAAACGTTATTCAAAAGATTTTATGCTTTGCAAGCTCGTCCCTAAATGCTATTAAAACTTCCCGCATCGTGCCCTCATCCGGGGCGTGGACTTCAACGTACCCAGATGGAAAAAGCAGCAAATATGCTCCCCTCTTTAATTCAAATTTTACGATGTTTTGATTTGCTGTTTTGATCCTTTTTGCACGGGTCACGCTTCTCAGGATCGTCTCTAAGTCAACACTTAAATGGAGTTTAGTTTTTGCGCGTATGGAAGTTATTTTTGGGATGTCAAAAATATCGTAGAGCCTTGGCTTGTCCATAACGTGTGAACTTTCACCCATAAAATCCAATCTCTTTTTGGATAGCGTTAAAAATAAAGTTTGGGTTACAACCTAGCCTATGCAGAAAAGGTAAAAATCGTGGACTCTTAATTTTTTACAGGAGGTGATAAGGAATGGAAAAATGGAGATGCACAGTCTGTGGCTATATTTACGACGGAGCAGAACCCCCGGAGAAATGCCCGAATTGTGGAGCCCCAAAGGAAAAATTTGAAAAGCTGCCCCCAGAAAAAGCGCAACTGATAGAGAGGTCTAGATTATCAAATGACCTCCATGTGAAGCTTCAAACCTTGCTAGACGAAGTTATATCAGTTGCGGATAAGGGTGTGGAGGACAACCTAGACCCAAGGTGTCTGGAGATATTTACACAGGCAAGAGATTTTGCAAAATTGGTGAGGCAGAGATCAATAACCGAGGTCCAAACCCACGTGAGCAAAGGAAAATGGGGATAAAAAGTAGTAAAGGCTGAAACATGGAAAAATGGAGATGCACAGTCTGTGGGTACATTTACGACCCTGAAAAAGGAGATCCTGACGGAGGCATAGCGCCAGGGACGCCATTCGAAGCCCTACCTGACGAATGGACATGCCCAGTTTGCGGTGCATTTAAGGATCAATTTGAAAAGCTTTGATGAGTTCTCTCTGAAGATTTAGTTGAAAGTCTGCCTTTAAAGGCCATGTAAATAAACAAACTTTTTATTATTCCATAACCGAATATTGGAGATTTAAATGATAGAAATAAGATTCCACGGACGAGGGGGGCAGGGAGCCGTTACCGCGGCCAGATTGCTTGCAGAGGCCGCTTTTTTGGAGGGTAAATATTGCCAAGCTTTCCCATTCTTCGGGGCAGAGAGAAGGGGCGCACCAGTCGTGGCCTTCGCACGAATAAATGAAAATCCGATTAGAACGCGAACTCAAATTTACGAGCCAGACTATGTTGCAGTCTTAGACCCTACTTTGGTCGAAGCTGTAAACATCACATCCGGACTTAAGCCAAACGGGATGTTAATTCTCAACTCTAAAAAAGTCCCGGATTCTCTGAAAAACCGTAGAGTCGCAACGGTGGATGCGACCTCGATCGCTGTTGAAACTTTAGGTGCACCAATAACAAACACGGCGATGCTCGGCTCCCTAGCAAAGGCGACAGGACTTGTCAGCCTAGATTCCGTTGAAAAGGTGATAAAAAAGTACTTCAAGGGAAAATTAGCGGAGAAAAATATTCCCGCAGTCAGAGCTGCCTACGAACGCACAGTAATCCATCAGCCACAATAGCGCGGACAAGCGATGAAGTCTATTTTTGCTCCCCCCACCTTCTGTAGAGATGGTGATCAATTCTAAAAACATCCAAAATTTTGCCCACGATGAAATTTACTAAATCATCTATGGTTTTTGGAGAATTATAAAACGCAGGCGACGCAGGCAGAATAATCGCCCCCCACCGC
>Ga0080004_1094069_pt1 | contig 37233 bp, 36 predicted proteins | sample WasSprMetagenome_FD_69207 | JGI IMG/M metagenome (GOLD analysis project Ga0080004, IMG submission 69207) | Sulfidic aquatic microbial communities from Washburn Spring, Yellowstone National Park, USA - WS (SPADES assembly) (version 2) | ecosystem: Environmental > Aquatic > Thermal springs > Hot...
AATCGATAACAACCGCGGCGTAACCTTCCTCTTCAGCCTTTTTTACTCTTTGAAGGATATATGGCGTATTAAGTGCATCGTCAAAGAATCCTTCTATGGAGGCTGTTCCCTTCTCAAGGCACACGGGTTCAAGTGTTATAACTCCTCCTGTCCATCGACTTACCTCTTCTGCGAGTTTTTTGCGGTCTTTCATACCTTCCTTGAGGCTATCACTATACATTATCGGAAGAATGTCTAAAATTTTCTTCATTCGAATCCCTTCAAAATTTTTATTTTATCATTTTTATTAAAATAAAAGGGAGGAGGGGGGTTATGTGGGTATGAGGGCCTTCAATTCTTCCCATTTGGTGACGTAATAGTCATTATTGTCTGGTAAGTCTGGAGACAAGTAGTATCTAGTTATTGCTAGTTTGTCTTGGACTGAGCCTAGGTCTCGGAGGTTGCCCTTCGGATCAGGTGAACCAGTTCTTGGTGGGGTGCCTTCCCAGAAGTGTTTGAAGTATACGTCTGGAAGGAATAAGGCGTGTTGTAGGCGCTCTGGTAGGTTTGCGAACTCCGGATGGTTAGGCCATATTTCAGTCATTATTTGGTTTATTGGGAGATATGTGCGGGCGCCGAGGAAGAACCAACCGAACATTTCGTCACCCATGCTTTGTCTATAATCGTCCCAGCCCCATGCTGGTGTTGGATAGCCTTGCTTTGTATAAAGCATTTGCATCCACACTTCTAGACACCAATTGCTAAGGCGGCATAAGTCCTCAAACATTTCGTCACTAACAAACTTTGATATGTAGAAGGAGTTGTACCAGAAGAACGGTCCATTAACCAGCCTTGCATAGTAAGCTGGGACACCGGCTTTTCTCGTGTCAAAGCACACTGGTTGCCAAGTGCTAGCCAAGTAAACCTCCTTAGCCGTAAATAGGCTTACGATGTCACCATATTTGAACCAGAAGGTTTTGATCTGACCTGATTGAACTATCGGCTTGAGATAATTAAATATTTGATCAACTTCGGACTTGGTCATGTTTGTGAAGTTTTCGGATTCTGTCGGGTCAAACTGTCCTGTGGCGTTTAATTCGTTGGCTGTCTCCGTGAAAGTTGTAAATCCCTCGTCTTGGAAAGCTGTTCTCCCCTTCCATTCCGGATTCCAGAGTTCAGAATACGAAATTGTCGTTTTCGTTCCACCTTCCTCTTCGTAAGGAACAAATTCTGGTAGGTAGGTGACCGAGTCAAAGTTCCACATTTGCGGAACGGCAATTAGGCTTTCTCCAGGTACATGCCACAGTAATTGGCTGAACCTTTCCGCCATTTTAGGCGGGAAGTATTTACCCGGATCATTGAACAGATCCACAACCTTGTCTGCTTTCCATCGAGGTATCTTCTCTAGGGGCATTGGTCTTAAGATATTTGCATTTATGACCGGTCTATATCTTCCGCCACCACCCCAGTCCCAAGCATGAGGATCGGCGATTTGTCTCTGGCATATAACGTAAAGCTCATCGTATGTGCATTCTACTTCCTGTCCTGTTAACTCCTTCCATTTCGCTGCCGCATCTGGAGGGAACCAGAATGGATGTCCTAGGTATCTAATTTTAGGCTTTCCAGGCTTCTTCTGTGTAGACAGATACCAGTAAGCTCCTCCTGCAACCGCCGCCGCGCCAATAACGCCTCCTGCAACATATTTCAAGTATTTTCTTCTCGAAATTTTTTGCTCTGACATTTCGAGGTCTCCCTTCACCTTTTTTAAACCATTGACTCTAAATTTAGAGCCTTAGCTATTTAAATTTAATCATCCAAATTCTTTTAAAAACAATAAGAGCGCCCAAAAACAAAAATTGGGGTTTATTTAGCCCCTCTTGAAAGCAGCTCAGCCATTATCAACAACCCAACTATAGACACCACAGTCATTATTGTTCCAGCAGCAAACCACTTGGTGGTTAAGGGGTACACCGTGAGCTGAGTATATATGAATGTTGAAACTACACCAGTACCGCGTGCAACCCACAAGTTGCGAATAAGCTCTCCCCATGAAAGGAGAAACCCCATTATTCCAGCCGATAATACCTCCCATTTAATTAAGGGCAAGGTAATGTGCAAATAGACCCTTAAAGGATCAACCCTTAGAGCAGCTGCTGTTTGTTCATAGAGCATCAGTTCCGGGTCGAATCTCGCCATCATTAAAATGAAACCGAAAGACGAGGCGTAAACAGTGTTAATGGCTATCATATTCCATTCCGTTATTGAAACACCTAGCATACTGAACATTAGGACCGTCCCTAAACCTACAAGCGCCCCAGGAGTTATGAAACCTAGCAGGAACAAGTAGAATAGAATATCTCTGCCCACCAGTCTGTAACGCATTGTCAACGCAGTTACAGTCACAATGATACAGGTCAGCACGGCGGTTATCCCGCTGACTCTAATAGAATTTGTAACGGCATTCCAAAATTGCCAGTCGTGAATTATTGGAATGTAGGAAGGATTCATTTGCCAAAGCTCCCGTTGACCAGTATACCACCTCATAGAGAGCTGTTTGATTGGAAATAGAATTTTAGGCGAATCGTTAAACGAAAGGATCACTAGGAAAATCGTTGGAAGATATATTACAATGAATATTATCAGCATATAGATTTTGGCAATGATATCTGACTTCTTCATAGTTCATCACTCATACACAAGTTTCTTTATATCAACAATCTTAAGCAGAATATACAATACTATTATGCAGACAACCAATAAGATAATGCCTGCAGCCGATGCTTGAGGCCAAAGGAATTGGCTTGCATAAGTTGATACTGATAGCCCCAAAGTTTGCATACCACCAGCCCAGAGAGCAGGAGTCACATAGTCGCTTATCGTGTTAACGAAAACGAATATAAAACCACAGATAACTCCGGGCAATGACGCCTTAAAGATTATATCATATATTACTCTATGCGGAGGCGCCTTAAGAACTCTAGCGGCATCAATCATTTCAGGGTCCAATCTGCCGAGGGCGAGGTTTATTGGGAATATCATAAACAAAAGATTTGTCTGAACCCATATTATGAATAACGCTGCGGGGGTGAATAGAATTTTCAATGGCTTAGAGATTAGTCCAGACGAAAGTAGCAGCGAGTTTAGAACTCCACCTTCACCCAGAATTGAAAGCCAAGCTACTGATCGAATTGTCCAGTCTATTAAAAACGGGGCTAAAAGAAACATCGTTATGTAGTTTTTGGCCCTTTGACTTTTAACTTTGAAGGTATAACAGTAGGCGAATGGGAAGCCTATAACAAGGCAGATGAACGCTGTTCCTATACTTGTGTAAAGCGTGTTAATGAGCATAGTCTTAAATTGAGGTGAGGTTAAATAGGATATATAATTGCTTACTGTGAATTCCACTTTGTATCCTGGCCAAACTGGTTTGAAAAAACTCATCACAGTCATTATGCCAAGAGGAACTATAAGGAAAAAAATGTAGGTGATAAGCCCCGGCAAAATAAGAATGTATCTCATGTGGCGTACCATTTTTAGGCCTCCCTACTTCCCGTAAATGACTTCTTCTATGTTCAATCCTTCGATTACGCTAGGCTTCTCTAAGAGTACAGTGTTCCCAGAATCCCAGCATAAAGTATATTCCTTTTCAAGTTTCAAGTTTATCGCTTCCTCCGGCGGCACTGATGCCTTTAGTTCAGCCTTTCCATCAACGTTGAAGATGCACTCAACATATTTGCCAAAGTAATAATTCCGGACGAACTTGCCTTTTACGTAATTTGCATTTTTAATGGATTTGTTAACCATGACATATTGCGGTCTAATGCCGTAGGCTAACCTCGTTCCTGGCTTGATATGCCCCTCACCCGAAGATGCAGATTTGAACTCACCGATCTCTGTTTTAACGATATACATATCCCCGTCTTTAGAGGCTACCTCTCCGGGAATTAAATTAATATCTCCAACGAATCTGGCAGCGAAGACCGTTTTTGGCTTACAATAAACCTCCTCTGGTGTGCCGTATTGCTCTATCACTCCAGTATTCATCACTATCATGTGGTCAGCGAGTGTTAATGCGTGGTCTTGCACATGGGTTGTCAAAACAAAGGTGTTTCCAGTTTTCTTGTGTATAACTTTGAAATCTTCCATCAATTTTCGCTGGAGCTGATAGTCTACATGGCTTATGGGTTCGTCCAAAAGCAACACTTTAGGCTCAACCACGAGGGCCCTTGCAAGGGCCACTCTTTGGCGTTGTCCGCCACTAAGCTCTAAGGGGCTTCGATTTTCAAATCCGCTCATTCCTACAAGGGCAAGTGCTTCAGAGACCTTACGCTTAATGTATTCCTTGTCTTTCCCCATCATCCTTAAACCGAAGGCTATGTTGTCAAAAACGGACATATGGGGGAAGAGAGCATAGGATTCAAACATTAAAGATAGGTCCCTTTTGTGAGGAGGTACTCCTTTCATGTTCTTTCCAGCAATGTAAACTTCACCAGAGTCATAGTCAAGTACACCAGCCAAAATCTTCATCAATGTGCTTTTTCCACAACCGCTTGGACCAATGATGACGAAGAAATCGCCCTCATCCACCTCGAATGAAACTTTATTAAGCGCTAGAACCCTTTTGCCATACCACTTGACAAGATCTCGAACTTGAATGATTTTGCCCAAATCGATGTCCTCTCTTTTTACTTAACCAGTTTTCTAATTGTAGAAAATCGACAGACCTATAAACTTTACTATCAAGGAGAAAATATCCTTGTATTAAACTTCTTCTAAAATCTTAAAGTTTGGAAATAAAAGGGTAAAAGGGGCGTTAAATGAAAATGATGGAAATTCACTTTAGCAATTTCTCAATGGGTATGTATTCTCCTGTGTAGCCGAGTTCTGCTAAAACTGGGCGGAATACAGCTAGCCCTTCTGGTTTTCTCCACCGCTCATCTGCTTTTATGCCTATTACTGCCACTTCCAGACCCTCTTTGATGTCAGCGTTGGTTAGAGGGTGCCCGTCAGTGGATAGCCAGCATATTAGGTCTGGTGCTATCGCAATGGGTTTGTTGCCTTTCCAAGCAATCATGTTTTCATTCTTATAGTCAACCCTTATATCTCCAACGTAGACTTTCCCGTAGTCAAAGCCTCCCTTCGTCTCAACTTCCTTCTTCTTAACTTTCCCTTGAGCCAGCTTCCATCCTCCAGTTACCTTAACGACAGCTTCAACGGGGTCTTTTCCTTTCTCTTTGGCTTCCCTAATGGCTCTCCCCACTTTCTCAGCCATGGTGTAAGTCTTCGCTATAACAGCCTTCTTCATCTGCCACCCAGTCATCGGATGACATGCCAAACCGGCTTTCATGCCAAACTCAACGGTTATTCCTCTAGCCATCTTCTCAGCCATTTGCGGATTTATGGGATATAAAACAGCATAGTTTCCATATGGGTCAGCCACAGTAACGGGGGCTATCGGTAGATTATGAACAGAGAACATTGTCATTTCAAGCTGGGGGATCGCCCTTCCAACACCATCCCCGTCAACTATCGGAACCCCGCTAGCAACCGCCGCGTGTATTGGAGTTATGGAGTTAAACCCACCAGTTTCAACAGCTATTATGAAGTCCATCTTTTTACCTAAAGCCGCCTCAAGAGCCTTAAGTGCCGGAATATCCTCGTCCTCCCATCCTCTTTTCAAAAGTGCTTCAGGTGCGCCCATGCCAGCAACAACACATAGCATGCTGTAGTTGGGAACCTCCTCTGGGTCAACCATTTTAACTTCCTTTGCGATTTTGAAAGTGCTCTCCAAAACTTGTAGGCCGTTCTCCGGTGAACCTCCGCCGCCAGCACCCAGCAAAGTAGCCCCATATACAATGTCTCTCAATTCGGTTTCTTTTAGAATTCTCAACTCAATCCACCGAAATCTCCATATAACCTCTGAACATTTAAAACTTTTCAAGCGAAGCACACAGCTTAAGATGTAAGAATAATATAGTTTGGCAGTTAGCTAATAGTGACGGAATGCTTAATGGTTAAGTGGGAGAAGATCGACCAAACAAGGTTACCATTAAGTCATGAGAGAATTCCAACACCTGAGCCCGCCAACATACTTAGAGAAGGCTCCTTCATAAAAGAGGGAAAAGACGCTTTACATGAAAATGTCACTGTAGCTAAGGTGATGGTTGAGTTTGTTAGAAGTCTTCTTGGTCCAAGAAGGATGAGCAAGCTTATTTTGGCACAAGATGGTAAGTATACATTAACCTTTGTGACAACAGATTTAAAAACGATACTTAAAAGGGTGGGCTTAGAGCATCCAGTTGCACAGTTAATGGCTGGTGCCGCATACAGCGTATCCAAGACTAAAGGCGATGGGGCGGTCTCCACAATTATTTTGGGAGGGAAAATCCTTGAAAAATGCGAAGAACTCGTTAATGCAGGAGTCCATCCAGCCACCCTCAGGGAGGGCTTAATACTTGCCTACAAGAAGGTTTTGGAAATATCCGACAAACTTAGTTTCGGTTTAAGCCTCAGCATCCCAGAGATCATACGATTACAAATTCATAACGCTCTTACTGGGAAACTGTCTTACTATGATAGGGAGCATCTTTCCAAACTAGTTTCTGAGGCAGCCGCGATCGTTGACATAAAAAATGTACACGTCTCTGAGGGTGCTGATGTTATAGGTGTAAAGTACATAAAGGGAAAAAGCCTAGCGGATTCCTTCTTGGTGGATGGTTTAGCCCTTTATAGGGAATTGCCAAACATGTATATGCCCAGAAGGATAGAAAACGCAAGAATAGCACTAATTAGAGGGGGATTGGTTGTTCCCAAAAGGAAAATGTTCAGATATTACGAACATAAGTTTGAGATGGCACCTGAGAAATTCCGGGAATTTAAGAATGACGAATTTAAGTTTTTGAAATCAATGGTTGATAAGGTGCTCCAGACCGGTGCGAATGTTATAATGATTGAAAAGGGTGTTGATGCGCGGATAGCCGATTATGTTGCCAGACAAAATGTGATGTTGGTTAGGCGTTTTCCTCCACCAGAGGTTGATAGGGTTGTTAAAGCAACGGGGGCTTTTGCTGTTGCAAGCTTTAACGATCTTAATTCTTCCCATCTTGGCTGGGCAAAACTTGTGGAGCATAAAAAAATTGAGGATGAACCTTGGCTTTTTATATGGGGGTGCAGAAACCCGAAGACTGTCGATATTGTGTTGAGGGGAGTCTCGGAATATCTTTTGCAAGATGTTGAAAGAATTGTTAAAAGCGCGGTTTTATCATCGATAACATTAACAAAGGAGCCGAGCGTGGTTTTTGGAGGAGGCGCTTTTGAAGAGGAAATTGCGCTTAGATTGAAAAAGTATGCTAGGGAAATTCCAGATAAGAGGCAGGTGGTGGTTGAGGCTGTTGCCGAAGCCTTTGAAAGTATTCCGTTGCAGTTGGCTGCAAATGCTGGTATGAATGAAGTGGATGCCGTTATCCAGTTGCGTGCTGAGCATACCATGGGCAAAGTCTCAGCTGGAGTTGACGTGATGAATTCTAGAGTAGCCGATATGAATGAACTTGAAGTTTATGATTCTCTTGCAGTTAAAAGGGCGGTGGTGGAAGCTGCCTTTAGCATGGCATTAACGGTCATTCAGGTTGACAAATATGTAAAATGTAAGCAGCTCCCCGAACCTGAAAAATATTACGCTCAGAGGATAGAGAAAACAAAAGGTATGAAAATCGAGGAGGAGGTTTAGGCTGGAAAGGGCGTTTTAGTGTGGATATTTCATGGCATAGGGTTTAAAGTTTTATGGCAAGCATTAAATTTAAGTTCCGCATAAGGTGTGCATCATAAGGAAGGCATGTATATGGGTAACCCAAGAATTGGAAGCTCCTTCTTCGTTTTGGGGGTAGTCCTTTGTTTATTTGGATTGATGTTGGCTTTGCATCAAACAAGCCTCATAGATTATGTAGTAAAGGTGTTTCCCGACATTCAATCTGCTGAGCTTGTGGGCATTCTGTTACAATTGCTGGGGGTTGCTCTTTTGGTTGTCGGTTTCAGTGCTGTGGTGTCCGATGTAGTTGAGAGGCATCTTGAGGGCGCAATGCATAGTTTGAGGGCCGAAATCACTTTCAGCATCAATAAGACTTTATCTGAATTGAAAACTGTTGTCTCACAGAAAAAATCGGAGGTAAAAAGCTGTAGATTTTGTGGAGCACCACTTGATGAAGGGGATATCTTCTGCAGCGCATGCGGTAAAGCACAGAAGTAGTTTTAAACCATTTAAGATTCTTCAGCACAATTCTTAAATATGTGCTCAATGCTTTAAAAACAAGGGATTGGAATGCTTTCCGGTTGGGAATGGATAATCATACTGCTTGCATTTGTCGTCATATTGATTTGGGGACCCTCCAAGATTCCAGAGTTTGCAAGGGGATTAGGGCGGGCAAGGGCTGAATTTGAAAGGGCATCGAGGGAATACTTGTACGAGACGCCGGAAAAGAAGACTTCAAAAAGCTCCGACGATGAGGCAATATTGTTGATTGCAAAGGCTCTTGGGATAAACACTGAGGGGAAGACTAAGGAGCAAATATGCCAAGAGATAATTACCAGCATTAAGACCTTGAAAACTGGTTCACAAGCCTAGACGCAAAGTCTCTAAGGGTGCTGATAAACGACTAGAGATACTTATATGAGTTTTTGGGAGCATACGAATGAGCTTATTAGAAGGCTTAAGGTTGTACTTTACACCCTTGTTATAGCGACAGTTGTAATGATGGTTTTGCCGGCTAACATCTCTTTTTTCAAAGACCCCTTAGGCTCCTATGAACCGCTGATATCTGCAATTTTAGCTAAGATAAGAGAGCAGGTCTTGCCAAAGGAGGTTACGTTGATAGGTGAGACGTTTGTTAACCCTATAGAACTTTATCTTGTTGCATCTTTCTTCTTTGGGCTTGTTATCACCGCACCGGTTTTGGCTTATGAAATTTACAAGTTTGTTGACCCAGCGTTATATCCGCATGAAAGGAGGGGGCTTTACCCCTTTTTAACGTCCTTCGCGATATTATTTATAGCGGGTTTAATATTTGGTTACTTCGTTTTAGTTCCATATGGTTTGATGGCCCTTTTGCCCTTCTTCAAAATTGTCGGGGCTGAGCCCTACATTTCGGTGACAAGCTTCTATTACTTCGTTTTCATCTTAACCATTCTTACTGGAATTGTTTTCACATTGCCAATTTTCTTGACACTTTTTGTGAGATTTGGTTTGCTTCAAACGACATCGCTTACTAAGAATAGGAAATATGTCTATTTTGGTCTTCTAATACTTGTCTTTCTGGTGACGCCCGGTGAGGGGGGTCTTGCAAACTTTATGCTGCTGTCCGTTATGATTGTTTTGTTTGAGGCTGGAATATTCTTTGCAAAACGTTATGAGAAAAAGGGTGAAATTAGAAGGCCGCGATGGCATGTTGAAAAAACACAATGCAAGTTCTGTAGAAAAGAGATTCCAGAAAGCGTAACCTTTTGTCCGCACTGCGGGAAATCGCAAAAATAGATTACCACTTTTCTAGGGGGGAGTTTTCGGTAAAAATTTAAGGTTCAAGGTCTTTAGAGAATAGCGGTTATTGGGCCGGGATGGCGGAGTGGATAACGCGCAGGCCTTGAGAGCCTGTGGCCCTTCTGGGCCGCGTGGGTTCGAATCCCACTCCCGGCGCTCTAAAATTTCGTTTAAGGGTGTTTTCTATGCGTTGTTCGGGTTGTGGTGAGTGTTGCCGTGAAACTGAGATGGAGCTTTCAAGTGATGACATTAGGAGGCTTGTGGATGCTGGCTATTGCCCAGAAGATTTCATAATTATTCGTGACGGTGTGCTACGGCTTAGGAATGTTGATGGCTGGTGCTATTTTTATAGTCGAGACGAAAATAAGTGTAGGGTTTACGGGATTAGGCCTTTGGGTTGTCGCCTTTACCCGGTTGTTTATGTGGAGGGAGAAGGTGTGGCGTTGGATGAGTTGTGTCCGATGAGGCATACGGTTTCAAAGGGTGAGTTTAGGAGGAAAGCGAGGATCCTAAAGAAGCTTTTAGAAAAGATTGAAAGGGAACGTGTGTTACGTCAATGGCGTGGGACTATTTGAAGTCCCATCCGAATAGTGCCAAGTCAAAGTCTGTTATTAGGCCTACAAGTTTGTTTTTGGCGTTTACCACTGGAATTCTTCTCAGATGCCTATTCTTCATTGTTTTGACGACGTCGAGAACTGTGTCGCTGGATTTGCATGTCACGAGATCCTTTGTCATTATGTCTTCAACCTTGAGCTTTCTTACATTGGCTTGTGAATAGACGACTTTTGTGATTATGTCTCTAAAGGTGAGTAGGCCGCGTAAAACTCCTTTTGAGTCGATGGCTGGCAAGCATTCCACATCATATTCGATCATCTTTTTCACAGCTTCTTCCACTGTATTGCCGATGGAAACCGTGATCAGGTTTTTGTCATGATTCTGCTAACTTTCACTTTGAGGTGGTCTAAATCCTTCATTATAATCCTAGACCTTTTAAGATGGCGAAAGGTGCTTAAAAATCTACTTATGCCAATGAAAGCTTCTCGGGTCATATTTGTGCTTGGAGAATAGCCACAAATACACTACTCCTCTATAGATTTTGGCTGCTTTGATGTTGTTTGTAGGTCAATTTTAGGAGTGGGGGTGTTGTTAAGTTGAATACCCCTTCTCTCTAGGTTTTTATGTTGTTTTTGTTGTGTTTTTGGTCAATAGTGGTTTAGTACCTCTAGGTTTTTGGTGTTGTTTTGTTTTACAAATGGATAATATGGTGTATTAAGTCGTAAGATTTAAATTCTAAGCTTCCACTAACATACACGATAACAAAAAGGGAGGGATATGAAAGAAAATGAAAATGCTGAAGAGTAAGAAAGCCCTAAGCCCCGTAGTAGCATCCATCATACTCATAGCCGTAACAGTCGCCGTCAGCCTAGCAGTAGCCGTATGGATGGGAGCACTCACAGGAGGATTCATGAGCAGCGGAGAGAAAATAAAAGTAGGAACACCATACGGATGGACAGCCAAATCCGTCACTGTTTACGTAATAAACGACGGCGGAACAACCGTCAAAATAATTGCCGCAAAAGTGCAAGGAGGACCAAGCGGCACCAACTACGTTGATGAATACATTGATGTCAATCCTGATGTAGAGATAGCGCCAAAGGCAGGAAGACCTATAACAATAAACATAACTGGTACCTTCACAAGCGGTTATGAATATACCATAAAACTGATTTCAAGCGCTAACAACGAGTATCCAACGACAGGCACAAAACCATAGCGCAAGGATCCTGCCTAGCTGATCTTGTTGAGATTGGGGGTAGGGTGTTAGCCATACCGAAAATTTCCCCTTCTATTCTATTGTTGGAGGTGTAAAATCGTATGGTGGTTGAGTTAAAGGAATATGCTTCGGCTGAAGACATAGCCGAAACCTTGGAAAAGCAGATCGCCGAAACTAAGAGCACTTTGGGTGAATACTTGCGCCGCCTAGACGAGATTAGGGCTTTAGCCGAAAAGTCTAAGAAGATCCGCGAGGTGGTCATGAAGTTGGCTGGGAAGAAGGCGGCTGCCGAAAGCCTAGGCGAAATAACCGTTGGCAACCTAAGCATAGTGCTGGATGCAAACCCATTCCACGAGTTGACAGCCATCGAGCAGGTAGTGCGAAGCTACCAGGAAAGGCTTCTGGTCCTGCAAAAGGCCCGAGAAGCCCTAAAGTGGCTGGACCAGCTGGGTGACACTGAAGGCTTAAAATACATTGTGGTCGAGAACGACGGCGTCCCAGAGCGCATCCTATTCAAGATAACATAGCCGTGCCCCTCTTACCAGTGGTGAAAAGCATGACAGAAAATGACGTGTACGCGATTGCACTACAAAATGCCCTAGACGAAATGCGGAACGCTTGCCCAGACATACAGCACGCCTTCATCTTCAAAGAGACAGGCGAAATAGTCGCCGGAGATGCTGAAACTCCACAAAAGGTCATAGTTCGAGTCTTAGACGCCTTCAACGACATTTTCAACAGGGCTGAAGCCATAGGGGGCGTTGAGGCTGTAACCCTAAAATGTGGCGGCGGCACCGTGGCACTTCACAGTTTCGGCGAACATAACCTTGTCATAGTTACATCTGCAAATGCAGACTTAAAATACATAAACACTTTAACCCGCGTCCTAATCCCAACAGTTCTTAAACTGCTGGAGAAAATTAGCCCTACCCCCCTCAAAAACATACCTGCCCAACAATCACCGCCAACCCCCCTACCAATACCTACATTAAAGGGTGAAACAGAAACTCCAAAAGTTGACGAGTCCATGAAGGAAGCTGGTGCTGAAGAGCCAATTATAGAAAAGCCGAAGGAAGAGGAAATTAAGACCGAAGCGCCATCCTTTGAGGTGCCAGCAACTCAGCTAATAGTGGAAAATGTTGGAGGCTTACTAGTGCCATCCGACACTGTCCGTATAGACAACGAAACCCTAACCCAATGGGAAAGCATGTTTGAAGGCAAAAAAGTGGAATATGTTGAAATAGAAACCTTCGACGGAAAAACAACAAAGTGCAAGGTCAAACCAATAAAGGACTCAAAATACTTTGGCAAGGGAGTGGTGCAAATCCCCGAAAAGATGCAACTAACCCTAGAAATCAAGAGGGGCGAGCTTGTCAGGGTTAGACCCATAATAGAGTAAAATGGGAGGAACATAACCATGACAAAGAAAAAGAAAAGCTTGGAAGAAACGGCAACCGCCGAGGCACTAACCCAACCGATAACCATAACAGCCACAACAGAAGACCTAAAAACCCGCCTAGAGGAGATCAAAGGCTACGATGGTGTTATAGGATATATACTGCGAAACGCCACGTCAGCCACAATCGACCTAAAAGACCCGACAAAACTCATAGAATATGCCATCCTATCCTCGTCAGCACTTGACGCCGCAGAGGAACTGTCAGAACTGTTCAATCTAGGAGACTTCCATGACATTCTCGTCGAAGGGAAAAACTCAAAAATCCTCTCCCTAACAATAGGCGAAAACAGAATAAGCATATTTTTCGAGAAAAATGCCGACATAGAAAAACCCCTCAAAAAACTCCACACATTTTAAAAGGGCTTTTAGGGCTCAACCCCTCATTTCCCAATACCATCTTCATCTTTTTCAGAACACTTAAATCTGCCTTCATAAATTTATTCTAATTTGGAGAAGGGAATCTTCTAAGCCTAAAAGAAGGGCAATTTTATGAGCCCACAGCGAACAAATAAGAAACGCAGCGGCAAACATCGAGGAAGCCTAGACATAATTGCAGACATTTTAGAAGCCTCAAAAGGAAAAGCAAGAAAAACATATCTCATGTACCGTTGTAACCTAAGCTTCAAACAACTGGAAAACTACCTAAACCTACTATTGAAAAGGGGACTCATAAGCACCATTGAAGACAACGGTAACAACGCAAGCTTGTTTAAGATTACGGAGAAAGGCGAATACTTTTTAGAAACCTATAGAGGCTTACAAGGACTTATGAAGTAAAGTTTTTAGGAAAATATCGCTAAGCCTCACCCTCTTGCCACTTTCATCTACAACTAAAAATCCATACTTAACAAGAAAATCTAACGCTTTTTTAAATTCTCGGCAGCTGAGCCTTGTTTTCCGCCTTATCTCCTCTGACAAGTGCCATTCACCATCTTCAAGTAGCTCAAGAATCTTTGCAATGGACGCTTTCGTAGAATGTGTCCCCCAGCGTACTTACAAATTTGCTGGACTTGGTTTAAATGCCTTCTGAAGTTTTCTTTCAGAGATATTTTCTAGAACAAAAGCTGAGTTAGCCGCCGATTTGTTTCCTCAAAACCTCCTCGATTTTTTCTAGAGCCTCTTTAAGCTTTTCTGGGCGTGTTCCACCGCCTTGGGCAAAGTTTGGTCTTCCACCTCCTCCACCGCCTACTATTGCCGACGCTTCCCGAACTATTTCAGCAGCATTTACACCCTTCTCAACAGCCTTCTTCCCAGCCATAACCATAATCCGAGCGGTTTTGCCATCAGAACCATAAAACACAGCAACAGCCGCAGCATCCCTCTTTATTATCTCGTTTGCCGTTTGAACCATAACGTCAACGTTTATCTCATCCTTAAAATCGCGGGTTACAAGCCTAACGCCACCAATCTCGCGGACCACCTCAACGCCTTTTTCGGCTCCAACGCCAACAACAGCCTGTCTAGCCAGCTTCTCCACAAGCTTCCTTCTCTCCGCCTTCGCCTCCTTAAGTTCCTTAACAAGCTTTTCAGCAGTTTTGTCAAGTTTTTCCAGCGGAGCGTTTAGGATTTCTGAAACCCGCCAAAGAAGCTCCTCATTCTTCTGCACAGCCTTTAAGGCTTGAATGCCAACAGCATAGACAAGTCTTTCAACACCGTCCTGAATCCTCTCCGAATGGATGATTTTTATGAATCCTATCTCACCAGTGTTCCGAACATGGGTTCCAGCACAAGCCTCAACCTCCCAGTCTCCAACCTTCACAACACGAATTTCCTTGCCAGGAACAGCCCCGCCCTGATAAAGCCTAAAGCCATATTGGCTTTCAGCCTCAGACCTCGGCAGCCACATGGTCTCAACTGGCATGCCTTTAAAAACCGCCTCGTTGGCTAAAGCCTCTATCTTTTGCACCTCCTCGCGTGTTAGTCTACGGTAATGGGATATGTCAAGCCTTGAACTTTCAACACCCTTTTGCGTGCCAAACTGCCAAACATGCTGCCCCAAAACACGCCGTGCCGCGCCATTAACAATGTGGGTGGCCGTATGAGCCTTCATAAGGGCGTAGCGCCTATCCCAGTTAATGACGCCTTTAACAGTGGCGCCTTCCCTTGGGACTTTCTTGCCGCCAATCTTGTGGACGATAACCCTGCCAACCTTCTGCACGTCTAAAACTTCAACCTTCCCTCCGTCAAAAATTAGCCAACCAGTGTCTGATGGTTGCCCACCGCCCTCCGGGTAGAAGCACGTCTTGTCAAGAATGACGTATTCGCCGCCAACAACCCTTAAAACTTTAGCCTCAAACTCTCGAGTATACTGGTCCTTATAGTAGAGCGCCTCTGTTTCTGGAAGACCAGCCACTTCATCCTCAAGCCACTTTTCAGCCTTAGCCCCCTCCTCTTCAGCTGGCTTCTGGATTTGCATATGCCTCTCAGCAATCAAGGCGTAGAAGTTCTCCGGGACTGGCGCCTCCAAACCCTCGCTTTCAGCTATCTCTTTAACGATTTCAGGTGGAACACCATGAGAGTCGTAAAGCTCGGTCATGACTTCAACTGGAACATGTCTAACGCCCTTGGCCCTAAGCTCGCCAGCAAGCCTCCTAACTAGACGTTCACCCCTGGTGATCGTTTCCTTATATTTCTCCTCCTCAACCGCCAAAATCTCCATTATTTCGTCGCGCATCTCCCTAAGGTGCGGATAATCCGAAGACCAATAATCAATCTGCCAGTCGAAAATGTCGTAAAGCCTATCTGGAATTCCCAGCGTCCTTAGGAGGCGGTAGATTCTGCGGAAAAGGAGCCTAGCCAAATAGCCCTCCTGAATGTTGGATGGAACAACCCCCTCAGAAAGTATAAAGGTTAGGCATTTTGTGTGATCTGTAACCGCAAAAGTACTCTCTATCGGGAGCAAAACATCATCCAGCTTTTTGGCATCCACGCCGACGGTTTCGGCTATTTTAAGCCTAGCCTCAATCCTACCAACAGTCTTGTCCAGGCTCATAAGGGCCGAAAACTTAGCCACCTTAGTCAACAAATCGTAGTCAACGTTTATCCCAGCCATTTTGAAGACTTTATCGAGCAATTCGCCGTAAATGGCGTGGAAGGCGCTTGCGGAACCTTGTGAAAGCCAAGCGTAGCGGTCTAAACCATAACCAGTGTCAACTGTGCGTATGGGCAGCCTAACAAACTGGTCGCCGACAACCTTGTACTGCATAAAAACGAGTGTGGCAACCTCCAAACCACGGACAATACATTCTAGGCATGGACCGGCATTCCCGCCTCCAGACCAAACCTCCTCCTTGTAGGTTACCTCTTCTGGTTTTATGCCCAACTCCCGTACGAACTCGTCATGATAGCGAACCGTCTGATCCTTCCAGTAAACCTCCTTATCCGGATAGTTGAAGGCGTGATGCCCACCCATCTCAAAAATCGTAACATACTTGCCGAAGGTTGGGCCTGTGTTTGTTATGTCCACAAGGCGGATGCAAGGCTGAGCGATAACAAGGGGGTTCGCCGGGGGTGGAGCAATCCCCTCAGTCACGTAGGGTTGGAAGTCAATTATGCTTGCATGCGTCAGGTATATGTCGTCCCGCCACCTAGCCACAACTGGATAGGGCTTTATCCGCGTGTGCCCTCGCCTCTCGAAGAAGGATAGGAAGAATTCCCGCATCTCGCGTAGGTTGTAACTCTGCTTTGTTGGCGGGTTCCCAATAAAGGTGTAGTGGGCGCACCCCTCGGGTCTGGCTTCTCCGCATGTTTCTTGTTCAGGGTTTAAAGTCCAATAGTATGTGCCGCATTTTGGACAGAGTTTCCTAACATAGCCCTTCTCCTTAAAGAATGGAACGGCGTACTCCTCGGCTGGAAATCTCTCCAATTTAGACGCCTCAGACAACCCTTTTAGGCCGGATAGTTTCCATTGGATTAACTTGAATCTCCCATTTAAACTATTTTGCTATCCAAGTTTCAAGCCTAAAAGGAAGCCGACGATGAAACTTCCAGCGAAGGGCAGCAAAGCCACCACGCTGGTTAGCCACGATATGGCGGTGCCAGCCCACCCCAAAAAGTCGCTTATAGCCTTAACCAATGCGTAATAGTTTATGCTTACGTGTATGATTCCCTTCATGCCCAAATAAAGGAGAACAACAATAAACAAGCCTATTAGGAGCAGTATGAACCTGCTCAACTTTTTGAGGGTGAAACCCAAAATGAAGCCGCCTATTCCGCCAACGCCAAGCTGAAAAATTATTGATGGGAAAATTTCGCTCATTTAATCAGACCTCTCCAGACTCTTCTGCAAACTGTTAAATTATCGCCTTATAAAAACGTTCTAACACTATTTAGCGTTAAGTGGAGGTGGGATAAGCTGGAACTGCTTGAAATATACGTGTTAAATTTGGCTTTGACCCTTGGCATGTTCGTTGTTCTGATTTTTAGGGCTTGGATTGAGCTTAAAAACTACAAGTTGATGTGGAAGGAGTTGGAGTGGAGGCAAACCTATCAGGCTGTGGGGCGCATACTTAAGGCTGAGAAGGAAATGTTCTCAAGGGTTGAGGGTGGAGAGGAGCTTTATAGGCTGTTGTGCGAAATCTTCAAGGTTAAAGAGGGCTAAAACCAACAGAGCCTTCAAGGATAATGCCAACCATCAATTAATCTAACCACTCGTATACGGCACTTTTCCATTCCATAGCGGATGAAAGGCTTTGTCAGATGCCTCTGAGAACGGGGGGAAGTGATATATAGTCCTCTCTGCACTTCACGCTTAACCTTGACAGCGACCTTTTCCAGTTTAGTGTAGCGTTTTCCACATTTTTCACACTTGAAGCCTTTACCCTTTCCCATGGATTTCAAACGTTTACCACAATGCGGGCAGAAGGGGTTCTGGAAGACAATTTTTGGCGCAAGCCTAAGCAGGCGCAGCTTTTCAAGGTTTATTGTTAGTGGACGGTTTTTGGATGGTGGGCGGACGCCGCCATAAACCTCCACAAAATCACCGACCATAAGCTTGCTCGCCACTTTTCTTAAGGTGCCAGTGGGTTCGTATGCGGCACAATCAATGCAGGCGCTTTCGTCTTTAATTTGGAAAATGACGTGTCTTCTTGGAATTATTCTCGGATTTGACGTCACTGTTCCTCTAGCTATAACTGGATGATAGGGTTTTACTTCGCTTAGCGTTTTGACCCGTTTTAAGTGGGCATCAGTGCCATGGTTTGTGCGGAAGATTACCCAACGCTCCACAGGCTCGAGGGGTTTAACCATTTCAAAGGCCTTCTTGACAATTTCTGGAGTTTCTCCCCTTATCCCGAAAAGGATTGGGTCTGGTCCGCGGGGCGTTATTAGGATTCTGCCAGTTTCTGGGTCAACGTTGTTAAAAGTTTGTGGGCTTGTTGCCTTATCCATCTCCAAAACAGAAGCCACATCTATTCTCCTTTTCAAGCCATAATTTTCCGGAACGCGATATGCAATAACTTCGAAAGTATGGTCTCCCGAAAGGTTTTCGCCTACGGCGGCTAAACCGCCAATTATCCCACGTCCATTTTTGAAGCCTACTGCTTCGGCTTTGAAACGCTTTAGGAGTTTTAGGGCTGTTTTCATGTTCACAATGCTTGTTATGGCGTTTCTTGCAAAGGCTTTAACCTCCCCTGGAATTTTCGCCCTTGGAAAGAAGACTATTCCGGGCTCTGTTCCCTTATAGCCTAAGTCGGAGTTTTCCTCAACGGTTTCTATGACTGTTTCCTTAACAACGTCAACGAGGCTTTCTTGGCATTTTATTCTTAGGCAGAGCGCCCCATTGCCTCTTGTTTTCCATGGTACGTTTGGGTTTAGCCTAACAAGGTTTGGATAATCCGTGAATTTTACGCCTAATTTTTGCAGTTTCTCCACTAAAAGTGCCGCAATGTAGGTTGTGCACCCTTTTCTCGGCGAGTCTGTGTCGTCAAAGCCTATATGCATGTGCTGAAGAGCCATTTACGCGCCTACAAGCATTACCTCTCTAAAGGCTTAAAAATGGTGTGCTTGCGTTTTGAAAATAAAAGGGAGGAGAAATAGGCTACTTTGATGACTCTTCAACTATTATCATTGTTAGTGTTGACCTAACCTTGTCCAGCCTTCGAATGCGCCAAGTGACAATCTCCTTAAGCTTGTCCATTGATTCTGCGCTTACTTTTGCAATTATATCGTAGACGCCGTAAACAGAGTAAGCCTCCTCGACACCTTCAATTTTTCTAAGGTCTTTTAGGACATCTGCTTCTGAGCCTATTTCCGTGTTGATTAGGACAAATGCTTTTGGCATTTAAACCTCCTCGTAATATTGTCTAGCTTTAATCCATTAAAATATTTTGTTGTTAGAAATGGGCAGGTTTGGCGGATTCTTTTGAAAATGTTATTATCCTTAATATGTGATATTAGCTGTTAGGTTCAAAGGCATGAGTGCTGGAAATGTTGTGGGTGAAGGCATTACCAGCCGTGAGATGCGGGCTGTAGAATTGAACGCCGAATATTTTGGGGTTTCACTGCTTCAACTTATGGAAAATGCTGGGCGAAACATAGCCCAAGAAATAGCCAAAAGATTCACGCCAGACAAGAGGGTGGCGGTTTTCTGCGGTTTAGGCGGCAACGGCGGAGACGGTTTTGTCGCTGCTAGGCATCTGTCCACCATGGGCTTTAAGGTTACCGTCATCCTAGCTGGAAAAGCAAAGGAAATCTCCCACAAGGCGGCACTGGAGAACTGGAAGGCTTTACAGTTCCTAAGGGAAAGCGTCGCCATCCACGAGGTTTACGACAGCGCATTAATGCCAAACATAGAGGCAGACGTGGTTGTTGACGCGCTGCTCGGAACGGGAACAAAGGGCAGATTGAAACCACCAATACAACAGCTCGTTGAGAAAATCAACATGTTAAACGCTTTTAAAGTGGCTGTTGATGTGCCAACGGGCATAGACTCAGACACGGGCGAAGTGTTAGGAACCGCTGTGAAGGCAAACTTGACAATAACTTTTTACAAGGCTAAGGTGGGCTTGGAGAAAGCCAAAGACCATGTTGGCGAACTGCTGGTTATGGATATAGGCTTGCCAAAGGAGTTTGAGAACTATGCTGGTCCGGGAGACGTCAGCCTCATCTTAAAACAGCGTGCTCCCGAGGCCCATAAGGGAGACTTTGGCAGACTGCTTGTGGTTGGCGGAAGCGAAACCTTCTCAGGCGCCCCAGCCCTAGTGGCACTTGCAGCCCTCAGAACAGGTGTTGATTTGGCTTATGTTGCCGCGCCAAGCAAAACAGCCCACGACATCGCCGCCATGACGCCAGACCTAATAACAATAAAGCTTGACGGAGACCACTTGAACATGGGAAACATTCCAGCCCTAAAAACCCTCGTGGAAAAGGCGGATGCCGTTGTCATCGGTCCCGGATTGGGGCTTCACGCGGAAACAAAGGACGCTGTAAAAGCCTTAGTTGAGGTTGTTGAAGGTGCAGGCAAACCGCTTTTGCTGGATGCCGACGGCTTGAAGGCGTTCGCAGAATTTAAGAGGAGGCTTAAAGTGCCAGCAGTGCTCACACCTCATGCTGGAGAGTACGCCATCCTGACTGGAAAGGGGCTGCCGGAAAGCCTAAAGGATAAAGCCGTAGAAGTACAGAGGACAGCCGCCGAGCTGGGCGCGGTGCTGCTTCTTAAAGGAGCAACAGACGTAATCGCCAACGAAAAACGCTTCAAACTCAATTTTACAGGCAATCCAGGCATGACCGTTGGCGGAACTGGAGACGTGCTTTCCGGAATTGTGGGAGCTTTCTTGGCGCAGGGCGCAGACCCGTTTGAGGCGGCGGTTGCCGGAGCCTTTGTTAATGGTGCTGCTGGAGACTTTGTTTTTGAGGAGAAGGGCTACCACATGGTGGCTTCAGACCTTCTAGAATGGATCCCAAAGGTTTTGGACAACCCAATGAGCCACTTAAAGGTGCAAAAGCCTAGTGCAGCAAAAGCCAATTAGAATAGTCGTCTACCATGCTGGGCAATGCGACCCCAAAAAGTGCACAGCCCTAAAACTCAAACGCCACGGACTAGTCCAATTAGTGCACCAAATAAAACACCTGCCAAGAAGAGCCGTCGTCCTAAACCCCTACTCGAAAATTGCCTTCTCACCAGCAGACAAAGAACGCATAACAAATTTTGGTTTGGCAGCCCTAGACTTCAGCTGGGAACACGCAGAAAAACCCTTAATAAAAAGTGTAAGGGGCACATCAAGGTGCCTACCATACCTAATCGCTGGAAACCCCGTCAATTTTGGATGCCCCACAAAGCTTAGCACGGCTGAAGCCCTAGCAGCAGCCCTCTACATAGCCGGATACCGCCAAGAAGCCTTCAAGCTTTTATCCATATTCAAGTGGGGACACACCTTCATAGAACTAAACAAGACAATGCTTGAAAGCTACGCAAAAGCCAAAAACAGCAGCGAAGTCGTAAAAATACAAGAGCAAATCATAAGTCATTTACAATCCTAAACACGCATGAACACCATTACATTTTTAAGCGCTTCTTCTTTTTCAACAACGGTAAGGGATAATAATGTGCAGCTACTTTGGCAGAGAAGTAAGGCTTAGCAAAATTTTTGATGAAAAAACTGGTAAAGCACTTGTCGTAGCGTTAGATCACGGCTTGTTTTTGGGACCCATCCAAGGGTTAACGAAACCACAAGAAACCCTCGAAAAAGTCGTTGCTGGAGGCGCCGATGCAGTCATATTAACTCCAGGACAGATGAGACATTGCCTACCAAATTTTCTTGGGAAAAAGGCCCCTTCGCTGATCCTTCGCCTTGATTGGACAAACCTTTTTAGAGATGTACTACGCCCAGAATTTGGGTTTGAAACAACAATAGCTTCTGTTAAAGATGCCATTCGATATGGCGCAGATGCTGTTATCTCCTTCTTGTTCATCGGTTATGAAAAAGATGAAGTAGAAGCATTAAACCTTAGAAATGTATCAAAGATTGCCAGAGAATGTGAAAAGTATGGCGTTCCCCTCATCATAGAATCAATGGCACGAGGCGGAAAAGCTAGAGGAAAAGAGCTGAACATTGAATACGTCAAACTACATGTAAGAATGGCCGCAGAATTAGGCGCCGACCTAATTAAAACTGATTACACAGGTGACCCAGAATCATTTAAAGAAGTAGTAGAAAGTTGCAACATTCCAATACTAATAGCCGGCGGGCCTAAATTGGAAACACCGCACGATGCTTTAAAAATGGCTAAGGAGGCGGTAGATGCTGGAGCTAGAGGAGTTGTTTTCGGTAGAAATGTTTTTCAAGCACCCGACGTCACCAACATGGTTAAAGCCCTTAGATTAATAGTCCATGAAGGCGCAAAATTAAAGGAAGCCTTAAGATTGCTAGAAACAAAGTCGATAGGCCACTGAAATAGTGTTAAAGATCAAGTATATAGCTGTGGCGCCTGGATCTTGATGGCCAAGCGTTTCTTGTCCCAAATATCTAGCCTTTCCTTGTTTGGCTACTAAGTCCTTTGTGAATTCAGCACCTTTTTTTGCGGCTCTTGCCGCCCTTTCAAACGCATCCATTAAAGTAGATCCCTCTTTGACAGCCTTTTGCAGTTCCTTAACCGCTGGCTCAAGAGAATCAACAAGGGTTTTATCACCAGGCTTTGCTCCTCCAATTTGGCATATCCTTTGCAAAGCCGCTTCAAACATTGCAGCAATGTCATTCAAATTAATCTTGTTTTTACCTTTTACAACATTACCTGCTTCGATGAAAAACGTTCCAAATAATGGTCCGGACGCCCCGCCCACGGAGGAAATTATCGCATTGCCTACCTGCTCAAGAAGAATGCCTACGTCATTTCCTTTATATTGCTCTATACTTTCTTTTGCCTTCTTAAAGCCAATATACATTCCAACACCAAAGTCGCCATCTCCACAGGCCGCATCAAGTGTTGTAAGGTAATCTTTTTGTCGCATGATTTCTTCTGCTATATTAATTAGAAGATTTTTCACACATTTGAAGTCGATATCCTGCTCCAATTTGAACATCTTCTCCAACAAAATTTATATTACAACTGTTAAAATTTTTCCAATAAATCTGGACAAATTCGGATAGTTGGGGTATAAGCTGGAGCATCGTACAACTTTTTAAGCTCGTCGTCCAATCTCATTAAGGTGACTGAACAACCAGCCATTTCTTGAGTTGTGAGGAAATTTCCAACTTCTGTTCGATGGACTTTTATTCCCATATCTTCTAATAATTGATGAACCTTGCGGTTTATGATAAATAGCTCCATTAATGTGGTGGAGCCATATCCATTTACGATTAAGTTTACTTCATCTCCGCTTTTGAACGGTAAGTCTTGAACTACACGCTGGACCAGAATCTCGGCGGTCTCATCTGCTGTTTTTAACTTGGTTTTTTCAACACCTTTCTCGCCATGGGCCCCAACGCCCAAGTACATTTCATCTTCCCCTATCGTAAATGTAGGTTTCCCTGTGGCTGGAATTGTGCCAGGAGAAAGTGCCACAGCAAACGTTCTACAGTTATCCCGAGCTTTTTCAGCAGTTCTTTTCACCTCCCCTAAGGAAGCACCTGTTTCAGCTTTTGCTCCAGCAATCTTAATTACAAATAGATCGCCGGCAAGCCCTCTGCGCTCGCTTATCCTTTGCGGTGGAGCCGATGCAACATCGTCCCAGACTCGAACAGTTGCGGTTGGTATATCCTCCACAGCTGCCATCTTGGAAGCCAGGTCAAAGTTCATATTGTCTCCCGCATAATTTCCGTAAATGTATAACACTCCTTTTCCGCCATTGGCTGCCCTAGTAGCTTCTATTATTGATGGTGGTGTTGGTGCAGCAAAAACTTCGCCTAAAACGGCAGCATCAGCCATTCCTGGACCGACAAAACCTATGAAAAGTGGTTCGTGACCGCTTCCGCCACCTACGACTATACCAACTTTCCCTTTCACGGGAGCGTCTTTTCTTGCAACCACGTGAGAACTCACTTGTTTGATGAAATAGGCATAGGCCTTGACAAACCCTTCAATAGATTCGACGGTCACTCTAAATGGATCATTAATTAGTTTTTTCATTTATCACCCAACGCCTTTCTTACTAAGAAAATACTTAGAAATTTAAAATTAACGATACTACCAATTTAGCTCGTTAAAGGCTTTTTCTAGGAGGGTATAAATACGCCAATATGTTTTGTAAATTCTCTGGTATTTTCCATGAAGATCCTTTCTCGGCTCATAAACCGCCCCGACCTTGACCACCGTCTCAACAGCTTTGTTGACATCTGTGAACATTTTAGTTGCTAAGCCAGCCAAAATAGCTGATCCAAGGGAAGCGGCCTCTGTTACACGAGGTATTTCGATGGGAATATTTATAACATCAGCCTTAATCCGATTCCAAAGTGCGCTTTTCGTCTCTCCACCAACCATACGAAACTTAGATACAGAAACACCCATGGTCATCAAAATTTTAAGAACCTCGAGATATTGGAAGGCTACTCCCTCGAGAATTGCCCTTATAAAATGCGCCCGAGTGTGACCGTGTGAAAAGCCGAAGAAGACTCCTCTAGCCTTCGGATTAAAGACGGGCGCCCTCGCCCCCCACAGATATGGATAATAAAATAGATTGTTGGCGCCAGCATCAACAATGGATGCTTCCTCATCAAAGAACTTGTATTGTGGAACCCCATTATTCTCGGCTTTTGTTATTTTCTTAAAGCCAAAGTTGTCCGTAAACCAACTAAGCGAAGCACCCGTTGAATTTACGAGAATTTCATATTCCCATCTATCAGGAATAACGTGACAACAACAATCAATCCTACCACTCGTATCAATTCTTGGCTGTAAAAGTGGAACCTCAAAAACAGAACCTGTCCCTGTCCCAATATTCACGGTTCCAACGTTAACAACACCGGCGCCAAGGGCTTCGCATGGTCGATCACCTCCACCGCACGCGACAGGTGTTCCCTTTTTTAAACCAGTTAACCTCGCAACAGCACTTGACACCTCACCGGCAACTTCCCATGAACCTTTAACTGGAGGTAGCAGATCTATACTGATGCCAAGTTCATTACATATTTTCTCTGACCAGCAGAGCTTTTTTATATCAAATAGCATAGTCCTTGAAGCCATTGAATAGTCGGTGAACATCTCCCCAGTAAGTTTGTAAACAATGTAATCTTTTGCGCATAGGAACTTACTTATCTTTCGATAGATATTTGTCCTTTCTTCTTTGATCCAAAGAATTTTCGGAGCTGAAAAGATAAAGTCGATAGGCACACCAGTAATACTGAGAACATCATTTAATGGCAAAATGTTCTTGATTTTTTCCTGCTGGGGGATTGCCCTTTGGTCGAGCCAAATTATACTATTCGAAAGCTTTTTCCCTTGGTTGTCGAGAGAAACAACAGCCTCTCTTTGACTATCAACAGAAATTCCTGTAATATCCTCACCCTTTATATTGGCTCTTTTAATAACGTTCTTAATGGTTTTTACGGCGGAGCGCCACCAATCGTCTGGGTCTTGTTCAGCCCATGATGGTTGCGGATGATAAATTTTATGCGGTGCAGAAGCGGTGGCGACCGGCTCTCCATCAAGAGTGTAGAGAACAGTTTTGCACGAAGTTGTTCCCGAATCTATGCCGAGCAAGTATGAGGATTTAACCATTTGCCTTGTCACACACCATATGTTGAAGAATGAACAATTAACGTTGATACTTTCCACTTTCACGGAAATAGGGCAAGACTTTTTCTCCTATGAACCTTATTCTTTCAGGAAAAGAGTGTGTCACAAGCTCCACATGCGTCGCTCCGGCATTCCAGTATTCATCAATGATTTTTATAATGTCGTCTGATGATTTAACAAAACAATAGTTTGAAAGTATTGCCTCATCACTCACAGTTTTAGCCATTTCCTGAACCCTTCTCGGATCAGTTTCCTCAAAAGAACCCTCTGCGAAGAAGCCAGCCTCACCGGACCGCCTAATTTCCTCCGGGTCAATTTTCTCGGTGAAGTAAAGAAGTACCTCTACCATCTTCTCCATTTTAGAAGGATCTTTTCCTGCTTTCCGAGCAGCTTCTTCAAAACTTGGAAAAACAACGTGTTTACAAACTTGTGGAGAATTAACCGTTACGAGGTGATCGCCATATATCCCTGCATAAGTTGCAGCCTTTCTTCCCTGAGCTGCAAAATAAATTGGAATGCGAGTTTTAGGCTTGGTATACAAAAAGAAGTTTTTTACCTTGAAGTATTTTCCATCAAATGAAAAGTAATCCTCATTTTCCCACATTTTCCTCATCAGAACCACTGCCTCAGCCAACCTTTCAATCCTTTCACGCCACTTTGGCATCCCATTTGGGAAAAATATAGCTTCGTTTATTGCTTCACCAGAGCCTACTCCTAAAAGAAATCTTCCAGGATACATATTATCTAGTGTTGCTGACGCTTGACCAATTATTATTGGGTGATATCTTCCTCCAATTGGTGATGTGACAAGCGGGCCCACTTTAATACGCTTTGTTCTATCGAGAGCTACAGGCATAACACACCAGGCGAACGCAGATTTATTCTGACTGTGAACCCATGGCATAAGATGGTCGCCGAACCAAACAGTGTCAAATCCGTATTGCTCAGCTATAACAGCACATTCAACAAAACGCATAGGGTCATTATAGCCTTCTCCAATATTAACACTTATTTTCAAATCCAAAGAATCACCTCGACAACTCGTTGATAAGAATCACAGTATATATGGTTATTGATGCCCATTGTTACATTGAAAAGATAAAATTCCTCTTATTTAAAGCTGAGCAATAATAAGTAAGCAAGAATTTTATAACCGCAGCTCGTCAAATGGATATTCTGCTAAAAATATGGTGATATAAAGATGGGAAAAGGAGAATGGTTTTACGTCAGATTAGGAAAACCAAACCCTCTAACCAACCTCAAAAGCGAGTGGTTCGATTGGTTTCTGAAGGAGGTTGACGAATACTGCGTTGAAAAAGGCTTAGCACTGTGGTCATTAGGAGGAGCAGGGTTCATACTTAAGACTAAAAATGCAACGGTTTACATAGACCCATATTGTGGAGGGTCTCTCAAAATTCCAGATCTTAACACTGTTTACCGCATGATCCCAATACCCTTTAACCCATCGGACGTCAAAACAATAGACGCTACAGTGATTACGCACGAAGACTTGGACCATTTAAACGAAGATTTTGTCTTTCCTGTAAGCAAAAACACAAAAAGCATGTTTATTGGACCACCTAGCGTCTGTGAACTTTTAGAAAGCTGGGGGATACCAAAAGAAAGAATTGTAAGCCTTAGCGAATATCAAGAGACCAGAGTTAAAGATGTGAGAATTGTCGCCCTCCCTGCAAATGATCCGGTACCAAAAACGGCTAACACCTATCTACTTGAAGCCGAAAATATAGGTATTTTCCATTCCGGTGACTCTCTGTTCTCAGAGGAGTTCTACAAGGCTGGTAAAAAGTATAAAGTTGACATAGCCCTTATAAGTTTAGGTGTTAACCCACCAGGAATGGAGATCTACAACAACCCTGGAGAGGTCGTTAGAATTGCCCGCGATTTAAATGCTAAAGTGGTAATTCCAATGCATTGGAATCTATGGAGTTTCTCCATGGAAAACCCACAACTCGTTGAGAGGGAAGTGAAAATAAGGAAATTGAACATGAAGGTTGTGATTCTGCAAATAGGAGAAAGGTTCGATTATCCGTAAATGCTGGCAATAATTCATCATTTATTGATGATACCTCATCCTCTGTTATTTCTTCAATGTGTTTGATGTTATGCGCAAAATTTAGCGTTTGGAACCATGGTACTTTTTCCGGGTTTCAGGACCACGTAGTTTTTCTAGTCATTAACAGCTATTTCAAGATTATAAGGTGGCCGATGCACGGTTCTTAACGCGATATGGTAAGAGCCGCTTTACCCTCTATAGTTAAGCCATAGAAGCACATATGGCAAACTTCTAGCGGAGAATAGAAAACCAATAGCTTCCCCTCTAGCCTCGTTAATGGCTGCACACTGCGACTGATTAAGCCTTGGTGTATATAGATTTTCGGCGGTCCCATCACAAGGTGTCCCAACATGGCTCAAATCTACAGTCTTACCATACCTATCTTTTGTTATAGCCAAGAAATTTCATCACCCATCTTTCCAACGCGATTATCAATTGAAGTACCAACTTTAAGGGTTAAGACTCATATGAAGAAACTATTCTATAGGGGGGACTTATCGACATTATATTGTGACCACTATAATGGAATTCTATTTCCTCATCAGAGAGATTGAAGAGATCATATTCCAAATTGACTTTTGAGCATTTTTGGTAGGAGACAGCCTCTTCCGAATTAGAAGGGGGAAAAGATGTACAGCGCGCTCCATATGAACTGTTATGATGTCTCTGTTTTTGTCGCTTCGATAAGACGCCATGGTTCCAAGGCTACATCTCCGAGTGGAGGAGGCTTTTTCTCTTAAACGTGCAGGTTTCACACGTTGGAACACAATAAAAAAGCCACTTACATTCTCATACTCAACTTGGTATGTGGGCTTTTCTGTAGGAACATCTGGGCAGTGTCACGCAAATTCGGTTTCTGTTGACTTATCAATCAAGCTAATTCTTCGCGCGCCAAATTCTGGCAAGATCACCAAACGAAGTTTATCATTCTTAAGAATTAAACCCTTAAACTCTCCAGCAAAAGTCGCCTTAAATGACAAATGAGAACTTATAGTCTTTAGTCCCTTACATTTTGGGGTTATAGCCCTACCTCTTCCACATCTCTATACCAGCGAACTCTAGGTCCTATTTTGGCTCTGAGCTTCCAAGAGCTAGACTTCTCAGCTTTTTCTATAGCATCAAGCAAACAGTTGATTTTTCCCAAGACGTCTGAAGCATCTTCCGGTGAAAGAATATCACCATATTTATCGAGCATGTTGCAAATTTTCTTAAGGTTTAATGTAGCCGTGTAATAGAATCCCCAATCTTTGGAAAGCAGCTTGGAAATATAGGCTTTATTTACTGCCTCTTTTTCTGATTCGCTGATTTCATGTTCTCGAAGCAGGACAATAATGTCCTTGATATCTTTCTCATTTATTTTGACTATCTGTAGCTTTTCAAGTAGAATATCACTCACGGTTATTGTTGGATACTCTAGTTCAAGTCTTCCTCTAAAGTCGATTGTGTGACACATCTCAAGCTTATCAAAGAATACATCAACCTTCCATCCATGTACTGGATGCTTAAAAATATACCTTTGAAGGATAGCCGCCACATGACGCATGTTCTTGTTAAAAAGGTATCCAAGACTTTCAAGTAAACTTGAAATTTCGGCTCCTTGACTACTATAACCCATTAAGTCAATATCGGTTAACTCTCTCTTTAACGACTTGTGAAGGTTAAGAAATTGTTGGCAATGGATTCTCACAGCCGCCGCACCCATAATTCTTAAAGTTATACCTTTACGAGACGCAGCATCCACAATTTTTTTGGCTTCAGCAATTATTTCGTCTTCTGAAACCGAAGCGCTTTTGCCAGACATGTACACATCAACTCTCTTAGGGAAGCTCTCGCATTTTGATGCGTTATCATTTAAGTCGTAAATATTAAAGTTTCTTTAAAATTATTGAAAATTAAGGAAAGGGTATGGTTCATAAATAAAAAAGAAAAGTGGATGTTTTATGCAGGTGGAACTTCTTTAAAGCCAAGAGTTATGTCAATACCTTGCCGCTTATGGTATTCTTTGCTGATGTAGTATATTATGATGCCTGCTATGAAAAGGCCTCCGAAGAGCATTGCAGCTAAGTCGAAGTTAGCTGAAAGTAATGGGTTCACCGCCACGGCATACGCTGAGTAAAACAGCACTATTGCGGCTATGAGGCCTATGATGGATATGAAAGGCACTCCAGCGATCTTCTTTGACATGAATTTTGGAAGGTTGTCGAGCAAGGTCTTCCATCTGGTGAAGGGGAAGACAATGACAGTTAAGCTGATTACAGCGTAAGATAATACCATTATCGTTGAAACAGCGGCGAACCAGTTGGCGAAGCCTAAATAAGCGTATAGGTATCCGCTGATCATGGCGATTATGGTGGTGACAATTAAGGCAATGTGAGGTGTTTTGAATCTTGGATGAACATCAGCCAGTTTTGTCGGCACTAGACGGTCAAATCCCCACGCAAACCAATAACGTGCAGCCGTTATGTATGTAACGAGTGGGAATGCTATATTTGCCAGAACAAATGTAACCATGGCAATTCCTGTCAAAGCTTGGTTTGGATGAGTTGCAATAGCCAGCATTAATGGAGTACTTGGTGGAAATGGAAGCGGATAAGCTTCGGGGTGATTTGCCCACAACCACGAGAGAGCAGTGAACCATTTAATGTCTGTGGCATAAAGCAAGGTAACGTTGCATAGAGACCATATGCCAAAGGAGAGAAGGTTTGCTAGGACCAAGCCTATTGGAATAGCTCTATTTACATTCCTTATTTCACCGGTAATGGTACCTGCGCCAAACGCAGCACCTGACAGTATCATGAAACCAAAAGCCATCGAGGCCACTGTGGCACTTAAATTTATGGGTGTCCACGTCCAACCTGCAGATGTAGCTGCCGTGTAAACCGCATTATAACTAATGTATCCACCCATAAGTTGATCCCATTTCGCCGCAAAGACGCTTGGAGTTGTTGTTCCTAGAACAACCCAATATGTCAAAAGCGCAACTATTTGAAAAGCCCATCCAACATAGAGAAAAGCCTTTACAGCTTTAGATCCAGCTATCCCTATTATAGTGTAAATCACCATGATTACCAACGCAAATACGAAGCTTCCCCATTGAGATTGCAGCCACGTTCCAAGGTCTACGAATGGTTGTATGTTGCATAGTATGCCCCAGGCTGTTAAGGCCATCGAAGTTGTGTATCCAAAAGCAAAGCATATTGTAACAAAGGCGGCGCAGAGGTACATATAAAAGTAGAGAAGACTCCAACCGAATCCTATGGCCGGATGAACAACCCTAGCGAACCACACATAGTCGCTGCCAGCACGTGGCATCGCAACAGCTACGCACCAATAAACCAGAGCAACAAGCATTGTTGGAATTAATGCAAACGCAATTGAGCCAACGAAATCTGCGCCAGGCCAGAAACCGTGGAACCAGTTGAACTGCATAGTTGTGTTGAGGATGCTGAAGATGATCAAAGTGAAGATTAGCACCGCATCCATGGTTCCAAAGGGTCGGACAAGCCCGCTTGATTTCCTTATGAAAACTTCCTCTTTAGATGAGGCCATCCTTACCCTCCAATATTTTTATTATTTCGCGGTATGGTTGTGATATCTATTTTTTATTGACCTTGTCATTTAAGCTTTTCCAAACAATCAATGATAAGCGGTCATCTAAGATGTTTAAAAAAATAAAAAAGAGAGGCAAGTAAAAATTGACGTTCAACCGGACGTAAGCTGATAGCTTTTTACAGAGCCTTCATGGAGGTTAACGATAACCCCTCTTAAAATTCCTTCGCTGGACTCACTTCCAGGATTTATACATATAGTTTTTCCAATTTTCACAACGCCTCTTGCTTCGTGGATGTGACCATGCAACCCTAGAAGTGGCTGATATTTTTCGATGGCCTTACGAACTGCAACACTACCAGCGCTTATTAAGACGGGTTCCGAACCTTCAAAAACTGGTTTAAGGTTTTCGTCAAGTTTTTGACATTCTGAAATTATGGTATTTATTGGTGGGACATGAATATTGAAAATGCAGGTCTTTGCGTCTTTAACTTGGGACATCATATCTTCTATTTTCCGTTCAAGCTCCTCTTCAGAGCATTCTCTCGGGGTATTCCACGGTGTCGGATTACTCCATCCTAGGCTTATCATTTCATATTTGTCGTCTATAACAACAACCTTGTCTTCTGGGTCAATAACATAATCGGATTTATGTATTATGTCCTTAATCTCTGGTATGTCATCATTTCCGCCAGTTATGAAGATTTTAACACAAGTTCCTTTGAGACGTTGTTCTGCAAGTCGAACCCAGTTTTCTACATTCTCAAGCATAAGCTTATGGAAGATCTCTTGGATCCTTTTTTCGTCTGTTTTTAATAGTTGCAGTTCTTCCCGCGTTGTGCGATAGGGGTAATAGCCCGTTGCACGAACCTTCTTTTCAAATTCTTGCAGTTGAGATTCGTCCTTGATGAAATGTTCTATTCCCCGGAAGTTCGCTCGAAAGCCGTCTGAATCTTTTACAATTGGAACCATTACTTTCCCTGTAATATCTCCTCCGAGAATCAAATATTGCACATTGTAAAATTTAGCAGCATTTAGGAATTTTAGATAGGTTGTTTCTGAACCATGAATATCTGTTGCAAAAAATAATCTCGTGAAGGGCAAAGGTTTATTCACCTTTAAGTACACGGGCTACACTTTTGCCTTGACGTGGATTCAGGGAATATCTCGTCTGGTGGTCTGTCGGGTTGTCCCGTTGCAAGCTCGAGAATGAACCCAAATCTAGATTCTGTGTCTAAATAATGATAAGATCCTTGGCCCACTCTTCCACTTTGGATAACTCCTATTCCAAGTTTTTTGAACTTTTCCAAGATCACTTCAGGCTTATCGGTTGTGTATTTAATGTGGTGCAAACCTTCGCCCTTCTTATCTAGAAATTCTTTATAGGTTGTTTCTCCTTCTAATGGCTCAATAAGCTCTATGCTGATGTCTCCGACCATTGCCTCTGCTATCCTAAACGCGTGTTTACTGGGCTTTCCACGGAAGGTCATATCTCTAGTGTTAGATGGATTAAAATACCATATTTTCCATGGCCCTATTCCCATGTCCTCCCAGTAGCGCTTCATAGCTTCTCTTAGATCCTTCACTACAATGGCGACTTGCGATAGCTTATCGAACTTAAATAACATTTTGACACCTCCTGCATAAGCTGTAAAATCTGTCGATAAAAAACTTTTTGTTAACAACGTTTAAATATTTTCAAATCAACAACAGCAATTTCGGAGGGAAATACTTGAAGAAGGATGATTTAGAGACACCCGCCTTACTTTTGGATATTAATGTGCTGCAAAGTAATATCCGCATGATGGCGGATTACTTGAAGGATAAGCCAGTAAAGTTGAGACCTCACGCCAAATGCCACAAGACGCCTATTATTGCACATATGCAAGTAAAGGCTGGTGCTAAGGGAATTGCTGTGGCGAAGCTAGGCGAAGCTGAGGTTATGGCAAATGCGGGCATAAATGACGTCTACATAGCTAATCAAGTCGTCCAACAAAGCAAACTTGAGAGACTTGCAGCTCTAAACGAGTACAGCACTGTTTCAGTTGCCGTTGACAACCTAACAGTTATCGAAACACTTTCAAAGATAGCTGTTAAGAAGAATGTGAATGTTAAAGTCATCGAGGAAATAGACGTCGGTTTAAACAGATGCGGAGTCCCTCCAGGTAAAGCGGCCATCGATCTGGCAAAGAAAATTGTTCAATTGAAGGGACTAATTTTTGAAGGTGTTATGGGTTGGGAGGGACACGCTGCCTTTATGCCAGATCTAAATAAGAGAAAAGAAGAGTGCCATCGCTGCTATAAAAAGCTGGTTGAAACTGTAAATGAGATGAGGAGAGAAGGAATCGAAGTAAACACCGTTGCCGCAGGTGGGACAACATCATTCAGCATAGCAGCAGAATATCCCGGCATAAACGAGATTAACCCCGGATCCTATATTTTCATGAGTCTCATGCATCGCTTAGAAGGCGTACCATTCAAACACTCACTAACAGTGCTAACTACGGTTGTTAGTAGGCCAACAAAAGATAGAGCAATAATAGATGGTGGGGTACAAACCTTCTCAACTTTTTGGAGCTATCCGAAGCCAAAGGATTTGGAAGGTGTGGAAGTTAAGGAATTGCATATGGAACATGGAATTTTAAAATTAAAGGATCCTAATATAGACTTGAGGGTGGGAGATAAAATAGAGTTTATACCTGCCTATCCGGACACAACAATAAACCTTCATGATAAATTTTACATTGTCAGAGGTGAAAACGTAGAATCAGTCTGGAAAATCGGTGCAAGAGGTCGGGTAGATTAAAATAGCTGCCATTACTTGAAAAATCAATAAATCAAAAGAGCTTTGAATTGGAGTGTTACTGGTGAAAACTGTAAAAATAGAAAAAAATATCCTCGAATGTATCAGCGCACAAGTGGTATACGTATCCAAGAAGCTTTTTGAAACAGGTTTAGTCAAAAGTACGTTTGGTGTTGTGAGCGTACGCATACCTGGAACTGACTATGTTATAATTACCCCAAGCGGTTTTAGCAAAGAAAAAGTTTCAACTGAAAATTTAATAGTCGTCGATTATGAGGGAAAAGTCGTTTTCGGCAACCTTAAGCCATCAGTGGAGACACCTATGCACCTTCATATACACAAGCAAGTACAAGATGCAAATTGCGTTATGCATACCCATTCACCAGCAGCAACGGCCTTCGCAGTAGCAGAGATGGAAATCCCGTGCGTGTCAGCTGAACAAGCCTTTATGTTCGGAGGGCGCATCCCTCTCGTTAAGAAATATTCATTCCCAGGAACAACAAAGCCTGAAGAACTCCAAGCAATAGCTGATGCATTACTGAGTTGTAAAGCGGCACTTTTAAGAAAACACGGTGTAGTTGTGATCGGTTCCACGCCTGAGGAAGCGCTAGACAATGCTATTATCGTTGAAGATGTCGCAACAATGACGTTATACTCATTAATACTTGGGAAGCCATCTGAATTTCGCAATGATGAGATAGGTTACATACAACACTTCCGAAGAACACGTTATGGTCAGAAAACACAGTTAACGGAATAACTGGAGGATGCGCATATGACTGAGGATTATGTTATGGCCATTGACGCTGGAACAGGAAGCTGCCGTGCGGTAATATTTGACAGACTTGGAAATCAAGTATCCATAGCTCAAAAGGAGTGGTCTCATCCAACAATAACTCAATACCCCGGCTCCCAGGTTTTTGACACCAAAACGAATTGGAATCTGATCCGATCATGCATAAGAGACGCCATAGAAAAGGCAAAGATTTCTCCAAATCAAATTAAAGCGGTAAGCAGTACAAGCATGAGGGAAGGAATAGTCCTATATGATAGTAATGGAAATGAAATATGGGCTTGCCCTAATGTAGATTCAAGGGCAGATGAGGAAGCCCGCTACCTTATCAGGAAAGGTTTAGCAAAAAAGATATACTTTAAGGCTGGAGATTGGGTTTCCATAACAACTCCTCCAAGGCTGTTATGGATAAAAAAGCATGAACCTCAAATCTTTGAGAAAATCGCGCATCTCACAATGTTGAGCGACTGGATACTCTATAGACTTAGCGGGAGATACATTACCGACCCATCAGTTGGATCAAGCTCAAACATGTTTGACTTAGAAAAAAGAACATGGTCCAGGGAAATTATAGAATATTGTGGATTACCATATGAAGTGCTTCCAGAGGTCTGTGAACCAGGAACAGTAATAGGTGAGGTAACGCACAAAGCCTCTCTTGAAACAGGATTGAAGGAAGGAACACTTGTTGTCGTCGGTGGGGCTGATACCCAACTAGGACTTGTTGGAATTGGTAGGATAATACCAAATTGCTTTACGATAATTGGCGGAAGTTTTTGGCAACACACCATAATATTAGATAAGCCACTCATAGACCCGAAAATTAGGCTGAGAACTCTATGTCATGCTGTTCCAGGTCAGTGGATGATGGAGGGAATAGGTTTTTATTGTGGAATTGCCATGCGCTGGTTCAGAGACGCCTTCTGCCAATACGAAAAAGAACAAGCGGAAAAAATAGGCGTTGATCCATATATACTCATGGAGAAACAAGCGGCAAACGTCCCTCCAGGATCAAATGGGGTTATAGCTATACTTTCTAATTTGATGAATGCGAAAAAGTGGGTTCACGCTTCTCCATCTTTTCTCCAATTTGACATTACAAACCCTTCAGTATCTGGGAAAAAGGAATGCATCCGTGCTATTGAAGAAAGTGCTACATATGTATCTTATGGTCACATGAAAATAATTGAAAACTTAACGCACCAGAAGTTTGATGACGTAGTATTCACTGGAGGCGCCTCAAAGGGCTTTCTATGGCCTCAAATTCTTGCCGATGTTTTAAATGTAAGGGTGCATATTCCAATGATTAAAGAGTCAACCGCGCTGGGAGCAGCCATCTTCGCCCTTATAGGTTTAGGATTTTATAAAGATTTGGCGAGTGCCATAAAAGATCTTGTAAAATTCGAAAGAGTGTACGAGCCAAATCCGGATACTCACCAAAAATATATGATTCTCTACGATAAATGGTTAGAGATATATGATACATGCTTAAAAATGGTTAAGAAAGGCTTGTTGCGTCCGTTATGGAAGGCTGCTGGAGTCAGCTGTACGTCGTTTCCATAACCTCGGGTTTTTCCAACAACTCCCTAACCGAAGCTAAGAACTTTGCTGCAGGGGCGCCGTCAACAATTCTATGGTCGAAGACAAGAGTTAAATGCCCTACCTTTCTTACCGCTATATTTCCATCCTCAGTGACATATGGTTCTGTTTCAATGCTTCCAATGGCTAATATTGCTGAGTCTGGCGGGTTAATTATTGGTGTAAAGTATAATATTCCCATAGCCCCTAAATTTGTCACCGTAAAACTGTGACCTAATTGCTCTTCAAGGGTTATTGTGCCCCGCAAGCCCTTCTCTTGAAAGTCGTTAATCCGTTGTGTTAATTCTTGTAGGGAGAGTTTGTCCGCACTTTTTATGACTGGAGCCATTAGGCCTTTAGGCGTGTCAACAGCCACAGCAATGTTAACTTCCTCATGGTAGACAAGTTCTTCCCCCTCCAGTGTCACATTTAGGTTTTTGTGCTTTTGGAGAGCTAGGGCAACAGCCTTAACGGCATAAGCCGTGAAAGAGCCGCCAGTCTTCTCCCTATGCTTGACAAGCTTGTCTGCAGCAAATTTTGTTGTTAGGGCGACTGGCAAAGCCTCGTGGAAACCAGCATTCAGCCTCTGTGTAATGGCTTTTCTTATGCCCGCGAAAGGTGTTCTGCGCTTAACAGCCTCAACCTCAACTTTTGCCTCAGTCTCTGGAATGGCAATGCCCCGTTCCTGAGCCGCAAGCAGAACATCCTCCTTAGTTATTCGCCCATCCGGTCCAGTGCCCCTAATCTCATGTAGGGGTATACCAAGCTGGGCTGCCAGCTTCCTGGCTAGCGGGGAAGCCTTAACTTCAACAGTCACTTTCGGAGCTTTCTCTTCTTCTCCTTCAATTTGGCATATGGGTTGCCCAACCTTGACGACCTCGCCAGCCTTGCACAATATTTTCGCTATTCGTCCACTGTATGGTGAGCGCACCTCAAAAGTGGTTTTCTCACCCTCAGCTATGGCTATAACCTCATCCACTTGAACAGTGTCGCCCTCCTGTTTTAGCCATTCGGCGATTATGCCTTCAC
>Ga0080004_1102386_pt1 | contig 37189 bp, 39 predicted proteins | sample WasSprMetagenome_FD_69207 | JGI IMG/M metagenome (GOLD analysis project Ga0080004, IMG submission 69207) | Sulfidic aquatic microbial communities from Washburn Spring, Yellowstone National Park, USA - WS (SPADES assembly) (version 2) | ecosystem: Environmental > Aquatic > Thermal springs > Hot...
AAAAGCTAAGCTAAGATGCCTACTAGGAGGCCCCCACAACTCATCCCTCAAATCCATAACCAGATACATAGGCTCGTTCACAGCAATATACAACTGGCTGCTCAAACACAACCTATCGTAACATCATCGTTGTACACAATCTAAATGTTTATATACTTAACGCGGGATAGACCAAATAGATGGTGATTGAAAAATGAAAATTATTGATATAAAAACAACGCCAATTGCAATACCATTTACTGAATCAATGATCTTCGGTTTTGGTGCCGCAAAATATTCATTTGGAGTTGTAGTGCAGGTAATAACAGATGAAGGTGTAGAAGGCTTAGGAGGGGTAGGCCCTGTTCCATCAGCCTCCCGAACTGAAACTATAATTCAAAATGAAATAAAACCATTAATAGTTGGTATGGATCCTTTTGACATTGAAAAAATAGTTTCATCATATCTGCATACATTCCCGCATTTATGGGCATTTGAATCAAGTGTATTTGCAATAGGAGGCGTTGAAATGGCATGCCAAGATATAATAGGGAAAGTATTGAAAATGCCATTGTATAAATTGCTTGGGGGGAAATATAGAGAAGAATCGAAAGTCACAGCTTTTCTTGGAATAAAATCTCCTAAAGAAGTAGCAAAAGATGCAATCAATGCTCTTGAAAGGGGATTTGACACTTTAAAACTGAAGGTTGGTAGAAACCCAGAAGAAGACATAGAAATAGTTAAAGAAGTTAGAGATGCGGTGGGTAAAAGTGTAGAAATTAGAATAGACCCAAATCAAGCATGGTCTATTCCAACCGCCTTACGACAACTCAAAAAGCTTGAAAGGTACGATCCGCAATTTGTTGAGCAACCGATTCCTAGATGGGATCTCAAAGGTCTGGCATTCTTGCGAAAAAGGACTGGTGTGCCTATAGCCCTCTGTGAGGGCTCTGTATCTATTTATAGGATAATGCAAGCTGTTAAAGAGGAAGCGTGTGACTTTTTTAGCATGGATCCACTTAGGATGGGTGGCCTTTCCCAATTTAAAAAAGCCGCAGGCATCGCTGAAGCCGCAGATATACCTGTTGTACTTCATGTTTCAGAAAATTCTGGTATTATAACTGCTGCATGGCTTCATACAGTAGCATCGACGCCTATTGTTAAATATGCCAATGATTTGATAACCACAACCAAGCTTGGCTTTTCACTTTCTGACGACATAATTACAAAACATTTTACATGCGAAAAGGGTGCAATAAAAGTTCCTGAAGGTTATGGGCTTGGCGTTGAACTGGATGTTTCAAAAGTTAGAAAGTATGCAGCATTATATGAGGAATTGAAAAAACAGAAACCAATAACTAGGCCACCACTTCCTGTATATTAAATTTCTTCTTTCATGTGAGATTATATGACGTATAAGGCAGCTCTCTTTTATGGTGCTGAAAATTTAGAAATTAAAGAGCTCTCTGAACCCTCTGTAGGTGCAGGCGAGGTACTAATTAAAGTAGAAGCAGCTAATATCTGTCCAACAGATGCAAGAAAGTATAGGGGACTTGATGAGCGTTATAAAAAACTTCAGGAACCCATTATTTTAGGCCATGAAGTAGCGGGAACAGTAATTAATATTGGAAATGGAGTAAATACTATAAAAATAGGCGATAAAGTGGCTATAATTCCTGCAATATGGTGTAAAAAATGTAAATTTTGTGCTAGAGGTAACCCAGAATTATGTAACAATAGGGTTGGAATTGGGGCATCTGTGGGTGAACCTTCTAAGGTTATAGCCCAGTTTAAAAAGGGTTTTGGTGGTGCATTTGCGGAAATATTAAAAGTGTATGAAGAGCAGGCAATCAAAATACCTGCAAATGTTTCCGTAAAGTCAGCAAGTTTAGCGGAACCTTTTGCGGATGTGATAAAGGCTCAAGATATGTTATCTGTTAACTTTGAGGATAAGGTAATAATTTTTGGGCTAGGTCCTATGGGATTAATGCATACAATATATTCTAAAATATGCGACGCCGAATTAATAATTGGTGTAGACCCAATTGATGAAAGAAGAAGATTGGCTGAAAAACTAGGCTGTAATGTAACAATTAATCCCACAGAAGGCTATTTAGAAGAAATAAAGAAAATTGTTCCAGAAGGTGCTGATGTAATAATTGTTGCCACCGGAGGATCTGTCCAAGCAAAGTGTATAGAAGATGGTATAAGGGTTGCAAGTAAAGGTGCACGTATATGCAATTTTGCCGGAACCTATCCCTCATCTAATATTTCGATAGACCCGAACATTATACATTATAAACAGGTAATGTTAACAGGATCTTTTGCGTACAACACTTCAACATTTGTTAAAGGATTAAATTTAATGAGCCGTAAAAGTTTAGATCTTGCTTCACTGCTAAGAAAGCCGGAGTTCCCCCTCGAAAAAATAAAAGAGGCGTTCGAAATATATGGTTCACCTTCCGCCTTAAAAGTTGGAATTAACCCATAAATTTTATTACTTCTTCTATAGACTTGTTCTCGTGAACTACCATTTTTAATGCTTCAATAACTTTTTTAGGGTAAGGATGCTGCCACACATTCCTTCCTACAACACATCCAGCACATCCTGCCTCTATCGAATTTTTAATCACCTCCAGCATATCAATTTCACTTTTCATTCTCGCGCCTCCTAAAACCAGTATTGGGATCGAGCACCATTTAACAACTTCTTTCATTCCATCTAAACTGCCTACATAAGGTGCCTTCACTGCATCAGCACCGATTTCAGCGGCAAAACGACATGCTGACTTTATAGACTCCACATCTGCCAGCTCTTTACCCGTTTGACTATCTACAACGTGTGTTTCTAAAATTAATGGTAAACCAAACCTATCAGCGTCCGAAATAAAGTCATGAATGTAATCTAAGTTAAGTATTTCATATTTTTCGTTCAAAAGCAACCACTGCAAAGCAGCTGTGGCCCCTAAAGCAATAGCGTCTTCAATTGAAATTATTGGCTTCCCAATATCGGTTAGTCTATCAACTCTTACTATTAAGGAAGGGCTAAATTTACTTTCAAAAAAATGATAGTATCTTTTTATGCTCCCGGGCGTTAACAATATACCATCAGGTTGACCTTGAATGACGTTTTCTAAAATAATCTTCATATTCTCTAGACCCTCTCTCGGTTTATTCAAACCATGATCGATTGCAACAATGACAGCTTTCTTTGTTCTGTCACCCAATATGTGATTCAATCTAATATGCTTCCCTATCATTATTTTATGCTACCCTTAACTCATTATTTAAGTTTTATGCATACAAGGAGCTGGTGAGTGTGGGAGTGAAAAAGATGCTGCAGACGGAGCATACCGTGTACATACATATAACCAGCAAGAAGATACCTAGCCAAAGAACAAAAAATCATGCAGCCATCAAAATGGCAAAAAAGCTTTTGCTGTTTGATGTTTCTGATCTAGGTCCTCTCAAATTTTCTGCTGTTTCTTCTTGCTCTATTTCTGTGGGTTTACTATCATGTTGTATATGCATGTTTCAGTCATCAGCACCTCGACTACACTTCTCATGCCTTTTTGCCATGTGATCTTCTCTGGATAGGCACTTGAAGGTTTAGAACATGTTTTAACAGTCTATCTCCTGCTATAACTTGGATATACGACGATATTGACTACTTTGAAATCACAGTAGTCCTTAAAGGTGCCGGACCCGAAAATATGAATGTTTTATATATGCTTCCCCCCGGTGAAGGTATAAAAGGGTTAAAGCACGTAATATTAGAAACCGTTGTTGGAGCAGGAGGGTCACCCTGTCCACCAATAGTGCTTAATTTAGGTATTGGAGGAATAAGTGATTTGGCTTTAAAAAATGCAAAGTTGGCAATGATGCGACCCCTTGGCATAGGACAACCTGGGAAGGTCTTATCAAAGCTTGAAAACGAACTCCTTGAACTTGTAGATGCAACTGGTATTGGTCCAATGTGACTCGGAGGAAGAACCACCGCTCTTGATGTAAAAATAGAATATGCACATTGTCATACGGCAAGTCTGCCAGTAGGCATAAATTTTCAATGCTGGGCTGATAGGAGAACTACGGCTAGAATTTACTCTGATGGCTCAGTAGAAATATCATAGAGGGTTAAAAATATGACTGAATACAGAATTACTGTACCTATAAAAGATGAAGATATTAAGAAACTTAACATTAGGGATATAGTATATGTTGCTGGAACTGTTTACGTAGCAAGGGATAGAACGCATGAAAGACTAATGGAATATGCAAGAAAAGGAGAAAAATCCCCAATAAATCTTGGAGGTGCTGTAATATATCATGCTGGACCTATAGTCCGTAAGAAAAACGGGGAATGGAAAGTTATTGTCGCAGGACCCACAACGAGTACAAGAATGAATAAAATTACCTCACAAATTCTTGAGAAATATCCTATTAGAATGATAATAGGAAAAGGAGGAATGAATAGTGAAGTTGCAGAGGCGATGAAAAAATATATTGCGATATACTGCCATTATACTGGTGGTGCTGCGGTTCTGGCTACTAAAAATATTAAGAAAGTAATGAGCGTTGAATGGCTTGATTTAGGAATGCCAGAAGCACTGTGAATCCTAAAGGTTGGAAACTTTGGCCCCTCAATTGCGACAATTGACGCTAATGAAAACAGCTTGTATGAAAAGTTAAGCCAAGAATGGGAAGCGAATGTAGAAAAGTTAATTGACTCAATTACCTAGCACAGAAGAGGCGAATTAATTTTGCAACAAAGCACTAGTTTGGATTATCCTCGATGCTTTAAAAAAGTAAAAAAAGTTAAAAAATAGTGTTATTAAATTTTTACTCTACAAACTTAGATCAAAAATCCTAATCGCATTTTTGCTTAAAATTAATTCCTTAGCTTCTTCTGGAATCTTAGCATTTTTAACCATGGCAAGATCAAGAGATTCTCCTTCATAGTATGGCAAGTCGCTTCCAAATAGTATACGGTCAGCACCGATCGTTTCAACAGCTGTTTCTAATGGAGACAAATGATGGTGCCATATACATGTGTCCAAGTAAACATTCTTATGATTTAGCGCTACATCCATAGAACATGCCAAATCTTGAACATCTATAGCGGGATGCGCCATAATGAATTTAATTCCTGGATAGGCTTTTGCAACTCTCGCAACTCTCCAAGGTGACTCTAATAAACTACCTTCTTTAACATGTACTTCAACGACCGGATGATAAACTGAGGCTTTCTTTAATATTGCAAACATTATCGGATGATCAAGGTAGATACCTTGAAATAGATGATGGAACATCAGACCTTTTAATCCTAAGTCTTTGAAAATTCTATCTACTTCGTCTAAACATGCCTCGCCGTCTCGTGGTTCTACTGTTCCAAGACCGCATGGGAATTTTTCAGGATATTTTTGCACGGCATTGGCCACTAAATCATTCTGTTCCATTGTATCTTTTTGACCACGTGGACGAGGGTAACCAGGTATAGGAGAAATTATCGCTTTATCTATTTTAGCAAGAGACATCAACTTAATCAAATGCTCCGGTGTTGTTTCCACTACGCCACCTACTTCCCCTTTTCTTATACTGACACTTTTTCCAAGGTGTGCATGCACATCTATAACCATTTTATTTTCCAATTTTGTCATAGCCATCGAATAACCCTTTTGGTTAAAGGTTATAAAAAATTTTCGCATAAGATGGCGCTAGACATTCAACTATTGTGAAAATGTGAGAACAAAGATTAGATTCTATATATTATAACCTATCTTGGTATCATTCGGTACGAATAATTTAATTTTTCTTTAATTGTCGTTTGTTAGCATCGAATGCCAAGGGAATTCCTTCATTATCCCATTTTCTTAACTGATAATATTCATTTAGCATTAAGTCCATGTCCTTTTTAGATATAATTTGACCCTCTGAAGGTCCTTCCCTTAAAGGTTCCTTCATAAATCTATCTGGTAAGTAGTCATCTTTTCTTGAAATTCCACATTTAACGTTAAAAATCCTAGATTCATCTATAATATATTCAGCAATACTTCTAAGTTTTTTTTCATCAAAATCTATTCCAGTAGTTAATCGTGAAATTTTTGTAAGCATGCTCCAATCAACTACATCTCTAAGAAAACGACAGAGTATTAGTGAGTCGAAAATGGCAAAACGATCTTCATATTCTTTTACTAAAACTGCTTTTCCTTCCACACTGGCTCTATCTACTACTCCTCGAAGTTCAAATATATATGCAGTAGATCGCAGATGGCACGCTCCACGTGATGAAATACCATAAGATAGAGCCATACCTTTTAGCCCTCTCGGATCATATCCTGCTGGCTCTAATCCCTTTACATGTACAGCAATCTCTTGTAACCCTAAAATTTCTGAAGCTCTTTTAACACCCTCAGCTAGTATATTCCCTATACCTTGCCTTAATGCTATCTTTTCAATTAAATCAAGAACACTCTCTGAATTACCGTATTGGATTGGTTTATCTATATGGAGTACACCTCTCTCGTAGGCTTCTATAGCAAAGGAAACAACATTCCCAGTAGATATAGTATCTAGACCCAATCTATCGCACACATCATTAATCTTCACTATTGCATCAAGTTCGTTGATTTTACATAAGCCACCAAACGCATATATAGTCTCATACTCTGGTCCTTCAATTTTAGTTCCTTTATATTTTCCGTATGTCACTTCTACCAATTTGCCACATCCAATAGGACAACCAAGGCAAGCTTTACTCTTAATAAAAATGTTTTTTCTTATCGCCTCAGCATTTATCTTATCCCATCCCCTTAATTGACCCTTTTTCCAATATTCTGTTGGAAAAACCCCTACTAAATTTGTTATATCCACTAATGATGGTGTTCCATACCTTGGATAAGTTTCTGCAAGAGCCGGATTTTTCTTTATATTATCTAGAAGTTCTAATATCAAATTTTTAAGTTCATCTGATTTAGCAAAATTGGGATTGCTATCTCCTTTCACAGCAATAGCTTTTAGATTTTTTGAACCCATAAGTGCACCTGCGCCACATCGTCCCGCTTGTCGCCAGTAATCATTCGAAATGCAAGCAAATTTAACCATATGTTCTCCAGCAGGTCCGATGGAGGCAACTTTCACATTTTTATTACCTAGTTCTTCTTTTATTAAATCTTCAGTTTGGTAAGTGTCTAAACCCCATAAATATCTTGCATCCCTAAATTCAACACTATTATCGCTAAGCCAAAGATAAATCGGTTTAGATGCCCGTCCCTTAATTATTATACATTCAAAATTAGCTTTCTTCAATTCATATGCAAATGACCCCCCAGAATATGATTCACCGTATATTCCGGTAAGAGGTGATCTAAAAAACACACCATATTTGCTTGCACCTGGAATAATTCCTGTGGCAGGTCCTATTGAAAATATTAGAGGATTTAAAGGGTCGAAGGGGTCCTTTTTCACATCTATCTCATTTTGTAAAATCCATGTACCAAATCCTTTCCCACCTATGAGATTTTCAATAAGTCTGGAGTTAACATGTTCCTTAGAAAAACTCTGATTTGTTAAGTCAATTCGCAATATTATTCCAGACATAAGCCTATCATATTTGCTGTCTAATCAATATTTTATAAACTTTAAATTCATGATATTATTAGATTTAAATTAAAAATTTTTTCTTCAGTAATATTTTTTTATTATTTCCGTATCCAATAGTATCTTCATCAACTTCCTTGACCTGTAAATTAGTTCTTTTATTTCAATCTCTAATTCATTGTTGGTAATGCTTCTACGTGCTAGACCGAGTTCTTTTGCCTTCTTAGCGACAGCAATCGCCGCCTCAACATATGCTTCTATTTCATTTATCCGTGGAAGAATGTACTCTTCGTTAATACCCTTGTTTTCGGCATATTTAGCTAATGCCTCGGCAGCGGCCATAAACATTTCATCGGCCATCTTCTTAGCACATACTGTCAAAACACCTCTAAATACCGCCGGGAATCCAAGACTGTTATTTACTTGATTAGGGAAGTCAGAGCGACCTGTTGCCACTATCCTTGCCCCTGCCTCCTTAGCTTCCCATGGCCATATTTCAGGCACAGGATTTGCCTCGGCAAAAACAATGGCATCCTTGTTCATTTTACTAATCCATTCTTTTTTGATTATACCTGGGCCAGGTCGAGAAGCAGCTATTACTATATCAGCACCTTCAAACACTTTCCTAATGTCGTTGCAAGCAGTTGGGTGTGTTTCCTGAGCAATCTTATATTTCCAGATATTCTCTTTTATCATTTCACTCATATCTTCTCTCTCTGGATAAATAATACCTTTCGAATCAATTAGTGTAATATTCTTTGGATCTACTCCCGCGATCTTAAGATATTTGTATAAAGCGATATTAGCCGCCCCTGCACCGAATAGAATTACTTTTGTCTCCTTGAAACTTTTACCAACTATCCTTAGAGCGTTGATAAGGGCTGCTATGTTAACGAGTGCTGTGCCTTGTTGATCATCATGCCATACAGGGATATTGAGAATTTCTTGAAGCTTCTCCAATACGTAAAAGCATTTTGGAGATTCTATATCTTCAAGGTTTATCGCTCCAAAACTAGGCTCTACTGCTTTAACAATCCTTATAAATTCTTCTGGATCATGTACATTTATCACTAGAGGTACTGCATCAACACCACCCAAGTACTTGAAGAGTAGTGCTTTACCCTCAACTACCGGCAATCCAGCTTCAGGACCTATGTTACCTAACCCCAATACTCTGGTTCCATCGCTTATGACAGCTGCATAATTCCAGCGCAAGGAATATTCAAAGGATAGCTCTTTCCCCTCCTTCTGAATTCTCTTACAAGGTTCTGCTACTCCAGGAGTGTACCATATAGAGAAATCATTAATATCTGTTATAGGAACCTTGTATGTTACCTCAATTTTACCACGATATTTTCGATGTAGTTTTTCGGACAATTCAGCCCAATCAACTTCTTCTTTTGAAGACATAATATACACAAGATCAATCTAAATTAATATATAAATATTTCGATTAAATTTTCGATGATGTTATGATAAAGCTGAAGAAGAAGGCGAACAAACATTAGAAGAGAGAAGGTATCTGATTCGATAAAAGCTTTATTTACTACACCAAATAATATTCTTGACGGTATAGTATGGCTAGGGTGTTGATAAGGAATCTTGTGAAAAGGTTTGGGACGACAGTTGCAGTATCAAACCTAAATCTTGAAATAAAAGATAAAGAGTTTGTCGTCCTCCTCGGTCCAAGTGGATGCGGTAAAACAACTGCGGTAAAACAACAACATTAAGATGCATTGCAGGCCTAGAGACCTTACAGTTTCAGCTGAAAAGCCTACAACAGACATATACCTAACATCAGAACTCTACATAAGTGAGCCATTAGGTGATGAAATGGTCCTAGACCTAAAAATGGACGACCAAATATTCAAGGCAGTAGTATCATCAGGCGTAGGAGAACAATTCCAGATAGGACAGAAGCTCTACCTAACATTCGATCAAACTAAACTACACATATTCGACAAAAAGACAGAAGAATTAATTTACTAAAGTTAAATTTTTTATTTCTTTACTGCTTATATACTTGAGGGTTTGCAACATACAATGGTCTTTCTCCATTAAAGAATCTTCTTAAGTCCTCTGCATTCATTATGTCTGTTCTTCTTAAGGCCTCTAACGTAAAGTTTGCATTGTGTGGTGTAACTATAATGTTGTCTAGTGTGAGCAGTGGATTTTTTGGGTCTATTGGTTCTTGTTCGAAGACATCTAATGCTGCTCCAGCAATCAAGCCTTCCTTTAATGCCACATATAATGCCTTTTCGTCCACTACAGCCCCTCTGGAAGTGTTTATGAGATAGGCTGTCTTCTTCATCAACTTTAGTCTCTCGCTGTTTATAAGATGTCTGGTCTCATCCGTTAGTATGACATGTAATGTTATGATGTCTGAATTTCTTAAAAGTTCATCTAATTTTGCAGGGGTGGCTCCAAATTTCCTTATCTCCTCTTCTCCAACATACGGATCATATACTAGTACTTTTGCATCAAATCCAGCAAGCTTTCTAGCAACTCTCTTCCCTATTCCCCCGAAACCTATTATTCCAACAGTTTTCCCCATAAGCTCGTAGCCTAGGATCCTATTCCATCCGCCACTTACAGTGCTATTGTGAAGTTTAGGTATCATTCTCATAATGTTCAAAATTAATGCGATCGCATATTCTGCAACGGAGTCAGCATTAGCTTGAGGCGTATATGTTACAACAATCCCCTTTTCTGTTGCAGCATTAAGGTCTATATTGTCCACTCCCACCCCATGTCTTGCAATAATCTTTAACTTGACCGCGTTCTTTAAAATCTCCCTGTCCAGCTTCTCGTTCCCTAACACTATTCCATCGTAAGCTTTCACTGCCTCAACCATCTCTTCAAAAGTTTTAGCACCTTTAACATCCACTTCAGCAAAAGACTTTAAAATTTCTAGAGCTTCACTACAGTATTGTCCAAAGGACCTTGATATTACACGAATTCTCGGCCTCTCCATTAGCTTCCCTCTAAAATTTTTAGAATATTATGAATATAAGCTTTAGCTCACACTATAGTTTAAAGTAAGCGGTGCTAGATTTAAAACAGTATACTATTGTATTAAATTATTCTTGTAAAACTTTTGTTTTGTCTAGAGGCCTAACTTTCATGACATCAGGATTCAGTAGTGCTGGCGGCTTTTGCCCCTTCAATACGGAAATTAGGTTGTTTACTGCAAGATTTAACATCGCCTCCCTGGTCTCGATTGACGCTGAACCTCTATGTGGTGAAAGGACTACATTTTCCATATCCAATAGTTCACTATCTAATGGGAGTGGCTCCTGTTCGAAAACATCTAATCCTGCACCCATTATCCACCCCTCTTTAAGGGCTCTAATTAGGGCTTTTTCGTCTATAACTGCACCTCTTGAAGTGTTTACTATTATCGCGTCCTTTTTCATTAGCCTCAGTTTACTTTCGTCTATCAAGTGATATGTTTCTTTGAGGAGAGGTACATGTATGCTTACAACATCAGATATCTTGAGAAGTGTGTCAAGGTCACAGTATTCGAAATCAAGCTTTTCTGCATCAGGAGGCCTAACAATATCATAGTATACTACGCGCATGCCAAAACATCTGCCTATTTCAGCAACCCTCCTACCAATTCTTCCTAAACCAATAATTCCTAAAGTTTTACCCTTAAGATCTCTTCCCAAAGGCTCCTTGTAGATTCCCTTAACCCACTTTCTAGCCCTAACTATCCTTTCAGCCTCAGAAATTCTCTTGTATGTTGAAAGAATTAGTGCCCAAGTTACTTCTGCAACACAGTCACTTAATACGCCGGGTGTATAGCCTACGTAAATTCCCCTTTTTGTGGCCTCATTTACGTCAATGTGGTCAAAGCCTACACTATAAGTGCTTACAACCATCAAGTTTGGTGCATGATCAAAAAGTTCACTATCCACTTTAATGTGTGGCGCGGTTAACAATCCAACCTTATCCTTCAGCATAGATAAAAGTTTGCTTCTATCCTTCACAAGATCGGGGCCGCCTTCAACAATAAAATATTTTTCAAGTATATCAAGAGCGTGCTTTGGCAGCTCTAGTGTAGTTAAAATTTTAGGTTTCATGATCAATAATACATTTTATTCTATTAATAAATTTTAAAACTTTAACCAAAAAATTGAGATGAAAAATTATTTTTTATTATGATATGCTGAATGCAATATAGTCTTTTAAGTCTTCAATGTCATACGATTCACTTAAAAATATGGCTTTGCTAATTATAGACTTGAATTCTTTGAAAGTATATTTTCTCTTCAGCCCACTTACAACTATAGAAGCTTCACTTTTTGAAACTCTCTTTATTTCTTTTAAAGATCTTATTGGATTTGGTAGGTTCTGGATTAATGTTATAGCGAAAATTGTATCGAAGACTTTGTCTCTAAAGGGTAAATGTTCAGCGTCAGCTAAGACAAGGAATAAGTTTGTTTTGTCTCTAAATTTTCTCCACCCTTCTCTCAAAATTTTTTCTGAAATGTCTAAGCCAACAAAAATTTTGCCCTCATCGTATACGTTTTCGAATAGGATGCATGTTCCACATCCAACGTCTAAAATTTTCCTACTATTTTTTAAGTCCAGATTCTTTAGGATAAAATCTATTTTCATCTTCTGCTCCTGCCCATAAAGTGTATCGTATGCTTTAGCTAATGCATTATAATGTTCCATAGTATCAAGTTTATCCTTCCATGAATCTTCTAGCTTATGTGAGGTTTTGTTGCTCATCGTCAAACATTATGATAAATCATCTTGTCAACAATCTTTTCAAGTTCCTTGGAAACTTTTGTTGAAAGAAGTCCTTCAACTTTACCCAAGCATTTTTCGAGTTCGGGGTCAAATGGAATTTCTCCAATAAATCTTGTTCCCCCAATATGTCCTCTAATTGAGCTCGAATCCTCCATTTTCATGTTTTCTATAACACCTAAAACTTCAACCCTTGACGTTTGAAGTGATTCTAGAAGCTTTTTTACTGTAGAAAGGGATAGAAGTGACGGGGTTGAAACAATAATAAACTTGACTTTCCTCATATAGCGGACTACGTCTAAGGTTGCATCATTTATTCCTGGAGGCATATCCAGTATCAGATAATCTAGGCTACCCCACCTTGTTATCGCCAAAATTTCTAGAAAAGAGTCTGAAAAATCCTGTCCCCTCAATGAAAGAGCCCTATCTTTTGAAAAGTAAACTATTGACATAAACTTTATGCCATAAACTGTTGGAGGAACTATCCCCTCCCTCTCCTCTGGAAAAACGTCATTGACGCCTAAAATTAGGTGTGTTGATGGGCTCGTAAAATCTAGGTCCATTAACCCAACCCTAAACCCCTTTTTAGCCAAAACTAGGGCCAAAATTGATGAAATAACACTTTTTCCAACACCCCCCTTACCACTTGAAACTGCAATAATATTGTTTACCTGCGATAGCCTATGTTCTATAACCGCTATTCTTGGGTCGAGCATCACCTAACTCCACCAACACTTTCAATGTACATTCTCCTACCTTCCACGAACTCGAAGTCTTGTGCACCACACTTTGGACATTTTATAAAAGAATGTGCAACCTCTGGAACAAAGTGTATTGCTTCAGCTACCTCATCATCAAGCTTGCTTTTATCAAAATCCCAAACTTCCCCGCATACCCTGCACTTTAACTTGGCCTTAACCGTATCAACCTTAAACTCCGCCTTCTCAAGCCTCCCCCTCTTCAGTTGAGTGAGCGCAAATTTTATTGTCTCCAAGTCCACCTGCTGCAGCTCACCAACTTTAACATTAACACTTAAAACTTCTCTAAACCCTTCCCTTTCAGCAATCTCCGTCACAGTATATATTATAGCCTCAGCCAGAGCCCACTCGTGCATACACAATAATCAAAGTAAAACGGATTTTAAACATTATTATAAAACAATAAGCTTTATGTAGCTCGATTTAAATGTTAGAGAATCTTGGTTGCTAATCATTAAAAGGTGTAATATTTTGCCAACAAAAATGTTAGTAAGTTATAGGATCAAAAAATTCTAAAATCCTGTAAAATCCTTAAGAAGGTAGTAGAGACGAATCTCTCATTCCCTACGACATAGTCGATAGTGTAATGGAACAAGAAGCCAGTTGCTTTTAGGATCTGCAAAACTTACTTTAAGTACCTTTAACCATTTTGATTAATTCTTCTGTTAGGTTTTGCATTTTTTCCGATATGCTTTTTATTCCCTCTATACCGTTGAACAAGATTATCTTGGAGAAGTTGGGCTTGGTTCCCCTTTTAACCTGTAGACCTAACTTCTTGCCTACCTCGTAAACTTTATCGTACAACGATGGATTGTACACCCATACACCATGGTCACGTTCAGGGTTACGGTTTATCGATACTTGAATTTGTTTTTCTCCAATGTCCAGAAGTATCGAAGTGGGAATAGACTTTATTTGTACGATGTTATCCTCCTTTTCCATTTTTTCAAAAACTTCTCGTATTTTGAGGATTTCAGCTTCTAATCCACTTTCTTTGTATATTCTAGTGATTTCATCAAATGTTGTTGGTGGCTTAGGCGGCTGAGGTGGAGGGCGAGGCCAGTCGGGTGGAGGAATTACAGCAGGCACAAAAACTTCACCTTTTCCCCCAATATAATATCTGTTAAGCTCAAGTCCGAAAATATCCATTTCCCGATCTTGATTTAAGTGAATGATTGTGTCCTTTAACTTTGGATCAATGTTATCCATTGCCACTACAAGAACAAAATTCTTCTCCACCAAACTTTGCTTTATCCTTTCAGAAATCTCAACGTTTCCTTCTAATTCGCTCAAAATTTCATTAATGTCTTTTCCAGTTCTATCTTTTATTTTACTCTGAAAAATGTCAAATGTTTCTTTCCCCAGTTGAGCAGAGTAATCTAAAAGTTGTGCTATGATGGTTCTCTTATCTGAATTTTTCTCCAACTTAGTTTCAACGATATAAATCCTTCCTTCTTCGTCAACACATAAAATGTCAATATTTCCTGCACCAGTTGGATATTCATCAACCAAAGTAAATATCTTCTCAGATAAAACGTTGGGAAGCAGTGTCGGATAATCTTTTATCAAGCTCTGAAGCAGACTCTCCTCAGCATATCTTGAAGGCATAATCTTCATCATTTTACCGTCATCCTGCTTAAAAATAATATATTCGCTCATCAGTCCCCATCTGAAAAAAAGGTAGAATATTTTCTATATTAATATTGCTAATCCTTTAGACGATAATTGAATAAAAACGTGACTTATGGAATACTCTTTCTCTGCGTGATTAGAGAAAGATTTATGGTGTTATTGAATAAAGCACGGCTTATGCCTCAAATGTCTTTCAGATGGCTGAACCATTTTATTGAACTCCTCTCTCGATAAGCTTGTCAAATTTTCACCTCCCATGTTTTAACCATTTTAAGCAACTTTTTCATACTGTAAGGCTTGTAACCGTTTTTCCTAGCATGGTCTATGAAATACTGTGTTTTCTTTTCATTATAGTCTGGTATTGTTCTAAAGATTTCATGAATTTGCTCGCCAGTGTAGCCTTTGTTTATCATTTCAAGCAGGATTGTGAACCTTTCACTATGCTCGAGATTGTAGCCTTCCTTCGCTTTATCCATAAGTTCTTGTATGATTGGCCGGATCCCGGAGCCTTTGACAGCGTACAGAAGGTGCAAGACCTTTTAAGAAATTTTAAATAAATCTTCAAATTACAAAGTGAGTATAGAGATGCTCATAGATGAAAATCCTGTTTCGTCACAATAAACAGGAGAAGTGGGTTCATATAAAGCATACAAGGTATTCTGGGGAGGCTCACCTGCGTGATATCCTTTTTGAGGATCCCGACATAATTCCTATCGAAGATCTTTCAGCAGGTGCAGATCTTTCTCAGGTTAAGCTGATGCTCAAGGAAGTTGTTCTTCAAGGCTCGGGTAGCACTGACCTTGTAGGGATTGACAAGAATGGGAACATAATCATTATAGAAACTAAACTGGCCACCAACCCTGATGCTAAGAGGGCGGTCATAGGGCAGATTTTGGAGTATGCGGCTTTTATGCATAAAAAAGAGTTAGAATGGTTAGATAACATCGCCAGAAAGCAGAAGAATGGAAAGGGTATCATGGAACATTTCGAGGGAGAACCTGATTGGGATCGTGAGGCGTTTGAAGAGAGGCTTCAAGAAAATCTTCAGGAAGGCGCTTTTACACTTTTCATAGTAGTTGATGAAATGAATCCTGATCTGAAGAGGATCATAAATTATATGAATGAGGTTCTTGGCGTTAGAATCTATGCTTTGGAACTTAGGTACTTCAAAGAGAAATCTGGAATAGAGGTTCTTGTGCCAAATGTACATGGCGAGAAGAAACCACCACCCATGAATATATGGGATGAGGAAAGTTTTTTTAAGTGGGCAAAAAGTCAGGTTGACGCCTCGACATGGCAGACACTACGTAAACTGTACGATTTTTCAAAACAGCTTGGTATGGTAGATTTTGGTAAGGGCAAAAGTATAGGGACATTCAAAGTTTCGCTTCAATACAAAGGTGGGAACGTAAGAATTTTATATGTATCTCCAGTTCCTTCCCAGACTTGGTTCCCTTTCAGTGTAATGATTCACAAAGGAATGGACGAGCAACTGGTTTTGACCTATATAAGGCAGTTAATATCCTTAGGGTTTCCATTTGATGAAACAAAAGCCATTAAATCGCAACCCACATTTGATGTAAGCATATTAAATGACGATGAAAAGTTCTCGGCATTTAAGAAATACACCCTTGAGCTAAAGGAAAAGCTACGCAACCAATAATCGTCTTCAATGAATACAATTAATGCCAGGTGAGCATTCTAAGAGCACTTAAATGAAAGTATGCTAAGTTCAATAGCCATGTTGTCTTCCTGGTGCTGTTTTAGACGAGTCTCTTCCACGGTTCAATGCACTTTTAATGTAATCTTCACGAACCTTCAGCCACTCGCTTATACATTTATATTGTATGATTTGTTTAAGGAATCCTATGTTAATAAATTTTGCTATTGTTGGCTAATCTTTAGTAAGGTCTAAGATTTTGTACATTTTTTCATACGATTTAAAATATTCTGGGTCAACTTCTCCAATCCTCATTTTCACGTGCTTCATCTTTTTTGCGAAGGATGTCCTATCTTTTGCCTCAATTATTTTGACCCATTCCCTACATTTTCTCAAAAACGTTTTTTCTATTAACCCTGCTTTTGGAACACTCGTGTGTAATGTTGCATAGAATTCTTCATCTTCTGAGGCTACTGCTTCAGCTAATGTAATAAGAATCTTGAAAGTGCTTCCTGAAATTTTCTTTGCTAAAGCAAAGTTTTTGAATTCGGTTAGTGTATCGCATGCAAGTAATCCTATAAAGTGTGGCAGGCATAGTACTATTGACATAAGTTCATCGTGTTCTCTTGGACTCATCAGGTAAACGTGTGCCCCCCTCTCCTCTAACCATGCTCTAAACTTTAGAGCAAACTCTCTTTCTCTCCCTTTAACCGGTGTTAGGATAATGTTCTGTCCTCTGATATCTTTTGCTCCTGGGCCGAAAAGTGGATGCATTCCCAAGGTTAAGCTTGATTTCAAATACTTGTGCATTAATTTTACAGGCTCATTTTTTATCGAGCATGCATCAATGATAACATGCTCCCTTCTAGTGTATGGTTGTATACTTTTCACAACTTCCTCAAAGTCGTCTATTGGAACAGTTAACAAAATTTGCTCTGCATCCTTTATAATGCTATAGTCTTCTGTAGCATCTATTCCAAATTCTTCCTTTATGATTGGAAACTTACTTTTATCCTTCTCAATGATCCTAACGTTGTATCCTTCTTTCAAAAAGAATCTTGTAAACCATCTCCCCATTTTTCCCGCTCCAATTACAGCTAAATTCATACCCTATTCTCCACACTCTTTTCAGTCACATATTCTTTTCATGCTTTAAAAAGTTTAGGCTAACAAACTTGAAAATATACTTGCTTTCTAATCATATCATATTAAAAAATTTTGTTATATTAAAATAGTCTTAGGTTCAACCAATTTTGGAACTGCTGTATACAGCATAAAAATTTTATTCGAGAACGCATCCCCTGTCGGCAGAGCTAACCATTTGAGAATATCTTCTAAGGTAGCTTGAAAACTTTATCTTCTTTTCAGGTCTTCTCCAACTCTTCAATCGTTCCATAATTTCTTCATTCGATATTTCCACCTGTAAAAGTCGTTTTCTAACATCTATTTCTATAATATCACCATCTTTTAATATTGCAATAGGTCCACCGTCGAACGCCTCCGGCGAAATGTGGCCGACACATGGTCCTCTTGTGCCTCCAGAGAATCTTCCATCAGTAATCAATGCCACGTATTCGCTTAATCCCATTCCAACTATGGCGGATGTTGGTGAAAGCATTTCCCTCATTCCAGGCCCTCCCTTCGGCCCCTCATACCTTATAACTACAACACATCCTTTCTCAATCCTCCCACCAAATATTGCCTTTGCACAATCTTCCTCTGAATCAAACACCTGCGCCGGCCCCCTAAAGTACATGTTCTTCTCAGATACTGCCGCCGTTTTTATTACCGCACCCTTTGGCGCAAGGTTTCCCCTTAAAATTGCTATGCCCCCCTCTTGATGTATTGGGTTCTCTAGTGGGCGGATTACTTGTCTGTCGAAAACCTCTGCATCTAATATATTTTCTTTAACCTTCTTCCCTGTGACAGTCATCTGGTCTAGGTGCAGGAATTTGCCTATGTTCTTCATTACCGCAGGTATTCCTCCAGCCCTGTCCAGGTCTTCAAGCATAAACTTTCCACCAGGATATATGTCACAAACATGTGGAACCCTTCTACTTATTTCATCGAAGACTGAAAGGTCTAATTCTATTCCAAGTTCTCTGGCTACAGCTGTTAAATGTAGTATTGTATTGGTTGACCCTCCCAACGCCATATCCACGGCTATAGCGTTCTCGAAACTTTCCCTCTCCATAATATCCGACGGCTTAAGATTTTCGTAAACCATTTGAACAATCCTTTCCCCAGACATTTTCGCTATCCTAATCTTTGAAGAACTTGTTGCAGGTGCTGTTGCACAATAGGGAAGTGACATTCCAAGAGCTTCAGTCAAACAGCTCATCGTGTTTGCAGTAAATAGTCCGCTGCAAGAACCGCAGCTTGGACATGCTACATCCTCTAAGCTCTTAAGCTCATGTTCAGTAAGCCTACCGACACTATAGTCTCCAACCGCCTCGAAAACCGAAATCAGTCCAACCTTTTTACCTTTAAAGAAGCCTGCAAGCATAGGCCCACCTGTAACGAATATTGTTGGTATGTCAAGTCTTGCTGTTGCGATAAGCATTCCAGGCGTAATCTTGTCACAGTTTGTTACCATAACCATTCCATCAAACTGGTGCGCTTGAACCATGATTTCAATAGAGTCAGCGATTATTTCCCTAGATGGGAGAGAATACTTCATTCCCTCGTGGCCCATGGCTATACCATCACATACGGCTATTGTATTGAATTCAAACGGTACTCCTCCAGCAGCTCTAACTCCAGCACTTACTGCTTCAGCTATTTTGTCTAAGTGCATGTGACCAGGAACTATTGTATTATAACTATTCACTATCGCAATAAAGGGTTTACCCATTTCACTGTCTGTTACACCTAAAGCTTTCAAAAGTGATCTGTGAGGTGCTCTTTCCACACCATCCTTTATTACATTGCTTCTCATTTTCTCGGGCATTATGTGGCAATCTGGTTATTTTCTTTATTATATAAAATTTAAGTTTTCTAAAACTTTTTATAGCCAAAACTCTTCTACAGTGAGGCGATATCGTCCATTGAGTTACAAGACGGAAAAGATTTGGTTTGATGGAAAATTCGTAAACTGGGATGAGGCAAAAGTTCACGTACTGGTTCATGGCCTACACTATGGGTCAGGAGTTTTTGAAGGGATAAGATGTTACAAGACTGTTAAAGGTTCAGCCGTATTCAGGCTTAAGGATCATATAGAACGTTTCTACAATTCCGCTAAAATATATTTTATGAAAATTCCATATTCCAAAGAAGAGATTATTGATGCTATAGCGAATTTGATAAAGTTAAACGGTTTGGAAGAATGTTACATTAGACCTATAGCGTTTAGGGGCCTTGGTGGTTTTTCACTAGATCATAGGAATAATAGCTTACATGTTGCTGTTGCAGTTTGGCCTTGGGGTGAATACTTGGGTGAAGGTGTTAGAGAAAAAGGTGTAAGGTGCACGATTTCGTCATGGGTTAGGGTAAATAATAATATGATACCCATGATGGCTAAGGCCACTGGACAGTACATAAACTCCTCCCTAGCATGTATGGAAGCTCACTTCAAGGGTTTTGATGAAGCAATTATGCTCGATTCTAGGGGCTACGTTTCTGAAGGAACTGGCGAAAATATATTTATCGTCAAAGATAAAGTATTGTATACGCCGTCGACGAACTCGTCAATACTTTTGGGCATAACTCGTGACAGCGTAATAAGGATAGCTGAAGATATGGGTTTAAAGGTTGTCGAGAAGGACATTTCTAAGGAGGAACTGTTCCTCGCTGATGAACTGTTTTTCACTGGCACAGCAGCTGAAATAACGCCTGTGGTTGAAGTGGATCACAGGAGCATCGGCGATGGCAAGGTAGGGCCCGTCACTAAAAGTTTGCAGGAAAAGTTTTTTAAGATAGTCAGAGGTTTGGACAACAACTATAGCGAATGGCTTTACTTCATATGAGCTGAATATAATCTAAAGTTCATACTGGACTCTTTTACACATTCTAACAATCTCCTTAAAAACTTGTTCACAGTCTCCAGGATTTAATCCAAGTTTTTCAGCATACATTCTAACCCTTGCATAAACTTGCTTCTCCCTACCCCTGTCCGTAATAGGCTTCCCCTTCTCTCTTTTTATTTTTCCAATTTCTCTTGCAACATTAACCCTTTCCGCTAAAAGCCTCAATATCTGCTCATCTAGGGCAGATATTTTTTCCCTCAAAATATTTAGGTCGTCAACCATATTCTCATCCTCTTAAAACTCTTGGAATTATTCCCGCCTTTATAGCGTTATCCACTAAAACTATTGCCATCATGCTTTCTACAACTGGTAGAGCTCTGGGCACTATACAGGCATCATGTCTTCCAACAACCTTTAACTTAGTTTCCTCCATTCTAGCCAAATCAACTGTATCCTGTTCTCTAGAAATTGAGGAAGGAGGCTTCACTGCCACCCTACAGACTATTGGCATACCATTACTTATACCACCCAATACTCCACCACAATTGTTTGTTCTAGTTACAACATGCCCTCCTTTCAAAATGTACTGGTCATTGTTTTCTGAGCCTCTCATTTTGGCTACATCGAATCCTGCACCAAATTCTACACCCTTAACCCCTGGTATTGCATAAAATGCTCTCGCAAGCTCACCCTCTAACGTTTTAAAGACCGGCTCACCCAATCCTACCGGTACATTTAATGCAACACATTCTATAACCCCGCCAACACTATCTCCATCTTCTTTAGCTGAAGATATCGCTTCAATCATCATATTTGATGCTTCCAAATCAGGGCATCCTACAACACTTTTCCTCACATTCTCTTTGACTTCAAGAATGTCTTTTACCTTAGCCCTTATACCAGCTATCTCTACAGTGTAGGCGATAACCTCAATGTCTAATATTGACAGTATCTTTTTCGCTACAGCTCCTGCCATAACAAATCCTATAGTGATTCTTCCAGAAAATCTTCCACCACCCCTATAATCATTGAATCCCCCATATTTCATGTAAGCGGTATAGTCTGCGTGTCCAGGTCTAGGTGTAAACCTTATACTATCATATGGTTTTGAATCAAATTCCCTATTCCATACAATCATGCATATCGGTGCGCCTGTAGTAAACCCATTAAATACGCCTGAAACAATTTCAACCTTGTCCTCCTCCATCCTCGGTGTAGAGTATATGGTTTGCACAGCCCTTCTCCTATCAAGCTCCTCTTGGACCATTTGCTCGGAAATTTTAAGTCCAGCTGGACAGCCCTCCACTACAACTCCAACGCACTTGCCGTGACTTTCTCCAAAACTTGTCACCCTAAACATTTCACCTAAACTGTCTCCGCTCATTATATCACCTTAACATTAGCCCCTAAACCTTTCATAACATCCCAAAATTCTGGAAAGGATTTGTTTACACATTCTCCATCCAATATCCTTGTTTCTCCTTCGGCAACAAGAGCTAGGGTTGCGAAAGCCATAGCAATCCTATGATCGTTGTAGGGGTCTATTGTCGCACCTGAAGGCTTTGTTCCATAAACTTTCAAAGAGTTTTCTCCTAAATCTGTTCTTACACCCATTTTCTTAAGATTTTCTATCATCGCATCAACTCTATTACTCTCCTTAAACCTTAACCTTCCTATACCGCGAACTATGCTTACACCCTTAGCTTGAGCGCCTAAAATGCAGGCGAGTGGAAAAAGGTCGGGACAGTCTGTAACATCAAATTCTATGGCCTCTAAATCGGATTTTTCTACAACAACCTTATCTTCTCCAATGTTGACTTTCGCATTCATCATCTTTAGAATGTCTAGGATCCTTTTGTCCGCCTGCAAGCTCTCTAGATTTAATCCTTCTACAGTAACTTTACCACATAATGCTGCTGCGGCTAAAATGTTAGCGGCAGAGCTCCAGTCACCCTCCACCTTGAATATGGTCGGCCTATACTTTTGCTGATGTACTTCAAACGTGTTTTCTCCAGAAATTTTTACACCAAATTTTTTTTGAACCTCTAATGTCAATCTTATATAGGGTTTTGAGGAAGGTTTCTCACACAATATCAATGTTCTATTCTCACACGATGGCGCTATTAAGAGGATTGCTGAAATAAACTGTGAACTTATTTCACCATACACTTTAACCTCTCCACCCTTAGGCTTTCCTTTGACCGAAATGATCATATTATCCAGTCTACATTCTACACCAAGCTGTTCGAGGGCATCTAGTAGTGGCTTAATCGGCCTCCTCATCAGACTACTGCTTCCAGTAAGCTTGCATTCTTTTCCAACGAGACTTGATACGGCCGTCATAAACCTTAGAGTGGTCCCAGAGCTTCTACAGTAGATTTCTCTTTCAGGAGCCCTTAGCGTACCGCCTTCAACGATAATCCCATCACCCCTAAAAGTGAAGTTTGTTCCAAGCATCTCTAGAGCTTCCAAGGTTGCTTTCGTATCATCACACAGTAGTGGTGTAATTATTTCACTTTTTCCATCTGCTATGCTTGAACATACAAGCGCCCTATGTGTGACACTCTTGGAAGGTGGCGCCTTCGTGACTCCATTTATGCTACTCTTTTTAACTAGAACCATCATATTATACCATCACCTTTTAGAACACTGACCACCTTTTCAGCGACCGCCTCAACATTACAGTCTGTTGTGTCAACGATGTAGTCTGCTGCATCAAGATATAATGGCATTCTTTTTTCTAGAAGTCTTTTGACATCATCTAAAGAGAATGTTTTTCCTAGGAGCGGTCTTACACCCAACTCGTTTAAGCTTCTCTTAAATATCGTTTCCGGCGTCGCGTACAGGAAGAATATTATGCCACTTCTTTTTAACTCTTTAACATTCTCCTCATGTAATATGACTCCCCCACCACAGTCTATAACCACATTCTCCATCATAGACGCCTCTTTAACCGCATCCTTTTCCAGTTCTCTAAAAAATCTTTCACCATTCTCCTCAAATATCTTTGATATGCTTTTATTCACTTTATTCACTATAAGCTCGTCAGTGCTAACATATCCTTTTCCAAGTCTACGCGCAACCTCCTTTGCTACAGAAGTCTTTCCAACAGCCATAAAGCCTATAAAGACAACATTTTTTCCCATGAAAGGTCTCTTCTAAGGGCCTCTAATGCTGTCCTCCTCATCTCATCGACGGGCGCCTTCAACCCTGTCCAGATTTCGAAAGACAGTGCTGCCTGGTTTACGAGCATATCTAGACCGCATATTATGTTACAGCCGACATCAGATGCGTCTTTCAGAAGTCTCGTGTACATTGGATTATACACTATATCCATTACGGTCATCCTCTTCTTTAGGAAAGCTTTTGGAACAGGCGTCTCCTCAGCGTTTGGAAACATTCCTACAGATGTGCAGTTTATGAGCAAATCCATTTCCTCTAAAGTTTTCTTTAGATTGTATTCATCAAGTTTTTCTGCCCTGCATGCTACATTCATTTCACAGCCTATTTTATACGAAAGTTCGAGAGCCTTTTCAACTCCTCTGTTCAAAATCACCATTTCCGAGGGTCCTTCTTTTGCGACATAGTATGCTACTGCCCTTGCTGCCCCGCCAGCACCCAGTATCAGAATCTTCTTACCCTTAAGATGGAAGCCACTATCCTTTAAGGCCTTTATTGCACCAAGTCCGTCAGTATTGTATCCTATAAGTTTCCCGTTCTCGTTGACTATAGTGTTTACTGCACCAATCTTTTCAGCCAGCTCATCCACCTTATCCAAATATTTTACTACCTCTACCTTGTGAGGTACTGTAACATTTACTCCTCGAATGTTTAAGGCTCTTATACCGGCTACTGCCATTTTAAGCATACTTTTTTCAACCCTAAATGCAACATATACGTAGTCTAAGCCGAGTTTTTGAAAAGCAATATTGTGGATTAGTGGAGAAAGTGTGTGCTCTACGGGGTCACCGATTAGGCAGCAGACTTTACCCTTATACTGCATTAACATCACCGAAAGTTTCTTCAAAAATTTTATAAAATTCTCTAAGATTTTCGACACCCACTTGCCCAGCAGCCGACTCTAAACCTTCGTCAATTGACGCATAAGTGAATTTGCTTCCAAAGAAGGGTGAAAGGATTCTGCTAACAACTCCCATTTCACCCATACAGAATGCTACCACTGGTGTGATATTAGACTCTTGTAGAAGAAACTTTAGTATGGTGATGTTGTCCTCAAACTTTTTGGCGAAGGTTACTATCTTGCAAACGTCCGCTCCAGCCTCAATTTCTTTTTCAAGAATTTTCTTTAAATCCAAAAAATCTGGTGTGCCATTAAGATCATGGTATGACACTATAACCTTTTTCCCCTTCAACTTTACTTCTTCAACAACACTGTTCAGGTTGGGTGATAATAGTTCGATGTCAACATATTCTGCACCCAACTTTAGGGCCTTCAAAAGTTCATCGACACGCCTTTTCTCAGTATCATGCCACATTCCTCCCTCCTCTTTTCTCCTATTGCAGGCGATCCAAGGTCTTTTAAGCTTGTTAGCTAAGCTTGTCCAAGACTCTCCAATCATGTCTATTCGAACCTCAATTATATCTGACATGTTAGCCTTATCAAGAAATTTTTCATCCAACTTTGTTATTACCGTACACAGTTTTGGACTACGCATTGGCCATCGCTTCCTCCAATATTTTGGCCAACACTCCTTTTTCAACTTCGACAACTGTAACCTTACCTATTTCTTCAGGAACCACTAAAACTATTTTACCATACCATGCCTTCTTATCCTTAACCATTTCCTCAACCATCCTCTTCAATTCAATTCTCGTGCTTGTGGGTAAACCAAGCTTTTTCAATAGGCCAATAACTTGAGCGCTTTCAGAAAAGCCTGTGAGTTTTTCAGCAACCCTGCATGCGATGCTCATTCCAATGGATACAGCGAATCCATGCTTTATCCTATAATGTGAAAGCTTTTCTATAGCGTGGCCGAACGTGTGCCCAAAGTTTAATATTCTTCTTAAACCCTCTTCCCTTTCATCCTCTAACACAATATTTACCTTCATTTTAACACATTCTTCCACAATCTTAATTAGCACATCCTCCTCCCTATTCTTTATGGCTTCAACATTGTCTTCAACATATTTGTAGAATTTTCTATCACATATTATCCCATACTTTATAACTTCAGCCATACCATTTAAAAACTCCTCATAAGGTAATGTTCTAATGAACCCTGTATCAACTAGCGTGAAAGAGGGTTGGTAGAAGGTTCCTATCATGTTTTTTCCATGAAAGTTTATGCCATTCTTTCCCCCTATACTCGAATCTACTTGAGAAAGTAGTGTTGTGGGAACTTGGGCAAAATATATTCCTCTCATAAAAGTTGAGGCTGCGAGGCCTGTGACATCGCCGACAACACCCCCTCCCAAGGCTATTGCCAGAGACTTTCTAGTATAGCCTCCATCAACAAACTTTCTCCATAGTAGGGTTAATGTTTTAAGGTTCTTGCCCCTTTCTCCAGCTTCAACCTCAACCTTTTCAACCTCCCTACTTTTAATATACTCAACTACTTTGTTGAACCATATTTTTCCAACAACATTATCTGTTACAATGCAAACCTTAGAAGGTTCTATTCTATCAACTTCTTTCTCTAGCAAGTTTAATGAATCCTTTTCAACAATTATACGTCCTAGCCTACATTCAATTATCATCCTTATGCATTCAGCTCCTTAACAAGTTGTCTGAACATTTCAAAATTAAGTTGCTGTTTGCTATCGCTTAAAGCCTTTTCAGGCTCAGGATGTACTTCAACCATTATACCGTCGCAGCCTACAGCCTTCGACGCCTTAGCTAATGGTATCACAAGCTTTCGTGATCCAGCAGCATGTGATGGGTCCACTATTATAGGTAAGCTTGTAAGCTCCTTCACAATAGGCACTGAAGCTATATCGAGTGTGAACCTTGTCTCGTTTACAAAGGTTCTTATCCCCCTCTCACATAATACTACATTCTCGTTACCCTCGCTCATTATATATTCTGCTGCTGAAAGCCATTCTTCTATAGTTGAGCTAAATCCTCTCTTTAAAATGGTGGGCTTACCTGACCTTCCCACAGCCTTAAGTAATGTAAAGTTCTGCATGTTTCTTGCTCCAATCTGAAGAATATCTGCAACATCATACACCTTCTCTATTTGATCTGAATCCATTACTTCTGTTACAACAGGTATTCCAACCTCCTCTTTAACCTCCTTCACAATCTCTAATCCCTTTTCCCCCAGCCCCTGAAAAGAGTATGGTGAAGTTCTTGGCTTGAAAACCATAGCCCTTAAAACGTGTGCACCGTTTTCTTTGAGAAAACATGCTGTCCTTAAAAGTTGCTCTTTAGATTCTACAGCACACGGTCCAGCCACTATTGTAAAATTTTTCCCAAACACTATATTCCCAACCTTTATTTTTCTCTCCCTCTTTTCTAGCACCAGTCTAAGGTCCAATAGGATCACCTTTAACAAAAGACTTAACCTTTTTCGCCAGACTATTTGCGTCAAGCTCAAACTTTTTTAGTAGTCCAATATAGTCTCTTGAAGATTCACCATACATGTCCATTACACCAAACCTTTTTATTCTGAAGCCTTTTTCAGAAAGCATTTCGCATACAGCTGACCCCATTCCTCCTAGAACATTATGTTCTTCAATGGTTGCCACTTTATCCGTTCTCTCACATAATCTTGAAAGTTCTTTATCTAATGGTTTAATCGTATGTAAGTCCAATACCTGTGCTCTTATATTATCCTCTAAAAGTATCCTCCTAGCTTCAAGGGCTAGGTGAACCATTAGACCACAAGCTACTATTGTCACATCACCTCCATCCTCTAAAACATTGGGTTTTCCGAAAACAACTTCCTCCTCCTTATCATACACTTTTGGTGAATAGTCTCTTCCAAGTCTCATATAGCATGGTCCCCTCACCTCTATAATCTGATCCAGTAAGCTTCTTACAGAGACAGGGTCTGAGGGTACTACAACATTCATTTTAGGCAGAACCCTCATCAACGCAATATCCTCTAGACACTGATGTGATGAACCGTCAGCGTAGTCGCTTAAGCCAGCATGTGTTGCAACAATCTTGACATTCAAGTTATCTCGTGAAATTGTGTTCCTAATCTGCTCCCAAGCTCTTAATATGAACATGGAAAATCCTGTTGCAACTGGAACAAATCCTTCAATTGCCAGTCCAGCGGCTATACCCATCATATCCTGCTCGCTTATCCCCACATTCAAAAATCTTTTAGGAAACCTTTCCCTGAAATAGAAACTTCTCGTAGAAGCGCTTACATCCGCATCTAAGACAATGACCTTATCATTTTCTTCACCGATTTCCACCAACTTTTCTCCAAAGGCCTCCCTCAAACTTAAGCTTACACTATCCATTCCGTTTCCCCCTTATCCTCGCATACTCTTCATATGTTGGAATATAGTAGAATGCTTTCCTGTCAATGGATTCTATCCCACCGTTTCTTTCAGTAAAAGCTATTATGGCAGTAGGTTTGCTCTGACGGTTTCCTATTTCCCTCAATATGGAAACTAGCTCATCAACTCTACCTCCATCCACTTCCAATACATCCCAACCGAAAGATTTCCACTTCCCAGCTAAGGGTTCTAGCCTCTTAACCTCCTCAGTAGACCCATTCATTTGATAGAAATTTCTGTCGACTATTGCAATCAAATTGTCAAGATTGTTTGCTGCAGCACTCATTGCAGCCTCCCAAATCTGCCCCTCTTCGAGTTCACCGTCACCCAATAGGACAACAACCTTCCCTCCAACATTTCTTAGTTTCTTTCCAATAGCTATGCCCACGCCTATGGACAGACCCTGGCCTAGGGATCCTGTTGAAACCATAACTTCCGCTAAAAACCTTTTATCAGGATGCCCCTGGAGTCTTGAGCCAATTGAGCATAGGGATGCAAGCTCGTATTCACTCAATATACCCTCTTGAGCCATTATAGCATACAGTGCTGGTGCAGCATGGCCTTTGCTCAAAATGAAAGAGTTTTTAGATTCTACCGAATTAGGCTTAAACACTTTAAAGACGGCTGCAATAATGTTTGCAGATGAAAGTGATGAAGGTAGATGGCCCATCTTAGCTTGATATACTTCAAAAACTATCTTTGATCTAACCTGCGATAACAACTCACCATAATCTTCGTCAAAAGTGCACTTTTGACGGTCACTGACATCATTCACTTTTTCATCACAATCTATCAGGTCTAAAACAATTTTACCTGCTTCAGTAAGCTTTATCGGACGCGGTTCTCCGACCCTTCCATATTCAACTAACCCCTCCTCTTTCAAAATTTTTAGATTAAGTTTCAGTGTTGAAAGAGGTATGCCTGAATCTTTAGAAAGTTTTCTTAAAAAGGCTGATGCAGTACAGTCTGTGTTTCTGGAAATCGATGAAAGGAGAAGTATCTGGTTCCGGTTTAACGCCTTCTCTAATAGTTTTGAAATAACGGCTCTATCATCCCTTTTAAGGGAAGATAGAGGTTCTATGGATATTGGAATTGGTCGCCCATACTCACCGGCAAAAGTTGTGTAAAGGGTGTTTAAAAATATAGTGGACAGGTGAACATAACCTTAACATGAGTTTATGATGGTCATAATATTTTGACCAATAGATTTATAAACCTCATGTTATCACCCAACTGTTCAACACATGGGCACAATCGAAATAATATTTAGAAAACTCGAGCATGTGACACGCCTACTTAATGTAGGCATTTTATCAAAAATCATTATCCTTTAGGAGGTGATAACTATAGCTAAACTTTCAGGCGCTCAGGCCCTCATCGACTCCCTCCAAAGAGAGGGTGTTGAAGTAATATTTGGACTACCTGGAGGTTCAATATTACCCATATATGATATTCTCTATGAATCAAACATTAGGCATATCCTAGTAAAGCATGAGCAGTCCGCAGCACACATGGCTGACGGCTACGCTAGGGCAAGCGGTAGGCCTGGCGTGTGCATGGCAACTTCAGGGCCTGGTGCAACAAACCTTGTTACTGGGATAGCGAACGCATACATGGATTCTTCTCCAGTTATAGCAATAACGGGACAGGTTCCTCGAGAAATGATAGGTAGGGATGCTTTCCAGGAAGCTGACATAATTGGTATAACGACTTCAATAACAAAATACAACTTTCAGCCGAGGAAGGCCTCCGAAATACCTAAGGTTGTGAAGATGGCTTTCAAGATAGCTACATCCGGTAGGCCTGGTCCTGTACTAATAGATGTTCCAAGAGACGTTCAGGTTGAGGTCGATGAAATGGAGGCGGTGGAGGGATTAAATTTTGCAAGGTTTAGGCAAGTCCCCCCTCACCCCCTACAGGTTGAAAAGGCTGTTAATCTGCTTTTGAACGCTGAAAGGCCTATAATATTAGCTGGTGGCGGTGTGATCCTCTCCGGTGCTTCACAAGCACTACAGGCTTTGGCTGAGCTTCTCCTCGCACCGGTTGCTACAACCTTAATGGGCAAGGGATGTTTTCCAGAGAACCATCCACTATCTCTCGGTGTTCTGGGGATGCATGGGACTGTTGAAGCGAACAAGTTGGTCCTCGAAGCCGACGTGCTCTTGGCTGTGGGATGCAGGTTTTCTGACAGGACAACATGCAATATTTCAGAATTTTGTCCGGATTCAAAAATAATACATGTTGACGTGGACGCTTCCGAAATAGGGAAGAATAGGAAGGTTGACGTGCCTATAGTTGGAGACGCGAACCAAACGCTTTCAAAAATATATGAGGAGCTAGCTAAGCGTCTGGTGAAGAGGGAGGACAGCCTATGGTTTAGGCGTTTACAGGAGGTGAGGGCAGAATACTATGGGAGTGAAACTGATCAAGATGACGGCTTATCTCCTCCAAAGGTTCTAAGGGAGGTCAGGAACATTCTCCCAGTGGACGCTATAGTTACGACTGAAGTAGGCCAAAACCAGATGTGGGCTTCACTATACTTTAAAACATACAAGCCTAGAACGTTCATTACATCTGGCGGCCTAGGCACAATGGGTTTCGGTTTTCCAGCCGCACTTGGAGCAAAGGTCGCTAAACCTAACGTCCCCGTCCTCGACATCGCGGGAGATGGAAGCTTCATAATGACCTCGAACATGCTCATCACGTCGGTCAACGAAAAAATTCCCGTGATTGTTCTCATATTAAACAATTCCATGCTGGGTATGGTGGCGCAGTGGCAGAGGCTATTCTATAACAGGAGGTATTCTGGTGTAAAACTTGTGAACCCGGACTTTGTGAAGCTTACTGAAGCCTGCGGCGCTCAAGGTGCTCGCGTCGGCTCTATAAACGAGCTCAGGAGCGCACTTCTGCAGGCGCTGGAGAGCGAGGTTACAACAGTTATAGACGTGCCGATCTCTCCTGAAGAAGATGTTTTCCCAATGGTTCCGCCTGGGAAGGGATTGAAGGGCATAATGCTTAACGCTCTCAAAACCTCTTCTTTTTTAGCGAAAAGGGTTGCTAGAGGCTCGAGGGAGGTGTACGATTCATGAGCATATTGGACAGCGATAGTGAAGCGCACATTGTTTCCGTGCTTGTAGAAAACAAGCCTGGTGTACTTTACCGAGTCGCTAACCTCTTTAGAAGGAGAAACTTTAACATTGAAAGCATATCTGTTGGGCCTACGGAGCGTAAAGAGTTTTCTAGGATGACGATAACTTTAAATGGGGATGATGCTACGGTTGAACAGTTGGTCAAGCAGCTTTCAAAAATAATTGATGTTGTGAAGATATCTTTACTTAACCCAAAGAACACGATTTTAAGGGAGCTCGCCCTAATCAAGCTTCATGTAAAAGATTCTAAGATTAGATCTGACATATTAAGTTACTCGCAAATCTTTAAGGGTAAAGTTGTTGACACTACAGAGGATTCGATGACAGTTGAAATTGTCGGCACCCCCGAAAAGATTAACGCCTTCCTAAAGATAGCATCCTCTATCGGCATAAAGGAGATCGCTAGAACAGGTTTAACAGCAATAGAAAGAGGTGGGTAGGTTGGCTAAAATATACTATGATAAGGATGCAGACTTAAAGTTTCTGGATGGAAAGGTTATCTCAATAATAGGGTATGGTAGTCAAGGCCGTGCTCAAGCCCTAAACTTGAGAGACTCTGGAGTGAAGGTTGTTCTCGGTTTAAGAGAAAACGGTCTATCTTGGAAGAAGGCTGAAGACGACGGCTTCAAACCCTATCCCATAGCCAAGGCTGCTGAAGAAGGAGATATCGTGCACATGCTCATTCCCGACCTTGAGCAGCCTCAAGTTTACAAGCAGCAAGTCTCCAAGGCCATGAGTGAAGGAAAGACTCTAGCATTCTCTCACGGCTTCAACATACACTACAGGCTTATAGTTCCACCATCAAATGTTGACGTCGTGATGGTTGCACCGAAAAGTCCTGGAGCAAACTTGAGGGAAATGTATTTGAAGGGTTTCGGTGTTCCAGCGCTTTTTGCTGTGGAACAGGATTATAGTGGTCAGGCTAAAGGTACAGCTTTAGCCTTATGCAAGGCTTTAGGGTGCACTAGAGCAGGTGTTCTAGAAACAACATTTAAGGAAGAGACTGAAACAGACCTTTTCGGAGAGCAGGCTGTCCTCGTCGGAGGCCTAATAAGTCTAATCAACACGGGCTTCAAGGTTCTTGTTGAAGAAGGTTATCAGCCTGAACTAGCATATTTCGAGGTATGTAATGAAATGAAGCTTATAATGGACCTCGTGTACCAGAGCGGCTTCACCGGAATGTTGAACGCAATATCAGACACGGCAAAATATGGTGGTATCACTGTAGGCCCAAAGATCGTGGACGAGCATGTTAAAGAAAACATGAAGAGGGCTTTAAAGAGAATCCAGAACGGCGAGTTTGCAAGAGAATGGGTTGGCGAGCCGAAGGAAAGCCGCATGAAGCTTGAAAAGCTGATGAAGGAGGTTTCAGAATACGATATAGAGAAGGTCGGCAAGGTTATAAGGAAAATGGCCGGGATCGAAAAATGACCTCAAACGACCAGATTGAAATCTTCGACACTACACTGAGGGACGGTGAACAGACTCCCGGCGTGTCTTTAACCCCTCAAGAAAAGCTTGAGATTGCTAGACAGCTTGACAGGCTTGGAGTTGACGCAATAGAGGCAGGATTCCCCATAGCATCGCAGGGGGAGCTTGAGGCTGTAAAACTTATTGTGAGAGAGGGGTTGAAATCTGAAGTTTACGCTCTCGCTAGAGTGAGCAAAAACGATATAGATGCTGTAATCTCTTCAGGGGCAAGCAATATACACCTGTTCATAGCGACATCAGACCTACATCTAACATACAAGCTGAAGCTTTCAAGGGAGCAGGCTATAGAGAGGGCTGTAAACGGTGTAGAGTATGCGAAGGCGCACGGGCTTAAGGTTGAATTTTCAGCTGAAGACGCAACCCGCACGGACATAGAATACCTTAAGAATGTTTACAAGAGCGTAGTTGAGGCTGGAGCTGACAGAATTGATATACCAGACACGGTTGGCATAATGACCCCAGCCAAATTCTCGAACCTAGTAAACGAGGTAAGAAGGGCTGTCAACGTTCCAGTAAGCGTTCACTGCCACAACGACTTCGGTTTAGCTGTAGCCAACAGTCTAGCCGCCGTCGAGGCTGGTGCTACAAGAGTTCATGTGACAGTGAACGGTATAGGTGAGAGGGCTGGAAACGCTGCATTAGAGGAGGTCGTGATGGCGCTACAGTGCCTCTACAATAGGAGGACAAGGGTTAACACACGCCTAATATATGAAACCTCAAAGATTGTTTCACAGCTTACTGGGGTCATGGTTCAGCCGAACAAGGCGATAGTGGGAGAAAATGCGTTCGCGCACGAATCTGGCATACATACTCATGGTGTGCTCTCGATGCCCCTAACATATGAGCCCATTGACCCGGAGCTGGTTGGAAGGAAAAGGATAATTCAAGCTGGAAAGCATGCTGGAACACATGGCATACTAGCAAAGCTTCAGGACATGGGCTGGCAGCCTACAGAAGAGCAGCTTAGAGAGATAACTGCAAAAGTCAAGGAGCTAGGGGACAAGGGTAAAGTTGTCACGGACACTGATTTAGCGGCTATAGCGAGGTCGATAATAAGAAGGGGGACCGAGGAGAAGGTTATAGAGCTTGTGGACCTCGCTGTCATGACAGGCTTCAAGGTTGTCCCAACAGCCTCGGTAAAGCTTCTCTTAGAAGGAAAAGAATACGTTGCAGCTGAAACTGGTGTAGGGCCTGTTGATGCAGCTGTAAAGGCTATACAGAAGGTTACAGACTCTTTAGCGAACATAAGGTTGAAGGAGTACAGGCTTGAAGCTATAACAGGAGGCTCAGACGCTTTGGCTGAAGTGATCGTGAAGGTTGAAGATAAAAATGGGAACGTAATGTCAGCAAGGTCTGCTGGAGAGGACATAGTCATAGCAAGCGTTGAAGCAATGATAAACGGCATAAACGAGATTTTGAGAAAGAGGAGGAAGCTTCAAAGCGGGCAAGCTCAGAGCTCGTGAAAGGCCTGAGGTGCCATAGCATGAACCTGATAGAGAAGATTCTCGCAAAAGCTTCGGGCAAAAAGGAGGTTGTTGCAGGAGAAATAGTTGACGCGAAAATAGACTGTGCCATGGTAAACGAGATAACAGGCCACCTCACCATAAAATACTTTGATGAAGTAGGCGCGAAAGATGTGTGGGATAGGGAAAAGATTGTGATTGTAATAGACCACACCGTGCCCGCTGCGACAGTTGAAGCAGCCGAACTACATAAGATTGTCAGAGACTTCGCTAGAAGACATAAAATAACAGCTTTCTATGATGTTGGAAGAGGAGGGATAGCGCACCAGATTATGGTCGAAAAAGGGCATGTAGTTCCAGGAAGCCTGATAGTTGGAGCAGACTCACACACATGCACATATGGCGCCCTAGGCGCCTTCTCTACAGGGATAGGTTCTACAGAAATGGCGGCAGTGTTCATAAACGGAAGACTCTGGTTTAAGGTTCCAAAGGTTATCAAAGTAAATGTTACAGGCGAGTTCAAGGAATATGTTATGGCAAAAGACCTTTTCCTCAACATCGCCAAAACTTTGGGCGAGGATGGCGCGAACTACATGGGTATAGAATTTTGCGGTCCAGCAATAGAAGGGATGAGTGTAGACGGTAGGCTAACATTATGTAACATGGTTATTGAAGTGGGTGCAAAGGCAGGAATCGTCCCCGTTGACCAGAAAACGTTAGAGTATCTAAATGGTAGGGTAAAGGACAAGATTAAGCCTTTAAAAGGAGATGAGGTTTCAGCATACGAAAGGGTTATGGAAGTTGATGCCAGCAGCCTTCAGCCTCTTATAGCCTGCCCAAGTTCAGTTGACAACGTAAAACCTGTTTCAGAAGTTGAGGGAATCGAATTAGACCAGGTTTTCATAGGCTCCTGCACAAACGGCAGGCTAGAAGACCTTCGCGTAGCCGCAAAAATTTTAGAAGGTAAAAAAGTGAACGAGAGGACAAGGCTCGTCATCGTTCCAGCATCCCAGGAGGTTTACCTTTCAGCTTTAAAGGAAGGCTTAATCGAAACATTCATCAAATCTGGTGCTGTCGTAGCGAACCCGACATGCGGTGCATGCTACGGCGGACACTTAGGCGTCCTAGCCTCAGGAGAAGTATGTTTGAGCACGACGAACAGGAACTTTGTCGGAAGAATGGGTAGTCCAAAGTCTAAGGTCTACCTAGCCTCCCCAGCGACGGCAGCAGCCTCAGCAATAGAAGGTAAGATAGTTGATCCAACATCGTTTGCAAAAGGTGAAAGGATTTGAAGGTTTCAGGTAAGGTTGTAAAATACGGTGACGACATTAACACAGACCTAATACTTCCAGGAAAATACCTGACCCTAACAGACCCGAAGGAAATGGCGAAGCATGCGATGGAAGGTCTAGACCCTTCTTTCACAAAAAGATGTGGGGAAACGATATTGGTTGCTGGAAAAAACTTTGGCTGCGGCTCAAGCAGGGAACAGGCTCCACTCTCGCTAAAATACGCTGGCACAAAATGTGTAATAGCAAAGTCCTTTGCGAGAATATTCTACAGAAATGCCGTGAACATAGGCCTGCCAGTCCTAGAATGTGAAGAACTATGGAGCAAGGTTGAAGAAAACGACACGCTTGAAGTAGACCTTGAAACTGGAACGGTAAGAGTTTTGAACAAGAACATCGTGGTTAAGGCTCAGCCCCTTCCAAAATTCATCATCGAAATATTAAGTGAAGGCGGCCTACTCAACATGCTAAAGAAGCAGATGAAAAAATGACAGCAAACAATTTGCAACAGTCGAGCACAAGGCTTGCCAAGGTCTCCTTCCAAGGGGAGAGAGGCGCATACAGTGAGGAGGCAGCGTTCAACTTTTTCGGAACCAATATCAAGCTAAAACCATGCATGGAACTCGATGAAGTGTTCGAAAGCGTTGAATGCGGTGAAACAGAATACGGTGTCGTTCCAATTGAAAACTCGCTTGAAGGCAGCGTAAACCAGACATATGACCTACTACTTTCAAGCAACCTCAAAGTATGCGGCGAAATAGTACTGAGAATAGTCCACTGCCTAATAGTTCACCCTAAAGCAGAAAAAGGCTCAATAAAATACGTGTACTCCCACCCTCAAGCCCTCGCACAGTGCAGGAACTTTATAAAAAGGTCAGGCTATAAGCCAATACCATACTTTGACACAGCAGGAAGCGTTAAAATGATAAAAGAGAAAGGTCTCTTAGACGCAGCCGCCATAGCTGGCAGAAGAGCTGCAGAAATATACCAAATGAAGGTTATCGCAGAAGGCATAGAGGACAAGCAGAACAACTACACAAGATTCTTCGTACTATCAAAACACGATTCACCTCCAACAGGAGAAGACAAGACATCAATAATATTTTCCGTAAAACATGTTCCAGGCGCACTATACAACGCCCTAGAAGAATTCGCTAAAAATGGAATAAACCTTACAAAGATAGAGTCCAGGCCGACAAAGATAAAGCCTTGGGAATACAACTTTTACCTAGACTTCGAAGGCCATATTAATGAGGAAAGGTGCAGGGAAGCAATAGAAAAACTGAAGGGAAAAGCTCTTTTCATAAAAATTTTAGGCTCATATCCAAAGGCGAAAATTTTATAGTCAAAAAGCATATGCCTCAATTAACTCTTTATTTACCTACTTGAATCGACTATAAAGGGTGTAAGAGTTCTTGTCGGCCCTGGTTTATGGAATCCCATTTGTGAGTTAAATTTAATGTCTGAATATTAAAATCGTATCCGTGATCCCATTAGTAAGAAAAATGCTAAAGTTCGAGTCAGTCTACCTTAAAACCTTTCCAGCAACTTCTTTTATAATATTGCATAAAATTTCTATAAGATTATCTCAAATTCGATATGCAACTTTGATGTACCAACATGTATATTTAGAATTTTTGCAATTTGCACAATAAAATTCACTCATATTTCTTATAAAAAAGGATTTTGAAGAAAAAAATTTTTACATAAATCTTGCATTAAGCTTGGAAAAGAATAAAAATCGCACACTTTATACATTTGCTTGATTAGAATGTGCTCGGTTTTGTCTCCTAGGTATCTTGGTCCCGTTCCGCATCCGGCGATAGGTGTGCGTATGCCGAAAATATTTTTGGAGGGTGTCCTTTCTGCCTTCAAGGAACGTAATACTGCAGGAGGGCTTATGCTGTCATATGGGAGGGAGACGGCTCCACAGTATGTTATTGATTCGAAGCCTGGTGTTTTCGATATAACCTTAG
>Ga0080004_1125900_pt1 | contig 37183 bp, 33 predicted proteins | sample WasSprMetagenome_FD_69207 | JGI IMG/M metagenome (GOLD analysis project Ga0080004, IMG submission 69207) | Sulfidic aquatic microbial communities from Washburn Spring, Yellowstone National Park, USA - WS (SPADES assembly) (version 2) | ecosystem: Environmental > Aquatic > Thermal springs > Hot...
CCATGTGGCTGAAGCGCGAAACCTACAACGAGGCCGTCTTCCTGGCGGCCAAGGCCAGACACGCATCCGTCAACCCCTAAAGTCCGTCGCACGACCCTCTTGACATAGAGGGATCTTTCCGGCATAGGAATTCGCAAGGGCGGGGCGGAAGTCCTGCTCCTGGTTCCCACGGGTCCCGGACCGGGCGCATCCGTCGCCCCTGTGTTATAATAGTTTAGGGGGTGGGGCCATGGGTCGGTTCAAGTTACACGCACCGTTTGAACCGCGGGGGGACCAGCCGCGGGCCATCGCGCAGCTGGTGGAGGGCCTCGGAAAGGGGTACCGCCAGCAGACCCTGCTGGGCGTCACGGGCAGCGGCAAGACCTTTACCATGGCCCACGTCATCGCCGCGGTCCAGCGGCCCACGCTGGTCATCGCGCCCAACAAGGCCCTGGCGGCCCAGCTGTGCGCCGAGTTCCGGGAGTTCTTTCCGGAGAACGCCGTGGAGTACTTCATCAGCTACTATGATTACTACCAGCCCGAGGCCTACATACCCCAAACCGACACCTACATCGAAAAGGATTCTTCGATCAACGACGAGATCGACAAACTGCGCCACGCGGCCACTTCCGCCCTCTTCGAGCGGCGGGACGTCATCATCGTGGCCAGCGTGTCCTGCATTTACGGTCTGGGCGACCCGGTGGATTACGGCACCCTGGTGATCTCCTTACGGCGGGGCGCGCGTGTGGACCGGGACGCGATCTTACGGCGTCTGGTGGACATCCACTACGAGCGCAACGACGTGAATTTCGTGCGCGGCAAGTTCCGGGTGCGGGGGGACGTCATCGAGGTCTACCCGGCTTCCTTCACCGAGCGGGCCATCCGCATCGAGCTCTGCGGGGACGAAGTCGAGCGCCTCGTCGAGTTCGACGTACTCACCGGGCGGGCCCTGGGGGAGCGCTACCACGTCTCCATCTTTCCGGCCAGTCACTACGCCACCACCCGGGACAAGATCGCGCGCGCCCTGGCCTCCATTGAGGCCGAGCTCCAGCAACGCCTGGCCGAGTTGCGGGCCGCCGGCAAGCTGCTGGAGGCGCAGCGCCTGGAGCAGCGCACCCGCTACGACATGGAGATGATCCGCGAGACCGGCACCTGCAAGGGCATCGAGAACTACTCGCGGCATTTCAGCGGTCGGGCACCGGGTGAGCCGCCCTACACCCTGCTGGACTATTTTCCGCCGGACTTCCTGGTATTCGTGGACGAGTCCCACGTGGCCCTGCCCCAGATCGGCGGCATGTGCGTCGGGGACCGCTCCCGCAAGACCAACCTGGTGGAGTACGGCTTCCGGCTGCCCTCGGCCTTCGACAACCGGCCCCTGACCTTCGAGGAGTTCATGGAGCGCATCAACCAGGTGATCTACGTCTCGGCCACTCCGGGGCCCTACGAGCTGGAGCACAGCCGGCAGGTGGTGGAGCAGATCGTCCGGCCCACCGGCCTGGTGGACCCCGAGGTGCTGGTGCGGCCCACCCGGGGTCAGATCGACGACCTGCTGGCCGAGGTGCGGCGGCGGGTAGAACGGGGCGAGCGCGTGCTGGTCACCACCCTCACCAAGCGCATGGCCGAGGACCTCACGGACTACCTGCAGGAGGCCGGGGTGCGGGCGCGCTACATGCATTCGGAGATCAACGCCCTGGACCGCATGGTGCTGCTGCGGGACCTTCGGCTGGGGGTCTTCGACGTGCTGGTGGGCATCAACCTCCTGCGGGAGGGTCTGGACCTGCCCGAGGTCAGCCTGGTGGCCATCCTGGACGCCGACAAGGAGGGCTACCTGCGCTCCGAGCGTTCCCTGATCCAGACCATCGGCCGGGCCGCCCGCAACGTCAACGGGCAGGTAATCATGTACGCCGACACGGTAACCGGATCCATGCGGCGGGCCATAGAGGAGACCGAGCGCCGGCGCCGGCTTCAGATGGAGTTCAACGAGCGGCACGGCATACAACCCAGAACGGTAATCAAGCCGGTGCGAGAGATCATCGAGGCCACCAGGGCGGCCGAGGAGACCACCACCTACCGGCCGGACCGCAGGCCGCGCTCGCGCCGCGAACTGCAGCAACTGATCGCCCGCCTGGAGAAGGAGATGAAGGAGGCGGCGCGCAATCTGGAATTCGAGCGGGCGGCCGAACTGCGGGACGCTCTCTTCGAACTGCGGGTGGAACTGGAGGCGGCCGGGGCAGGTTCGCGGCGCAAGGCCAGCGGTGCCGCGGCCCCGGTGGCCCGCGCCCGGTAGGCCGGTGGTGAAGCCTGTCCGGTTTGCGTCGTCCGTGGTGTGCGGTGGCAGGTGAAGGTACTGTATCCGAAGCCGACTGTTGCTTAAGTGGAGTTTGCTCCCTGGAAGGAGAACGGAATGCTGGACCGCATCATCGTAAGGGGTGCCAGGGTACACAATCTCAAGAACATCGACGTCGAGATCCCCCGCAACAAACTGGTGGTCATCACCGGGCTCTCGGGGTCCGGCAAATCCTCCCTGGCCTTCGACACTCTGTACGCCGAGGGCCAGCGGCGCTACGTAGAGTCCCTCTCGGCCTACGCCCGGCAGTTCCTGGGCCAGATGGATAAGCCGGACGTGGACGCCATCGAGGGGCTTTCGCCGGCCATATCCATCGACCAGAAGACCACCAGCCACAACCCCCGGTCCACCGTGGGGACCGTGACCGAGATCTACGACTACCTGCGCCTGCTCTTCGCCCGGGTGGGCCGGCCCCACTGTCCGCAGTGCGGCCGGGCCGTGGCGCGCCTGACGGTGGAGCAGATGGTGGACCGGCTGCTGGCCCTGCCCGAGGGCACGCGGGTGCAGATTTTGGCTCCGGTGGTGCGGGGCAAGAAGGGGGAGCACGCGCGGGTCTTCGAGGAGGCGCGGAAGGCCGGATTCGTGCGCGTCCGGGTGAACGGAGAGATCCGTTCCCTGGACGAGGAAATCAGCCTGGATAAGAACAGGCGCCATACCGTGGAACTGGTGGTGGACCGGCCGGTGGTGCGGCCCGAGGCCCGGCAGCGCCTGGCCGACTCCCTGGAGGTGGCCCTCCAGCACGGGGACGGGGTGGCCTATGTGCTGTGCGAGGACGGGCAGGAGCTGCTCTTCAACGCCAACTACGCCTGCCCGGTATGCGGCGTGGCCCTGGCGGAGATTACCCCGCGCCTCTTCTCCTTTAACAGCCCTTACGGGGCCTGCCCGGCATGCACCGGTCTGGGCAGCACCCGCGAAATCGACCCGGACCTGGTGATCCCCAACCCGGAGCTGACCCTGGCCGAGGGGGCCCTGCCGGCCTGGTACCGGGGGGAACAGGCGCGTCAGATCCTGGAGTGCCTGGCCCGCCACTACGGCTTCGACCTGCGCACCCCGGTGGGAAGGCTCGCGCCCGAACACCTGCGCGTCATCCTCTACGGATCCGGTGCGGAAAAGATCCACTTCCGCTACCGCGACCTGTACGGCCGGTGGCACGACTACCGGGCGCCCTTCGAGGGCGTCATCCCCCACCTGAACCGCCGCTACCGGGAAACGGCCTCGGATTACATGCGGTCCGAAATAGAGCAGCTGATGACCGAGCGGCCCTGCTCGGCCTGCGGCGGCGCGCGGCTCAGGCCCGAGGCCCTGGCGGTCAAGGTGGGCGGCAAGTCCATCGTGGAGGTCACGGCCCTGTCCGTAGCCGAGGCCCTCCCCTTTTTCCGGGGCCTGGAACTGACGCCCCGCGAACAGATGATCGCGCGCCAGATCCTTAAGGAAATTTGCGAGCGTCTGGAATTCCTGGCCAACGTGGGCCTCGATTACCTGACCCTGGACCGGTCTGCCACCACCCTTTCGGGCGGCGAGGCCCAGCGCATACGGCTGGCCACCCAGATCGGGTCCGGACTCACGGGCGTGATCTACATCCTGGACGAGCCGAGCATCGGCCTGCACCAGCGGGATAACCGCCGCCTGATCCGCACCCTGGAGCGACTGCGGGACCTGGGAAACACGGTCATCGTGGTGGAGCACGACGAAAACACCATCCGCTCGGCCGATTACGTCATCGACATCGGGCCGGGGGCGGGGGAAGAGGGCGGCCGGGTGGTGGTGGCCGGGACCCCGGCCGAGGTGGCCCGGCACCCCGCCTCGGTGACGGGCCAGTACTTGAGCGGCAGGCGCCGCATCCCCGTGCCGGAGGCGCGGCGGCCGGTGCAGGGACGCTTCCTGGAGGTGGTGGGGGCGCGGGAGCACAATCTCAAGGACCTTTCCGTGGCCATCCCCCTGGGGCTCTTCGTGTGTGTGACCGGGGTTTCGGGCTCGGGCAAGAGCACCCTGGTCAACGACATCATCTACCCCTACCTGGCCCACAGGCTGCACCGGGCCCGGACCAGGCCCGGGGCCTGCAGGGAGATACGGGGGCTGGAACACCTGGACAAGGTCGTGAACGTGGACCAGTCGCCCATCGGGCGCACTCCCCGCTCCAACCCCGCGACCTACACGGGGGTCTTCGATCACATCCGGGAGCTCTTCTCCCAGGTGCCCGAGGCCCGCATGCGGGGCTACCGGCCCGGGCGCTTCAGCTTCAACGTGCGGGGCGGGCGGTGTGAGGCCTGCCAGGGAGACGGCATCATCAAAATCGAGATGCACTTCCTGCCGGACGTCTACATACCCTGCGAAGTGTGCAAGGGACGGCGGTATAACCGGGAGACCCTGGAGGTCAAGTACAAGGGGTGCAGCATCGCCGACGTGCTGGACATGACCGTGGACCGGGCCGCGGAGTTCTTTCAGGCCATCCCCCGCATTCACCGCTATCTGCAGACCCTGCGCGACGTGGGGTTGGGGTACATCCGGCTGGGGCAGCCGGCCACCACCCTTTCCGGCGGCGAGGCCCAGCGGGTCAAGCTGGCCACCGAACTGGCCCGCCGGGCCACGGGACGCACCTTCTACATCCTGGACGAGCCCACCACCGGGCTCCACGCCGCGGATGTGGAGCGGCTGCTGGACGTGCTGCACCGCCTGGTGGACGCGGGCAACACCGTGCTGGTCATCGAGCACAACCTGGACGTCGTCAAGACTGCGGACTACATCATCGACCTGGGGCCCGAGGGCGGGGACCGGGGCGGCCGCGTGGTGGCCGCGGGCACGCCCGAGGAGGTGGCGCGGGTGCCCGGCTCCTACACCGGCCAGTTCCTGCGGGCGGTTCTGGACGGGCAGAGTCCGGCCGGGCTTGCGGTGGCGGGAACCGCCACTGCCCCGCAGGTCCAGCTCCACGCGTGACGCAGGACGCGAGCCGGCCCGGAGCGAGACGCCCAACAGGGGAAGCGGAAAGGAGTCATCACCCGGCAAGATGGTCCCGGATTGGGAGGAAAAGCTGAGGTTCATACCGGAGGGCACCGGGGTCTACATCTTCAAGGACGCCGGCGGGCGCGTGCTTTACGTGGGCAAGGCGGTGAACTTGCGCCACCGCGTGCGCTCCTACTTCCAGGGTGGGACGCGCCACCCGGCCCGCATTGCCGCCATGGTGGGCCGGGCCGCGGAGGTGGACTGGCTGGCCACGGATTCCGAGGTGGAGGCCCTGGTGCTGGAGTGCAACCTGATCAAGAGGCACCGGCCTCCCTACAACATCTGCCTGCGGGACGACAAGACCTACCCCTACCTGAAGGTAACCGTGCAGGACGAGTTCCCGCGGGTGGCCATCACCCGCCGCGTGGTTCAGGACGGGTCGCGCTACTACGGGCCCTACACCGACGTGGGTGCGGTGCGGGAAACGCTGCAGCTCCTGCGCAAGCTGTTTCCCTTCCGGACCTGCAAGGAAAAGGTGCCCGGGTCGCGGGCGCGCCCTTGTCTGAACTACCACATCAGGCGCTGCCCGGGACCGTGCGCCGGCCTGGTCGACAAGGAAGCCTACCGGGCGGCCATCGAAGAGGTGTGCCTTTTCCTGGAGGGCCGCCGGGAAGAGCTGCTGCGCGGCCTCGAGCGCAAGATGCGGCAGGCCGCGGCCCGGCTGGACTTCGAGCGGGCGGCCCTTTACCGGGACCAGCTCCAGGCCGTGCGCCGGGTACTGGAACAGCAGAGGGTAGACCTGCCGCGCCTCGGAGACCTGGACGCGGTCGGCGTGGCCCTCGCGGAGGACCGGGCCTGCGCCGTGGTCCTGGTGGTGCGGGGCGGGCGGGTAATCGCCGGAGGGCACCACGTTCTGGAGCGGACCGGAGAGGCGCCGGCTTCCGAGGTGCTGGCCGCCTTTCTGAAGCAGTACTACAGCGGGGTGGACTTCGTGCCGAAGACCGTCCTGTTGCCCGAAGCGCCCGGCGAGGAGGCGGGCGTAATCGCTGCCTGGCTCGGGCGGCGCCGCGGGGGGCCCGTTGAACTGCTGGTTCCGCGCCGGGGGGCGCGGCGGCGGGTGGTGGACATGGCCGCCGAAAACGCCCGCCTGATGCTGGCCGGGCACCTCGCCGACGAGGAGGCGCGCCGGATCCGCGCCGAGGCCGCCCTGGCCGAGCTGGCCGGGGCCCTGGGGCTGGCGCAGCCCCCGGCCCGCCTGGAGTGCTACGACGTCTCCGGCCTTCACGGCGAGCACGTCGTGGCCTCCATGGTGGTACTGGAGGGGGGGAACTTGCGCCCCTCGGAGTACCGGCGCTTCAACGTGAGGGCCCCCGGACCCGACGACTACGCGGCCATGGCCGAGGTCATCAGGCGCCGGTTCGAACGGGCCCGCCAGGAGCGGGAACTCCTGGCCACCGGACAGCTGTCAAGGAAAGAGGCGCGGTTCCACCGTCTGCCGGACCTCGTGGTGGTGGACGGCGGCCGGGGCCAGCTGGCGGCGGCCCGGCAGGCCATGGTGGAGGCGGGTTTCGGTCACATACCGGCCTGCGGCCTGGCCAAGGGCGAAGAGCGCCTTTACCTTCCCGACCGGCAGGCCCCCCTCGTCCTACCGCCTGACGCGCCGGCGCTGTTGCTGCTGCGGCGCCTGCGCGATGAGGCCCACCGTTTCGCGGTGAGCCAGCACCGACGGCGGCGGGAAAAGGCCGGGCTGGCGAGCCTGCTGGCCGAGGTCGAGGGCGTGGGCGCCAAGCGGCGCCGGGCCCTGCTGCGGGCCTTCGGGTCCCTGGAGGCCATGCGCGCCGCCAGCGTGGAGGAACTGGCCGCCGTGCCGGGCATGACGCGCCGCGCCGCCGAGGCGCTCCACGCCTTCTTGAAGGGGGGTGCGGCCGGTGGCGGACCGCTACGTAGTGGGAATCGATCTGGGGGGAACCAAGATCTACACGGCCCTGGCTGACGCCGCGGGCCGGGTGGTGGCAGAGGTTAAGGTGCTCACCGAGGCCGCCAGGGGGGAACGGGCGGTTCTGCACCGCCTCGTGCAGACCGTAGAAGAGGTCTTGCGCCTGGGAGGCGTACCGCGGAATGGGGTCCGGGCCGTAGGGCTGGGGGTCCCGGGGCCGCTGGACGTGGCACGGGGTATTGTTTATCACGCCCCCAACCTGGGCTGGCGGGACGTGCCCGTAAAGGAGATTCTGGAAAAGGCCCTGGGAGTCCCGGTGCTCGTGGACAACGACGCCAATCTGGGGGCCCTGGGGGAGCACACCTTCGGGGCCGGCCGGGGCGTAGACCACATGGTCTACGTCACGGTCAGCACCGGCATCGGCGGCGGCCTGATCCTGGAAGGCAGGCTCTACCGGGGCTGGCGCGACGGGGCAGGTGAGATCGGGCACATGACCGTGGTGCCGGAGGGGCCGTTGTGCCGCTGCGGCAACAGGGGCTGCCTGGAGGCCGTGGCCTCCGGTACGGCCATCGGCAGGGAGGGGCGGGAACTGGTGGCCCGGGGCGAGGGGCGGGGCATTCTCGCCGCGGCCCGGGGCCGTCCGGAGGCCGTGACGGCGGCGGCGGTTTCGGTGGCAGCGGCCGGAGGGGACGCCGAGGCCCTGGCCCTGCTACGCAGGGCCGCGGGATTTCTGGGCTTGGGCCTGGCCAACGTGGTGAAGGTGCTCAATCCGGCACTGGTGGTCCTGGGCGGCGGCGTGGTCGAGGGCGCGCCTTTTCTTGTGGGTATGGTGGACGAGGCCGTGCGGGCCCACGCCCTTTCCGCGGCCCACGGGGCCGTGCGGCTGGAAGCGGCCCTGCTGGGAGGAAAGGCGGGGGTGATGGGAGCGGTGGCCCTGGCCCTGGGGGCATAATAGGCACGGGTAAAAAGATATGGGGGACCTGGAGTTCGGCAAGGCCGACTGGCGGGACTTCCGCCGGGGCATCGAAAAGGAGTGGCTGGTCACCAACGGCCTGGGGGGCTTCGCCGCGGGTACTATCATCGGGGCCAACGCCCGGAAGTACCACGGCCTGCTAACGGCGGCATTGAGGCCGCCCGTGCGCCGGGTGCTGCTGGTGGCCAAGCTGGACGAGCGTTTCGTATCCGGGGACCGGCAGTACAATCTTGCCACCAACGAACTGGAGGAGCAGGTCGCAGAATGCGGTTTCCTGCACCTCCAGCGGTTTCTGGCGGACCCGGTGCCCACCTTCGTCTTCAGCTTCGGGGACGTGCTTCTCACCAAGCAGGTTTTCATGGTCTACGGGGAGAATACCACCATAGTTCTTTATCGGGTAGCGGGCGGCGCCACCCCCGGGACCCTCTACCTCACGCCCCTGGTAAATTTTCGGGACTACCACTGGACCGTGCCCGCCGGGCACGTGGAGTTCCGGGTGGAGCCTCTGCCGGAAGGCGCGGCGGTCCGGCCCCTCGGGGCGGACGTAACGGTGTATCTTACGGCCAGTGCCGGCACCTTCCATCCGGCCGGTTACTGGCGGCACGGGTTCACGTATCCCCTGGAAAGGGAGCGCGGGGAAGCGGCCCGGGAGGACCACTACGTGCCCGGCTACTTCGCGGTTCCGGTGGAGGGGGAAGAGGAGAAGCTGATCACTGTGGCGGCCTCCACCCGGCGGGACCGGGTGCCCGACGGGAGCGCCCTGCTGGCCGGAGCGGTGGCGCGCCGGGAGGGGCTGGTGGCGCTGGCCGGTTACGGAGACCCCTTCGCGCGGCGCCTGGTGCTGGCGGCCGACGCCTTCCTCGCCCGCCGGGAGTCCACCGGCGGACGGACCGTCATCGCGGGCTATCCCTGGTTCACGGACTGGGGCCGGGACGCCATGATCGCCCTGCCGGGCCTGACCCTGGTCACAAAGCGTTACCAAGAGGCGGCCGAAATCCTGTACGGTTTTGCCCGCTACTGCCGGGACGGGCTTTTGCCCAACGCCTTTCCCGACGAGGGGGAGGAGCCCCTCTACAACACCATTGACGCGGGCCTGTGGTTCTTCCACGCGGTCTACAAGTACCTGTGCTACACGGGGGACCACGACCTGATCCGGGAGCGCATTTACCCCGTACTGGAGGAGATAGTGGAGCGGTACCTGGCCGGCACCCGGTTCGGCATCGGGGCCGACGAGGACGGGCTCGTGCGCGGGGGAAGCCCCGGGGTCCAGCTGACCTGGATGGACGCCAAGGTGGACGGCTGGGTGGTGACTCCGCGCCACGGCAAACCCGTGGAAGTCAACGCCCTCTGGTACAACGCCCTGCAGGTTTTGGGGCGGCTGGCGGCGCGCTACGGGCGGCCCTTTCCTTGGGTACGGCTTGTTCCGAGGGTACGGGACAGCTTTCGGCGCGCATTCTGGGACCCGGGCATCGGATACCTGTACGACGTAGTGGAGGGAGAAAAGAGGGACGCCAGCCTGAGACCGAATCAGGTCCTGGCCCTGAGCCTGCCCTATTCCCTGGTGACGCCGGATGAGGGGCGGAAGGTCCTGCAGGCGGTGTGGCGCGAGCTGTACGCCACCTACGGCTTGCGGAGCCTGGCCCCGGGTCATCCCGATTACAGGGGTACCTATCAGGGGGACCGCGTGGCGCGGGACGCGGTCTACCACCAGGGAACCGCGTGGGCCTGGCTGATCGGTCCCTTCGTCACCGCCTACCGGCGGGTGCACGGGTACTCCCGGCAGAGCCGGGGGCGGGCCGCGGCCTTTTTGAGGCCCGTTGCCGACCACCTGCGGGCTCACGGAATCGGTTTTATTTCGGAAATCTTCGACGGCGACGAGCCCGTCGTGCCCCGGGGCTGTTTCGCCCAGGCCTGGAGCGTGGCCGAGGTCCTGCGGGCGTGGGTGGAAGAGGTCCTGGAAATTCGCCCCCCTTACGAGGGGGAGTGGGAGGAGAAGGCCCTTGATCCGTCTTGACGATCTCATGGCCATGCGGGAGCGGGATTCCATGGATATGCTGGGGGCCCTCCACGGCCTGCCGGAGCAGTGCGCGCGGGCCTGGGAACTGGGTCGGGCCGCGGCCCTGCCGCGGGTGCCCCGGGTCGACGGCGTGGTGGTGACGGGCCTCGGCGGATCGGCCATCGGAGGGGACCTGCTGCGCACCTACGCCGCCGCGGTGGCTTCGGTGCCGGTGGTGGTCAACCGCGATTACGTACTCCCGAGGCATGTGGGTCCCCACACCCTTGTTTTCGCCGTCAGCTACTCCGGAAACACCGAGGAGACCCTGAGCGCCTACCGGGAGGCCCGGGAAAAGGGGGCCCCGGTGGTGGCCATCACCACGGGCGGGCGCCTGGGCGCCCTGGCCGGGGAGGACGGGGTGCCGCTCATCGTGGTGCCGGCCGGGCTGGCGCCGCGCGCCGCCACGGGATACCTGTTCCTGCCCATGCTGTCCGTCCTGAGCCGGCTGGGGCTCATCGCGCCGGTGGAGGAAGAGGTGGCCGAAATGGTGGCGGTGTTGACGGAGTTGCGCTCCAGGCTAGAGCCGGGCGTGCCCGCGCCCGAGAACCCGGCCAAGACTTTGGCCTGGGAGCTCCTCGGCAACGTGCCGGTGGTGTGGGGGGCCAGCGGTACCACGGAGGTGGTGGCCCAGCGGTGGAAGGGTCAGTTCAACGAAAACGCCAAGATCGCGGCCTACTGGAACGCCTTTCCCGAACTGAACCACAACGAGATCGTGGGTTTCGAGCACCCCCGGCAGGTGCTCGACCACCTCTACCTGGTCATCCTGAGGGACCCCGAGGATCACCCGCGGGTTAAAAGGCGCATGGCCATCACCGCGGATCTCGTGCGGCACCGTGTATCGGGCCTGAAGGAAATCGAGGCTGCGGGCCGGAGCAGGCTGGCCCGCATGTACTCCCTGATTTACATCGGTGATTACACCAGTGTCTACCTGGCCTTTCTTTACGGGGTGGACCCGGGACCGGTGAGGGTCATCGACTACCTGAAGCAGGCCATGGCCGACTGAGGGGGGTGGTTTTGCTCCTGTGATAAGACCTGCCAGGTTCGTAATCGTCAGCGGCCTGTCCGGGGCCGGCAAGACCGAGGCCATTCACTGCCTGGAGGACATAGGTTTTTTTTGCGTGGACAATCTGCCGCCCACGCTCATCCCCAAGTTCGCGGAACTGTGCCTCCAGTCCGGCGGAAGGGTCAGCAGGGTGGCCCTGGTGGTGGACATCCGCGGGGGCGAGTTTTTCGAAAAGGTCCACGAGGGGCTGGCCGAACTGGACGAACTGGGGTTGCCCTACGAGATCCTCTTTCTGGAGGCCTCTGATGAAGCCCTGGTGCGCCGTTTTAAGGAATCGCGCCGCCGGCATCCCCTGCGGCCTCACGGCGAGGTGCTGGAAGGCATCAGGGAAGAACGGAGCAAGCTGCAGGAGCTGCGCGGCCGGGCCCACAAAATCATCGACACCTCCAGCCTCACCGTACGCCAGCTCAAGGAAGAAATCGCCCATCTGTACGGCGAGGCGGCCGACGAACCCCGGCTCACCATCGCCGTGGTGTCCTTCGGCTACAAGTACGGACTGCCCATGGACGCAGACCTGATCATGGACGTCAGATTCCTGCCCAATCCCCACTACGTGCCGGCCCTGCGCCCCCTTACCGGCAACGATCCCGAGGTGCAGGAATTCGTGATGCGCTGGCCCGTAACGGCCGAGTTCATCGGGCGTTTTGCCTCCCTGCTCGAGTTTCTCATTCCCTACTACATCAAGGAAGGCAAGACCACCCTCATGCTGGCCATCGGGTGCACGGGCGGCATGCACCGGTCCGTCACCCTGGCCAACCATCTGGGACGTTTGCTCAAAGAGAAGGGACACCGCGTGGTGGTGCGCCACAGGGACCTGGAGAAGTGCGTGCGGCACCCGGCGGGGTAGCCCCGGAGGTGCTTTAATGTTATAATAGTTTTAAGATGGCTAATTGACAAAACACTTGCGCCGGTACGGAGGACGGACGCCATGCAGACCGGGTACGGCCTCAATCTGGAGCAGGCCCAAAAACTGATCATCACTCCCGAACTGCGCCAGGCCATCACCGTCTTGCAGCTGCCCACCACGGAACTGGCGGCCTACGTCGAGGAGCAGCTCCAGGAGAATCCGCTCCTGGAAGTTCGGGAGGACGGCGACGGGCAGGCGGCCGAGGATCAGGACGGCCACGACTACGACTGGGTGGAATACTTTCAAGACAGCAGCGACCTGGGCCTGCCCGCGAGGAGCGAGGAGCGAGAAACGCGCCGTGACCAGTTCTGGTCCACTCCCCCCTCCCTGGCGGAGCACCTCCTCTTCCAGCTGGCGTTGCACCCCTGTTCCGGACGCATTCGCGAGATAGCGGAATATCTGACCGGCAACATCGACGAGAACGGCTACCTCCAGGTGGGCGTGGAAGAAGTAGCGGCACAGCTTAAGGTTCCGGTCGCCGAGGTGGAGGCGGCCCTGCGGGTGGTGCAATCCCTGGACCCTCCGGGGGTCGGGGCGCGCGACCTCCAGGAGTGCCTGCTGCTGCAGGTGGAGCACCTGGGCATTGAGGACGGTACTCTCATCAGGCTGATCAACGACCACCTCCACGATGTGGGTCTGGGCCGGTTGAACCGCGTGGCTCAGCTGATGAACCTGCCGGTGCAGGAGGTGCAGCGGGCCGCAGACCGGTTGCGCACCCTGGACCCCAAGCCGGGCCGCAACTTTGCCGGTGCCCAGCAGGTGCGCTACATCGTGCCCGACGTGGTGGTGGAGAAGGTGGCGGGGGAGTACGTGGTACTGGTCAACGACGTCATGGTGCCCCGCCTGACGATAAACAACGCGTACCGGGCCGTCCTGCTCCAGGGCAAGGCCGGCGATCCCGAGGCGCGCCGCTTCGTCGAAAGCAGGCTGGCCGCCGCCACATGGCTCATTCGCAGCATCGAACAGCGGCGCCTCACCCTTTACAAGGTGGCCCGGTGTCTGGTGGACCTCCAGCGCGACTTCCTGGATCACGGACCCAAGTACCTCAAGCCCCTGAATTTGCGCCAGGTGGCGGAAATCGTGGACCTGCACGAGTCCACGGTCAGCCGCGCCACGGCCAACAAGTACATGCAGACGCCGCGCGGCATCTTTGAGATGAAGTACTTCTTCTCCTCCGGTCTCAACTGTTTCGACGGCTCCGTGACCTCCGCCGAAAGCATCAAGCAACTCCTCCAGGAGCTCGTCACCCAGGAAGATACCCGCGCCCCCTTGAGCGACCGCCAGATCGCGGACTTTTTCGCCTCGCGCGGCCTCAAGATCAGCCGCCGCACCGTCGCCAAGTACCGGCAGGAACTCGGCATTCCCTCGGTATCACAGCGCAGGCGGTACTAGTACCGGACCACCGAACGGCCCAGCAGGCCGCTGCGGTAATGAGCTTACGGGGGAGGTCGGACCCTCGTGAACGAAAATCTGGATCTGAGAAACATCGTGGACATCCAGGTCCTGCAGGAGGTCCAGGACAAGTTTGCCGAGGCCACCGGTGTCGCTGCCATCATAGCCGACAGCGAAGGCCAGGCCATAACGAAACCCAGTAATTTTTCGCGCTTTTGCCGCATGATCCGCTCCAGCAGTGAAGGTGTGAGGAGGTGCTTCGAATCGGACGGCAAGGCCGGACGCGAGGCCGCCAGATTAAGGAAGCCGTATATCCACTATTGCCATGCGGGCCTCATCGATCTGGCGGCGCCGGTTATCGTGGACGGCGTTTATTTGGGCTCGGTGCTTTGTGGACAGGTTTTATTGCAACCACCGGATTCTGAATATTATGGCATGGTGCGGCAACGCGTCGGTGACCTGGGGCTCGACGTGAACGCCCTTCTGGACGCATTCCGGGAAATAGAGGTGGTGCGGGAGGATCGTGTCAAGGCGTCGGCAGAACTCCTGCACATTATGGCCAATTATATCGTGAGCGTGGGCGTGGCCAAACTGACGCAGCAAAAACTGATGACCGAGATGAAGATCAGGGCCGAACTGGAGAAAACCCTCAAGACCCTGGAATTGAAGGCGCTGCAATCTCAGGTGAATCCTCACTTCCTGTTCAACACCCTCAACGCCGTCATAAAGCAGGCATTTCTGGAAAACGCAGAGCTGACGCAGGAAATCGTCTATTCGTTGTCCAAACTCTTGCGGTACAACCTGCGCAGGATTAACCAGATGGTGCCGCTAAGGGAGGAAATAGGCAGCATCCGCGACTACCTCTTCATCCAGAAGACGCGCTTTGGCGATCACATCAGCTTTTCCATCGACATTCCCGAGGAGCTCATGGAGGTTCGCGTGCCGCTCATGATGTTGCAACCTCTGGTGGAAAATGCTATCGTGCACGGCATCGAGCCCAAGATCGAAGGCGGCCACGTATCCATCCGCGGGTGCCCGGATGGGGAGGACCTGCTCATTGAGATTGCCGATACTGGCCTCGGTATGAGCGAAGAGCGGTTGCAGAGCGTGCTGGCAATGGACGGACCGGTTTCCGGGAAGTCTCATACCACCGGCATCGGCATTACCAACGTACACAAGAGGTTGCAGCATCAATTCGGTCCGCAATACGGGCTCACCCTTGAGAGCCGTGAAGGTCAGGGCACCACGGTCCGGGTGCGGGTTCCGCTGCGGTACGGGGAGGAAATGACCGATGATGCTAAAGGCGCTGCTGGTGGACGATGAGGTCCTGGAACGGGCGGCCCTGGCCAAGATCCTGAAGGGCATGGGCCTGCCGCTGGAGGTCGTGGGCGAGGCCCGCAACGGCCTGGAGGCCCTGGAACTGGCCGGCAGGGTAAGTCCGGATCTCGTGTTCATGGACATCAAGATGCCCGGGCCGAGCGGTCTGGAGACCACGAAGCGGCTCAAGGAAATGTGTCCGGATGCCAAGGTAATAATAATCACGGCTTACGGCGAGTTCGACTACGCCCAGGAGGCGCTCAAACTCGGGGCTTCGGACTACATTTTGAAACCCTACCTTCCTGGTGACCTCGTTCCGGTGGTCGAAAGGGTGGTTGCAGAAATCACAGGTATAAAGATAAAGAGGCAGGAAGAAGAAAGGCTGCGGTACCAATTAATGGAGGCCATGCCCTACATCCAGATGAGCCTGGGCTACGATCTTCTTTCGGGACACTGCCCGGACGAAGGACAGATCCGGGCCCGGGCCGAGTTTCTGGGCGTCCGGGGCCTGCCCTCGGTGGCCATGGTGGCGGACATCGACGGGTTCGGGGAGGCCACCTGGGAAAAACCGGAGGTGGAAAAGCAGCTGCTCAAGAATCGGGTGTACCAGGCCATAAGGTCCGTGACGTCCGCTGCGGAAGCCGCCTCGGCCCTGGTGCTTCCCTTTAGCGGGGATGAGATGGTCATTCTCTGCGCCCTTCCCGAGGGGGAAGGTGGGGAAGAAGCCCGTAACCGTGTCATGCAACTGGCCGAGACGGTGAGGCAGGTCGTGGAGGAACACACCGAGGTCACCGTGACCATCGGCATAGGCTGCTCCTACGGTCCCACGCAGCTACACCGTTCCTACCAGGAGGCTTCCGAGGCCCAACAACTGGGAAGCTTCTTTCTGGGCCCCAATCGGGTGGTGCATTGGGACCAGCTCGCAGCCCTGCGCATGGGTGATCAGAGCTATCCCCTGGAAACAGAGCGGCTGATCGTAGAAAGCGTCCGGGCGGGGAACAAAGAGGCGGCCCTGGGGGCCGCCCGGGAACTGATCACCGTGATGCTGGGGCCGGCAAGCAACGGTTCCTGCGAAGTGGCCAAGGTGCAGCTCATCGAGCTTTTGACCCTGCTTTCGAGAAACGTGGCCGCCACGCAGGTCTACTCACAGGATCTCGTGCGTGAGAAATTCAGGTACCTGAAGAAGTTGTTGCGCTGCAGGACCGTGGGCGAGCTCAACCGGTGGGTCGAGGAAGTTATCGACAGTTACGTCCACCACGCCCTCGACGGTCAGTCCAAGGTTAACTCCACGGCCGTGGCCAAGGCCGTCGATTACATTAAAAAGAACTACCGGCAGGAAGTTTCGCTGACGGACGTATCGCGGGTCATTTACCTGAATCCCCAGTATTTCAGCCGGGTCTTCCGCCGTGAGATGGGCATGACCTTCGTCGACTACCTGACCATGGTGCGCATAGAAAAGGCCAAGGAACTGCTGTTGGGCTCGGACCTGCCGGTGAGCGCCATAGCCAGGGAGGTAGGATATCCCGACGCCAACTATTTCAGCCGCATTTTCAAGAAGAAGGAGCACATAAGCCCTACCGAGTACCGCCTGAGCAGGGGCAGACCCCCTGTGCCGTGACCGCTGCCATCGGGAAGATACGCCGACGGGTTGTGCCGGGCATTCGCCCGGCCTTTTTTATTAGGACGAAAGCGCAGGGTGCGAAGTCAAAATTGTGCGACTACTCCTTCCCAACCACGGGTCGCCCACGCACCGCCCCCACCGATCGGTGCTAGATCAGGTCAAGCGAATTCAGAGGGGGAAGGGGCGCCTTGTGTGAATATTTCGCGCAACCCAATTATCGGGAAGGGGGAGAAGGGTGTGAACACCGATGCCCTTGGCATGATCGAGACGCGCGGTCTGGTGGGGGCCATTGAGGCCGCGGACGCCATGGTCAAGGCGGCGAATGTCCGGCTGATCGGCTACGTGAAGATCGGCGCCGGCCTGGTGACCGTGATGGTCCGCGGCGACGTGGGCGCGACCAAGGCGGCCACCGATGCCGGGGCCGCGGCGGCCAAGAAGGTGGGCGAACTGGTGGCCGTGCACGTCATTCCGCGGCCGCACGCCGACGTGGAGAAAATTCTGCCGCGGCTGGAGTAAGGCCGCGCCAAGGGGGTCACGCAGATGAGCGACCCGACGATCCGTTCGGTGGTAGAAGAGGTTGTCAAGAGATTGAAGGCGGGCGAAAGTCGGGCCACACCGGCCACCCCGGTCAATGCGGACCCGGGGCGCCGTGTACCCCTGCCGGAGTTTGTGGGTACGGCCATCGGCGACACCATCGGGATCGTGATTGCCCACCTGGATCCCGAGTTGCAGGAGAAGATGGGTCTGGACAAACGCTTCAAGGCGGTGGGTATTCTGGGTGCCCGCACCGGGGCCGGACCGCAGATCATGGCCGCCGACGAGGCCGTTAAGGCCACCAACACCGAAATCCTGGCCATCGAGCTGGCCCGCGACACCAAGGGCGGGGCGGGCCACGGGTGCCTCATCATCTTCGGGGCCGAGGACGTCAGCGATGCCCGCCGCGCGGTAGAGGTGGCGCTTCGCGAACTGGAGCGGACCTTCGGCGACGTCTACGCCAACGAAGCGGGGCACCTCGAGTTCCAGTACACGGCCCGCGCCAGTTACGCCATCGCCAAGGCCTTTAACGCTCCCGTGGGCAAGGCCTTCGGCCTCATCGTGGGGGCGCCGGCGGCCATCGGGGTAATGTGTTGCGACACGGCGGTCAAGGCGGCGGACGTGGAGATTGTGGGTTACGCCAGCCCGGCCAAAGGCACCAGTATGACCAACGAAGCCATCCTTTTCATGACGGGCGATTCCGGAGCGGTACGGCAGGCCCTCATCGCGGCGCGGGAGGTCGGCCTTACGCTGCTCGGGGCCCTCGGTGAGGAGCCCAAGTCCCTCACCAAACCCTACATTTAGGCGGGCTGCGGGTAAAGGAGGTGTGGCCTTTTGAAGAGGTCCAAGCGGTTTGAGGTACTGGCGGCGCGGCCCGTCAACCAGGACGGCTTTGTGGTGGAATGGCCCGAAGTGGGCCTCATCGCCATGAACAGCCCCAACGATCCCAAGCCCGGCATCCGCATCGAGCAGGGGCGGGTCGTGGAGCTGGACGGGAAGCGCCGGGAAGATTTCGACATGATCGACCAGTTCATCGCCGATTACGCCATCGATCTGGACGTGGCACCGAGGGTGATGGCCATGGACAGCGTCACCCTGGCCAGAATGCTGGTCGACGTGAACGTGCCGCGCGAGGAGATCGTGGCCCTTACGCGCGGCATGACGCCGGCCAAGATCGTGGAAGTGGTGGGCCACCTCAATGTGGTGGAAATGATGATGGCCCTGCAGAAAATGCGGGCGCGCAAGACCCCCTCCAACCAGTGCCACGTGACGAATTTGCGCGACAATCCGGTGCTGCTCGCCGCCGACGCGGCGGAGGCCGCGGTGCGGGGCTTCGACGAGCAGGAGACGACCGTGGGGGTGGTGCGCTACGCGCCCTTCAACGCCCTGGCCCTGCTGGTGGGGTCCCAGACCGGGCGCGGCGGCGTGCTGACCCAGTGCGCCCTGGAAGAGGCGACCGAGTTGTTGCTGGGGATGCGCGGACTGACCTCCTACGCCGAAACCATTTCCGTCTACGGCACCGAACAGGTCTTCGTGGACGGCGACGACACCCCCTGGTCCAAGGCCTTTCTGGCCTCGGCCTACGCCTCGCGGGGCCTCAAGATGCGGTTTACCTCCGGCACGGGGTCCGAGGTCCAGATGGGCTACGCCGAGGGCAAATCCATGCTTTACCTGGAGACCCGTTGTGTGATGATCACCAAGGGGGCCGGGGTGCAGGGGCTGCAGAACGGTTCCATCAGCTGCATCGGCATTCCGGGCGCGGTGCCCTCGGGCATCAGGGCGGTGCTGGCGGAAAACCTCGTCACCACCATGCTGGACCTGGAGGTGGCCTCGGGCAACGACCAGACCTTCTCCCATTCGGACATCCGGCGCACGGCGCGCATGCTGATGCAGATGTTGCCCGGTACCGACTTCATTTTTTCCGGGTTCAGCGCCGTTCCCAACTACGACAACATGTTTGCCGGCTCCAATTTCGACGCCGAGGACTTCGACGACTACCTGATCCTGCAGCGGGACCTCATGGTGGACGGCGGTCTCCGGCCGGTGCGGGAGGAGGAAATCCTGGCCGTGCGCCGCCGGGCGGCCCAGGCCCTGCAAGCGGTGTTCCGCGAACTGGGGCTGCCGCCCATTGAGGACGAGGAAGTGGAGGCGGCCACCTACGCCCACGGTAGCAAGGACATGCCGCCCCGCAAAGTGGCCGAGGATCTGCAGGCCGCGCAGGAGATGCTGCGGCGGGGCGTGACCGGCCTGGACGTGGTCAAGGCCCTGGCCAAGCACGGGTACCAGGACATCGCGGAGCGGGTCCTCAACATGCTCAAGCAACGGGTGTCAGGCGATTACCTGCAGACCTCGGCCATCATCACCGCGGACTTCCGGGTCCTGAGCGCGGTGAACGACCCGAACGATTACCGGGGCCCGAATACCGGGTACCGGCTGAGCGGAGCGCGGTGGGAGGAGATTAAGAACATCCCCCAGGCCATCAGGCCGGAAGACTTTGACGTTTAGCGGCCGGGAGGTGACGGGCTGATGGAAATCAACGAGCGGCTGATCGAACAGATAGTCACCGAGGTGTTGCGGGCCATGGGAGAACCCGCCGCGGTACCGCCGGCCCCGGCAACGGCACCGGCCACGGCCGAGGTGGAACTCGTCCTCAGGGAAAAGGGCCCGGCGGCCCAGGGTCCCGCCGACGAGGTGGTCATCGGCGTGGGACCGGCCTTCGGCACCCGATTGCGCAAGACCATCGTGGACATCCCCCACGCCGTGGTGCTGAGGGAGCTCATGGCCGGCATAGAGGAAGAGGGCCTCAAGCCCCGCGTGGTGCGCGTCCGGCACACCTCGGACCTGGGCTTCATCGGTCACACGGCGGCCAGGTTGAGCGGCTCCGGAATAGCGGTGGGCATCCAGTCCCGGGGCACGACCCTCATCCACCAGCGGGACCTGCAGCCCCTAAACAACCTGGAACTGTTTCCCCAGTCGCCGGTGCTGGACCCGGAGACCTACCGGGCCATCGGGCGCAACGCCGCGCGCTACGCCAAGGGACAGGTACCGGAACCGGTGCCGGTGCGCATCGATCAGATGGCGCGGCCCAAGTACCAGGCCAAGGCGGCCATCCTGCACCTCAAGGAAACCGAACTCGTTCAGCCCGGGGCCCCGCCGGTGGAACTGGAGGTTTCCTTCAAGCCCTTGAATTAGGAGGTGGGCGGAGCAATGATCGACGAAAGCCTCGTTCAGCAGGTGGTGCGGGAGGTCCTGAAGAGCCTTGGCAGGCAGGCGCCCGAGGAAAAGCCCGCGCCGGCCGTCGGCGGGGGGCTGGACCCGGCCCGCGATTATCCCCTGGCCACGCAACGGCCGGAACTGGTGCGCACGCCCGGCGGCCGCCGCCTGGACGAACTTACCCTGGAGGGCGTGATGTCGGGCGAGATCACGGCCGACGAATTCCGCATTACCCCGGAGACACTGCGCCTGCAGGCCGAGATCGCCGCGGCGGTCGGCCGGCGGCAACTGGCCGAGAACCTGCGCCGGGCCGCCGAACTGACGGCCATTCCCGACGAGAGAATTCTGGAGATCTACAACGCCCTGCGGCCCTACCGTTCCACCAAGGCCGAACTGCTGGCCATCGCGGACGAACTGGAAAGCAGGTACGGCGCGCGCATCAATGCGGCCTTCATCCGGGAGGCGGCGGAGGTCTACGAGCGGCGCGGCCGGCTGAAGGCGTAGCTTTTCCGGGAGGACGGCGACCGGGGGCGCCGGAGTGCCCCCGGTGCGACCACGGAAGCAGAACGGCGGGGGAGAGGGTCGGCGATTGCGACTCGTGGCGGGTGTTGACATCGGCAACGTGACCACCGAGGTGGCCGTGGCGCGTCTGGGGCCCACGGGGCCTCCGGAATTCATCGCCTCGGCCATCACCAGGACCACCGGGGTCAAGGGCACCCTGCCCAACGTGCGGGGGGTGGTCATGGCGCTGCAGGACGCGGTGGCCCGGGTGGGCCTGCGGGTGCAGGACCTGTCCCTGATCCGGCTCAACGAAGCCACCCCCGTGATCACCGACGTGGCCATGGAAACCATAACCGAGACGATCATCACGGAGTCCACCATGATCGGCCACGACCCCTCCACTCCGGGAGGGGCCGGCCTGGGCGTGGGGATCACGGTCCCGCTCGAGCAACTGGACCGGGTGGCCCCGGGTGAGCGGGTGGTCGTGGTGGTGGGCGGGGCCCACACCTACGACGGGGCCGCGGCCCTCATCAACCGCGCCCTGGACCGGGGCGTCCAGGTCACCGGGGCCATCATGCAGAAGGACGAGGCCGTACTGCTCAACAACCGCCTGGGGCGCAGGATACCCGTGGTGGACGAGGTGGCGCTGATCGAACTGGTGCCCCCGGGGGTGCCTGCCGCGGTGGAGGTGGCCGAGCCCGGGCGCGCCATTCAGACGTTGAGCAACCCCTACGGGATCGCCACCATCTTCGGGCTGGGTCCGGAGGAGACCAAGACGATCGTGCCCATCGCCCGGGCGCTGATCGGCAACCGGTCGGCCGTGGTCCTCAAGACACCCCAGGGCCAGGTGCGCGAGCGGCGCATACCGGCCGGGGTGCTGACCGTTGAGGGCGAGAGGGCGCGCCTGGATGTCAACATTGAAGACGGGGCCGAGGCCGTGATGAGGGCGGTGGAGAGGGCCTGGCCGCTACGGGACGTGCGCGGGGAACCCGGCACCAACGTGGGGGGCATGATGCAGCGCGTGCGGCAGACCATGGCCGAACTGACGGGACAGGCGCCCGCGGCGGTCCGTATTCAGGACGTCCTGGCCGTGGACACCATGGCGCACCAGACGGTGCGGGGTGGCCTGGCCGGAGAATTCGCCGCGGAAAACGCGGTGGCCCTGGCCGCCATGGTCAAGACCACGCGCCTGCCCATGGAGCAGGTGGCCTCGGCCCTGGAACGGGAAACCGGCGTGGCCGTGGAACTGGGCGGGGTGGAGGCCGAAATGGCCGTCCTGGGTGCCCTCACCACGCCCGGCGTGGACCGGCCCCTGGCGGTGCTGGACCTGGGCGGGGGTTCCACCGACGCCGCCTTCATCGCGAACAACGGGGAGGTCCGCACGGTGCACCTGGCCGGGGCCGGAGAAATGGTGACCATGCTCATCGACTCCGAGCTGGCGCTGCGGGACCGTGAGCTGGCCGAAAAGGTGAAGCGCTACCCGCTGGCCAAGGTGGAAAGCCTTTTCCACATGCGGCTGGAGGACGGCACGGTGCATTTCTTCCGGGAGGCCCTGGAGCCCAGGCTGTTCGGGCGCGTCGTGCTCCTGGAGGAGGACGGCACCATGACGCCGGTGGCCACGGACCAGCCCCTGGAGCGCATTCGCGCGGTGCGGCGCACCAGCAAGGAACGGGTTTTTCTCACCAACAGTCTGAGGGCCCTGGAAAAGGTGGTGCCCACGGGCAACGTCAGGCACCTGGACTTCGTGGTGCTGGTGGGCGGTTCGGCGCTGGATTTCGAGATTCCGGAAATGATCACCCGCAAGCTGGCCGAGTACGGGGTGGTGGCGGGGCGGGCCAACGTGCGCGGTTGCGAGGGGCCGCGCAACGCGGTGGCCACGGGGTTGGTCCTGGCGTGCCGGCGGTAGACGGGGGTGACGGTACGGTGGAGGCAGGGGTCGGCCCGCGGAAGCCTGCGATCGAGATAACGGTACATCCGGCGGCGGAAGGAGGAAGTGTTCTGCGCGAGCTGCTCGCCGGGCTGGAGGAGCAGGGCGTCCCCTGGGAGGTCGAGGTGGCCGTGGGTGAAGCGGTGGCGCTGGCCCACCGCGCGGCCGGGCGGTCGGTTTTGCGGGTGGGGCTGGCCGTGGCCGGAGACGGCACGGTGGTGCTGCACCACGCCCAGCTGCCACCGGAGCGGCCGGTCCAGCACCTGCCGCGGGCCGATGCCGCGCAGGCCCGCCTGGCGGGTCAGAACGCGGGACGGCTGGTGAAAGGGTTACCCCTGGAGGGCCTTTCGCAACCGCTGTCGGGGAGCGGATCGAGCGCGCCGGACCGGCGGGTTGACCCGGCCGCCGTGGCCGGGGTGGTATTGCAGGTGTTGCGACGACTAGGAATTTTGCCCAGGTAAACTCGTGCTGCGTGCAAGGCTTTCCGAGGGCAAATTTCCTGGTCGGACGACTGGGTGTTACCGGCGAGGAGGAGCGGCGGTGACGGGCACGGCGCTGGGACTCATTGAAACCGTGGGGCTGACCGCGGCGGTGGAGGCGGCCGACGCCGCCGCCAAGGCCGCCGACGTGCAGGTGGTGGGCTACGAGGTGGCCCGGGGAGGTCTGGTCACGGTCAAGGTCATCGGCCAGGTGGCGGCGGTGCAGGCGGCCGTGGGCGCCGGTGCGGCCGCGGCGGCCCGGGTGGGGACGGTGCGGGCGGTGCATGTAATTCCGCGTCCGGCGTCCGGATTGGAGTTCATGGTCCAAAGCCCGGACAACGTGCCTCCGCCGCCGGAAGGGAGGCCGTCGCCGCCGGCGCCGCCAACGGAGGAGCCGGCGGTACCCGAAGACCGCGGGGAGCCCCGCGAGAAACCCGGAGCCGCAGCACCCGAGACGCCGGACGTCGGGGAAGAGGCCGCGCCTTTGGACGCCGGGGGCGCGGAGCCCGACGAGGCGGCCGCCGCCGAGGTCGGCGGCCCGGAGGAACATGAGGTCACGGGGGTGGTGGTCCCGCCGGAGGGCACCGGTGGCCTCCCGGGACCCGAGGATTACGCGCCCTATCCGGCCGCCGGAGAGCCTTCGTGCAACATCTGCGGCGACCCGGCCTGCCCGCGGCGCAAGGGGGAACCACGCTCGAAGTGCCTCCATCACAGGCCGGAGTAAAACTGAGGACAGGGAGAGGGTAGGGTGAAGGGCGAAGCGCTGGGACTCATCGAGACCAGGGGGCTGGTGGCGGCCATCGAGGCCGCCGACGCCATGGTCAAGGCGGCCAACGTCAAGCTCATCGGTTACGAAAGGGTGGGTGCCGGGCTGGTTACGGTCATGGTGCGCGGCGACGTGGGGGCCACCAAGGCGGCCACCGACGCGGGGGCCGCTGCGGCCCAGAAGGTGGGGGAACTGGTTTCCGTACACGTCATTCCGCGGCCCCACGGCGATGTGGAAAAGATACTGCCCAAGTCCGAATAGCACCGGAAGCGGCCGGTCCCCGGGGAGTGAACCGTTTTGGCGGAAAGAGGTTTGGAACTGAGAACCTACGTTTTTATCGACCGTATGCAACCCCAGTACGCGGCCTACGTAGGGACCACGGTGCAGGGCGACATTCCCGTGGCCGGTATGTCCGAACTCTACGTGGAGGTGGGCCCGGGTAACGAAATCTTCCGCATCGCCGACATCGTGCTCAAGTCCGCGCCGGTGCGGCCGGCGGCCCTGGTGGTGGAACGTGAGTTCGGCATGATGGAAATCCACGCCCCGGACCAGGCCGCGGTCCTGCAGGGCGGGCGGGCCATCCTGGACTACCTGGGCCTCGAGGAAGGCGACCGCATCAAGCCCAGGATCGCCTCGGTGCAGATCATAACCAACGTGGATCCCTACCAGGCCCAGCTGATCAACAAGTTCCGCCGCGGCGGCCTGCTTGTGCCGGGGGAGACCCTCTTCGTCCTGGAGGTCACGCCGGCCGGTTACATCGTACTGGCGGCCAACGAGGCGGAAAAGGCCGCGGCCCTGAAGGTGGTGGACATCAGAAACGTCGGCCGCTTCGGACGCATGTTCCTGTCGGGAACCGAGTCCGAGGTCCTGGCAGGCAAGGAGGCCGCGCTGGCGGCCATCGAGGGGCTTACGGGCCGGTGAGGGGGAGGGCCATGAACGGGAAGGCCGCCCTGTGCCGGGCCGAAGAACTGGTGCGCCGTCTGGAAAGGGTCATGCGGGAACCAGCCGCGGGGGAAGCCGACGAGCTGTACATGGGCGTGGATCTGGGTACGGCCAACGTGGTGGTCACCGTGGTCAACCGGGCGGGGCAGCCCGTGGCCGGAGCCCTTACACCGGCCCGTGTGGTACGGGACGGGCTGGTGGTGGAGTTCCTGGAGGCCATCGCCATCGTGCGGCGCATGGTGGAACAAATTGAGGAAAAGCTCCGTTCTCCGCTGGAGAGGGCGGCCACCGGAATACCGCCGGGCACCAGTGTGGCCGATGTGCGGGGTATCGTGCACGTGGTGGAAGCGGCGGGACTGGATGTGGTTAATGTGGTGGACGAGCCCACGGCCGCGGCCGCCGTGCTGGGCGTCACCGAAGGGGCGGTGGTGGACGTGGGGGGCGGCACCACGGGTATTTCGGTATTGCGGGAGGGACGGGTGGTATATACCGCCGACGAGCCCACCGGGGGAACCCATTTTACCCTGGTGATTGCGGGCCGGTTCGGGATCGGCTTCGAGGAGGCCGAAAGGCTGAAGCTCGACCCCCGCCGCCAGCGGGAAATTGCCCCCATCATCCGCCCCTGCATGGAGAAGGTGGCGACCATTGTGGAGCAACACCTGGCGGGGCAGCAGGTTGACACCGTGTACCTCGTAGGGGGGGCGGTCTCCTTTCCCGACTTCGACCGGGTACTGGAACAACGGCTCGGCATTCCCGCGGTGCGGCCCGCGAATCCTTTGCTGGTGACGCCCCTGGGCATCGCTCTGCACTGTCTGGCGGGGAGGTGATCCCGTTTGTCGGACGAGGAACTGGTCCGGCGGGTGGTGGCGGAAGTATTGCGGCGCCTTGGTCGTCCGGCCCCGGCACGGGTCCTGCTGGTCCTGCTGACGGGAGGTACCATAGGCTGGCCCCGGGCATGGGAAGGGTTGCGGGCGCTTGCGGCCGAGGGGATCACCTTCAGGATGGCCCTCAGCCGGGCGGCGGCCCGCATCCACAAAAGGGAAGAGCTCCTGGAGCTCTGCCCTTCCGGGCACATCGTGCAAGAGGACGGAGAGCAGGGTGCCTGGCACCTCTTGCAGGAGATTCGGGGGGTGCTGGTCCCGGTCCTGACCAGGAAGACGGCGGCGCGGGTCGCGATGCTGGACTTTGCGGGCCTGATTCCCAATCTCATTTTGGAAGCCCTGATGAGGGGGTTGCCGGTGGTGGCGGCCCGGGACGCCGCGGACCCGGACCACCCCGCCTGGCGGAGGCTCCTGGGCGGGGACCCCCACCCGGGCCTGGCCGCTGCATTACGTGAGAACCTGCGCCGGGTGGAGTCCCTGGGGATCATGCTCGTGGCCGCGGCCGACCTGGAGGCGGCGGCCCGTGAAACCCTGGGCCTTGGCAGAGCTGCGGCACCAAAGGCGCACACGCCGGCGGCCTCCGTGGCCCGCGGCGTGATCACCGCGGCCGAGATACTGGCGGCGGCCCGCGAGGGAAGGGAAATCCGTCTGGGCCGGGGGGCGCTGGTGACGCCCCTGGCGCGGGACGTGGCCGCGGAGCACGGCGTGCGGTTGCTGGAGACCGAATGAGGGGGCGGGTGGCAGTATGTTGATCGCCCGGGTGATTGGGACCGTGGTGGCCACGCGCAAGGACGAGGAACTCGTCGGTTACAAGCTGCTGGTGGTAAGGCCCCTGCCCCTCGAGGGACCCGGGCCCGAGGCTCGGCTTCCGGAACCCTTCGTGGCGGTGGACACCGTGGGCGCGGGGGTCGGTGAGAGGGTGCTGGTGGTGACGGGGAGTTCGGCCCGGGCCATTTCGGACCGCGTACGGCTACCGGTAGATGCGGCCATCGTGGGTATCATCGACACGGTGGAGCTCGAGGAGGGAGCCGTGCCGGGGAGTGAGGACCCCGCGCCGTAGCGGTTACCGGTGAGCGGCCGGAAAGGCGGGTGAGGGGGCGTGGCGATTTACACGCGGCAGGGCGACCGCCTGGAAACGTCTCTACTGGGCGGACGGCGGGTCTTTAAGGACGACCTGCGCATCGCCGTGCTGGGCGACATAGACGAGCTGGGCGCCGTTCTCGGGATGGCGCGGTGCGAAGTGGAAGGCCCCGCAGCGGCGTTCCTGGAGGCCATCCAGGGGCGGCTGCAACAGGCGGCCGCCAGGCTGGCAGATCCCGGAGGGGCCAGGCCAAAGGCCCTGAAGCCGGACGCCGAGGACGTGCGGCTAATGGAGGCGTACATCGACGACCTCACGGCCGCCATGCCTCAGTTTCGCGGTTTCGTGTTGCCCGGCCCGCCGCGTAGCGCCGCACTCCTTCACCTGGCGCGGACGGTAGCGCGCCGGGCGGAGCGGCACCTGGTGCGCCTGGCCCGCCACGAAGGGGTGGACGCGGTCCTTTTACAGTATTTCAACCGCCTCTCGGACCTGCTCTTCGTCATGGCCGAACACGAAAGGCAACGCTTTACGATCCAGAAGCTCGTCCGCACCGTAATGCTCCACCTGGCGGTTCAGCAAAGGACGGGGACCGAGAGCGAAGGAGGGTTAGCGATGCGCCTGAGCGCAGCCAAGGAAATCATCGCCGCGGCCGAGGCCCGTGCCGGGGAATTGGGGGTGCCGATGGTTATCGCCGTGGTCGACGGTGCCGGCCACCTGGTCGCGCTGCACCGGATGGACGGGGCGCTATTGGCCAGCATCGACATTGCCATCAACAAGGCCTTCACCGCCTGCGCCGTGAGGATGCCCACCCAGGAACTCGGTGCCCTGGCGCAGCCCGGTCAGCCCCTGTACGGAATAGAGGTCACCAATCGGGGGCGGATGGTGATCTTCGGTGGCGGGCTGCCCCTGTACGAGGGGGCGCGGGTCTGCGGCGGCATAGGCGTCAGCGGGGGCACGGTGGAGCAGGACGTAGCCGTGGCCCGCGCCGGTGTGGAGGCCTGGGAAAGGATACGTGCGGGGTGAAGTGCGTGCAGGTGGATACCAATCAGATTGCCACCATCGTCAGGAAAGTTCTCGAGTCCATGGCCCAAAACGGTGAGCCGACCAACGAGCAGGCGGGAATCTTTCGCACCGTGGACGAGGCGGTAGAGGCCGCCTGGCTGGCCCAGAAGAGACTCATGGCCTTGAACCTGGAGAAGCGTAACGAGTTGATCGGGGCCATGCGCGAGGCGGCCGTGGCCAATGCCCGCCTGCTGGCGGAGATGGCGGTCCGCGAGACGGGCATGGGCAGGACCGACGACAAGACGGCCAAAAACCTGCTGGCCGCGAGAAAGACGCCCGGTACGGAGGACCTCCACACCGGGGCGTACAGCGGGGACCACGGGCTCACCATCACCGAGCAGGCGCCCTTCGGCGTCATTGCCGCCATAACACCCGTGACCAATCCCATTGCCACAATAATCAACAACAGCATCGGGATGGTGGCTGCCGGGAACGCGGTGGTATTCTGTCCCCACCCGTCGGCGCGCAGTTCCTGCAACAAGGCGGTGGAGATCCTGCACCGGGCCATTGTGGAAGCGGGGGGGCCGCCCCACGTCCTCACCACCCTTGCCGAGCCGAGCATCGAAAGGGCTTCGGAACTGATGCGCCACCGCAGGGTCAATCTCATCGTGGCCACCGGCGGACCGGGGGTAGTACGTGCGGCCCTGGGCTCGGGCAAGAAGGCCATCGGGGCCGGGGCCGGAAATCCGCCGGTCGTTGTGGACGAGACGGCGGATATTCCCAAGGCGGCCCGGGACATCGTCGCCGGGGCGGGCTTTGACAATAACCTTCCGTGCATTGCGGAAAAGGTACTCATTGCGGTGGCCGGCGTGGCCGATGCCCTGCTCGAGCAGCTCCGGCGCCACGGCGCCCTCGTGGTACCGTCCCACTGGGTAGAGAAACTGACGGCCACCGTATTCACCGAGTCAACCGAGCAGGTAACTTCGCCCGAGGGAGCGGGCCACAACCCCCGCCGGCGGTGGGTGCTCAATAAGCAGTGGGTGGGTAAGGACGCCAGGGTCATTCTCACCGCGGCCGGTTTCAGCATCCCGGGAGACGTCCGCCTGGCGGTGGTGGAGGTGGGGCGGGACCATCCGCTGGTCCAGGAAGAACAGCTCATGCCCATTCTCCCCCTGGTGCGGGCGAAAAACGTGGACGAGGCCGTCGAACTGGCGGTGGAGGTGGAGCACGGCTACCGGCATACGGCGGTGATGCACTCCAAGCACGTGGACCACATGACCAGGCTGGCCCGCGCCATCCAGACCACCCTGTTCGTGAAGAACGCCCCGTCGTACGCCGGGATCGGCCTGGGGGGAGAAGGGTTTACCAGCTTCACCATCGCAGGGCCCACCGGCGAGGGCCTGACCTCCGCCCGTTGCTTCACCCGCCAGCGCCGGTGCACCCTGGTGGACGCACTTTCCATCGTGTAACGGAGAGGGGACCGTGGCGGACCTGGTTCGTCTGGTACAACAGGCCGGCGTGGTGGGCGCGGGGGGCGCCGGCTTTCCCACCCACGTGAAGCTGGGGGCGCAGGTGGAAGTGGTGATCATCAACGGCGCGGAGTGCGAGCCCCTGCTCCGGGTGGACCAGCAGTTGCTGCTGCGCGAGGCGGAGGTACTGCTGCGGGGTCTGGCGGCGGTGGTCGAGCACCTGCGGCCCAGGGCCGTCTACCTGGCGGTCAAAACCAAGCACAGGGAAATCCTCCGCACCTGGGAGGAATTGCTTCCGCCCCTCGACGGGCGGGTGTGGGGTCTTGCGGACTTTTACCCCGCGGGCGACGAGCAGGTGCTGGTCTACGAGGTCACCGGGCGCGTGGTGCCGCCGGCAGGCATACCCCCCGAGGTGGGGGTGCTGGTCATGAACGTGGAAACCCTGTACAACGTATCCCGGGCCCTGGAAGGGCAACCGGTGACCCACAAGTTCGTGACCGTGGCCGGAGCGGTGGCCGCCCCCAAGACCGTCCGCGTGCCCGTCGGCATCGGCTACGCCGAACTGCTGGCGCTGGCCGGAGGTCCGGTGGTGAAGGAGTTCGTCTGTCTCGACGGCGGCCCCATGATGGGCCGGCCCGTCGCGGATCTCGGGCTACCGGTGACCAAGGCCACCAAAGCCCTGGTGGTGCTGCCGTCGGGTTCGCGGGCCGCACGGCGCGCCCGAACCCCGTGGGAGGCCGTTCTGCGCAGGTCCCGCAACGCCTGCGAGATATGCCGCATGTGCACGGACCTCTGCCCTCGTTACCTCCTGGGACATCCCCTCGAGGTGCACAGGATCATGCGCGCTTTCGCCTACGGGGGCGAGAGGGTCGCCGCAGAAGACCACCTGGCCGCGCTGCTCTGCGTGGAGTGCGGGGTGTGCGAGCACTTCGCCTGCCCGGTCGGGATCTTCCCCAGGACCGTGGCCGCGGAGGTGAAGAGGCGGCTCCTGGCAGCCGGCGTGCGCTACCCCCGCGGGCGGACCGGCGCGGGTGTGCGTAAGTACCGGGAGGGCCGGCGGGTACCCACGGGCCGGCTGATCCGGCGCCTGGGACTCGATCCCTGGGACCGTCCGGCCCCGCTCGACCCGGTGGCGGTCCCGGCTACCAGGGTACGCGTTCTCCTCCGCCCGCCCTTCGGGGCGGCCTGCCGGCCCGTGGTGGAGGTCGGCGCACGGGTCCGGCCCGGGGACCCGGTGGGCGAGGTGCCGGAAGGGGTCCTCGGCGCGCGCGCCCACGCCAGCATCCGGGGAGTGGTTACGGCGGTAACCCCCGATTACGTGGAAATAACGGCACAGGAGGCGTGAAATGCTTTCCGCAGGTGCCCTGGGCGCCCTGGAATTGACGAGTATCGGGCTGGGTATCGAGGCGGCCGACGCGGTGCTCAAACGGGCGGCCGTGGAGATGGTGCTCAGCCGCCCCTTGTGTCCCGGCAAGTACTTCCTTTGCTTCACGGGCACGGTGGAAGACGTCCGCAACGCCCTGGAAGCGGGCCTGGAGCGGGGCGGTGACACCGTGGCCGACAGCCTCTACCTCACCAATCCCCACGCGGCCCTGTTCCCGGCCCTGATGCAGACCACGCAAACGGAAGGCATAGAGGCGCTGGGGGTTGTCGAGACCTTCAGCATGTGCTCGGCCCTGGAGGCGGCCGACAGAGCGGCCAAACGGGCCCGCGTCTTCCTGGTGGAGATACGCATGTCCATCATGCTGGCGGGCAAGTCGTACGTCACCTTTACCGGCACGCTGTCTGCCGTGCGTGCCGCCGTGGAGGAGGCGGCGGCCGCGGCGCGCGAAAGGGGGGCCCTGGTGTCGGCGGTGGTGATACCCCATCCCCATCCCGACCTCAAGGCCTTCGTAAGCTAGCGGTTTGCGGTACGGAAGACCAAAAGACGGTCTAGGGGGTGATAGCTTTCGGGTTATGGTCGGAAGCGCCAGAATCCAAATAACAACGAAGAGGAGGTTGACCATGAAAAAGATCCTCATTGCCCCGAACAGATACGTGCAGGGTCCCGGGGTCATTTCGGATCTTGGAGAACAGGTGAAACCGCTGGGGGACAACGCCCTGGTGACCGGCGGGAAGACGGCCCTTTCGGTGGCCCGGGAGGCCGTGGCCGCCAGCCTGGAGGCCCAGGGCATCAGGGCCACCTTCGAGCTCTTCCGGGGCGAGTGCTGCCGCAGCGAGATCGACCGCCTGAAGGAAGTGGCCACCCAAGCGGGGGCCAACGTCATCATCGGAGTTGGCGGCGGCAAGGTCATCGACACAGCCAAGGCCGTGGCCCACTACATGGGCGTGCCGGTGGTCATCGTGCCCACCATTGCGGCCACCGACGCCCCCTGCAGCGCCCTTTCGGTAATTTATACCGAGGAAGGCGTGTTCGAAAGCTACCTGGTGCTACCCACCAACCCGAACCTGGTGCTGGTGGACACGGCCATCATCGCCAAAGCCCCGGTGCGGTTGCTGGTTTCGGGGATGGGCGACGCCCTCGCCACCTGGTTCGAGGCCGATGCCTGCCGCCAGGCCAGTGCCAAGAACCTGCCGGGAGGCTATTCCACGGCCACGGCCCTCAGCCTGGCCCGCCTGTGCTACGAGATCCTTCTGGAGTACGGCGTGGCGGCCAAACTGGCGGCCGAGAAGGGTGTGCCCACCCCGGCCCTGGAAAAGGTGGTGGAGGCCAACACCCTGCTCAGCGGCCTGGGCTTCGAGAGTTCCGGGCTGGCGGCGGCCCACGGCATCCACGACGGACTCACCGTCCTTCCCGAGACCCACCACGCCTACCACGGCGAGAAGGTGGCCTTCGGGACCGTGGCCCAGCTGGTGATGGAGAACCGGCCCAAGGCCGAAATCAAAGAGGTGCTGGCCTTCTGCAAAGCGGTAGGCCTGCCCATTACCCTCAAGGAGATCCACGTTACGGAGGTCACCCCGGAGAAGATCATGCAGGTGGCCAGGGCCACGTGCCAGCCGGGCGGCATCGTTTACAATATGCCGTTCCCGGTAACCCCCGAAACGGTATACCACGCCATTCTGGGCGCCGACGCCCTGGGCACGGCCTTCCACGCGGGAAGTCTGTAACGAAAGAAAGAGGGGCGAAGCGTCCCGTCCCCGAACGGGACGGGATTGTTTCGCCCCCAGAGCAAAGGGATTAAATTGAAATTCGCCTTTGGTTCCTCGATTCCTTTTCACCGGGAGGTTGTCAAGAATGCAACTGGTTCCTCTGGCCATCAGCATCGCCGTTCTGGCCGGGATATGGACCTACGTTTCGGCCCAGTTGAACATACTGACCTGGCCGGCCTTCGTGGGCTGGGCCCTGTTCTTCGCCGCCGGCGGCAATGACAAGGCCTTTTTCCGGGCTTTGCTTCCGGCCGTCTCGGGCATGGTCCTGGGCTATCTGGCGGTACTGGGGGCGCCCTACCTGGGGAAGGCACTGGGCGTGGCCATTCTGGTCACCGTCATCGCCTTCATCATGACCGTCATGGGTTCGCTGTCGCTGTTTACCTTCGTTCCCGCGCAGTTCGCCGCCTGTGCCGCGTTCTTCGGCACCGGGGCCAAATTCTGGCCGACCGTAATCCCGATGGCCATCGGCGTGGGGTTGGGGTACCTCTCGGCCATGCTGCCCGTGTGGCTGACGCCGAAGAAGGCAGGGAAGGAAACCGCGGGCACCTGAGACCGGACTCCCTCGCAGGAAAGAGGACGTACGGTGCGGGCCACCGTACCGTACGTTATCGTTATTGACCCCTTGTAACGGAGTGGATTTTAATTTATTCTCTTGTTAAAGATTTCATGGTTTTCATGAAGTTTTGTGGAGGGGGGTGGGAGGTGCGGGCGGACCTCCGCCGGATGCATGGGTGCGTTCTCCGCAAGAGGGGAGCAAGGAGGGAAAGCCATGAGAATCGTTCGCGTGAATATGTCAAACCTGACCGTTACGGCCGCGGACCCGCCCCCGGAGTACGGCCTTTTGGGCGGGCGGGTTCTGAGTTCCCGGATCGTGGCCGACGAAGTACCCCCGGCGTGCCACCCGCTGGGACCCCACAATAAGCTAGTCTTCGCGCCGGGCCTGCTGGGGGGCACCAACGCGCCCAGCAGCGGGCGCCTCTCGGTGGGGGGCAAGTCTCCCCTGACGGGCACCATTAAGGAATCCAACGCCGGCGGGGTCTGCGGCCAGAAGCTGGCCAGCCTGGGTATCGGGGCCCTGGTGATCGAGGGCCGCGCCGCGGACAAGGGCTGGCACGTGCTGGTGATCGGCGAGGGCGGCATGGAGCTCAAACCCGCCGGGGACCTGGTGGGCAAGGGGTGCTACGAGGTCAACGAGCGCCTCAGGGCCGAGTACGGGCCCCAGATCGGGGTCATCTGCATCGGCCCGGCCGGCGAGATGCTCATGAAGGCGGCCGGCGTCTCCACGAGCGACCGCGAGGGCGGGCCCGGGCGCTACGCCGGGCGCGGGGGCCTGGGCGCGGTAATGGGGTCCAAGGGCCTCAAGGCCATCGTGGTCAACACGCGCAAGAGCTTCGAGACCCCGGTGGCGGACAAGGACCGGTTCCGCAAGGCGTCCCAGGTCCTGACCAAGGCCCTCCAGAATCATGCGGTCACCGGCCAGGCCCTGCCCACCTACGGCACGGCGGTGCTGGTGAATATCATCAACGAGGCGGGCGGCCTGCCCACCCGCAACTTCTCGGCCGGCCGTTTCGACGAGGCCGCGGCCACGGGCGGCGAGGCCATGGCCGAACTGGTGAAGCAGCGCGGCGGCGCGGGTAAAATGGGTCACCCCTGCCACGCGGGTTGTGTCATCCGGTGCTCCAACGTGATTCCGGACGAAAAGGGCGGCCTGCTCTGCGCGCCGGTGGAATACGAGAGCACCTGGGCCCTGGGGGCCAACTGCGGCATCGGCAACCTGGACCACATCGCCACCCTCAACCGGCTGTGCAACGACCTGGGCCTGGACACCATCGAGACCGGCGTCACCCTGGCCGTGCTTATGGAGGCCGGGGTGCTGGCCTTCGGTGACGGGGAACGGGCCATCGAGCTGCTGGACCGCGAGCTGCGCCACGGGACCCCCCTGGGCCGGATTATCGGGGCCGGGGCCGCGGTGGCGGGCCAGGTCTACGGGGTCACGCGGGTGCCGGTGGTGAAGGGCCAGGGGATGCCGGCCTACGACCCGCGGGCCGTCAAGGGCATCGGCGTGACCTACGCCACCAGCACCATGGGCGCGGACCACACCTCCGGCTACGCCACGGCGACCAACGTGCTGAAGGTGGGCGGCTTCGTCGAACCCCTCAAGGCCGAGGGCCAGGTGGAACTCTCGCGCAACCTGCAGGTGGCCACCGCCTTCCTGGATTCTACCGGCCTGTGCCTTTTCACGGCCTTTGCCCTGCTGGACATGCCCGAGGCCCTGCAGGCCGTGGCGGACCTGATTGCGGCCCGCACCGGCCGGTCCTTTACCGTGGACGACGCCGTGCGGTACGGCCAGGAGGTACTGAGGGTGGAACGGGCCTTCAACGCCGCGGCGGGATTCACCGCGGCCCACGACCGGCTGCCCGAGTTCATGAAAGAAGAGGCCCTGCCACCCCACAATACCGTCTTTGACGTTCGGGACGAAGAACTGGATGCGGTGTACAACTTTTGACTGCTACGCCGGTTCGGGCTCCGCGCCTTCGCCGGTGCGGGGCCTCCGGCGGCATTTGCCGGTCATCCGGGGCGGGTTTTCCGCCCCGGAGTCCGGCCTTTCAGGGTGAGGGATGTGCGGGTACAGGTGAGGGTCTACGGGGGCCTGGAAAGGTACGTTCCCGTTTCCTTCGGCGAGGCCATGGAGGTCGAGCTGCGGGAAGGGGCCACGGCGAGGGATTTACTGGCGGTACTGGGCGTCCCCGAGAAAGAGGTCTTTTCCATACTGGTCAACGGCAGGCACCGGACCCCCCCAGATCCTCTGGCGGCCGGGGACCGGGTGGCCCTGTTCCCGCCCGTGGCCGGCGGATAGGGGCGTGGCCCGGCTTTTGGCCGCGGCTTCGGGGCGGGCCCGGATACTCCGGCGCGTGCCGTTAACGTGCTAACCGGCCCTGCGGAATCGCGGGAGGCACGTCCTTGGGGGCACCGCCGGAGGGTACCCTCCTCGAGCGGTCCAACGGTACATCGGGAGGAGCGGGCATGGGACTAACGTCGCAGCAGGGGTTCAGGTACGACAGGACCCTCCGGTTACCGGGGGTGGGGCCGGAGGGGCAGGAGAAGCTACTCCGCTCGGCCGTGCTGATCGTGGGGGTCGGGGGGCTCGGTTGTTCGGCCGCTTTGCACCTGGCGGCCGCCGGGGTGGGCCGTATCGGACTGGCGGACGGCGACGCGGTGGAGCTTTCCAATTTGCAGAGGCAAATTCTGTATGTCACCGGGGACATCGGCAGGCCCAAACCCGAAGTGGCCGGGAAGAGGTTGCGGGCCCTGAACCCCGACGTGCAGGTGCAGGAGTACTACGGCCGCGTGACCGGGGCCGACATCCGCAACCTGGTCCGGGACTACGACATCGTGGTCGACGGCACCGACAACCTGGCCACCCGCTTTCTGATCAACAGGGCCTGCGTCGAACTCGGTAAGCCGTGGGTCTACGGCGCGGTGCTGGCCTTCACCGGCCAGCTCATGACCGTATTGCCCGGCAGGGGGCCCTGCTACCGCTGCCTCTACCGCGAGGAGCCACCCGCGCCCCCTCCCGGAACGGAAACCTACGGTGTGCTGGGCACGGTCCCGGGCGTGGTGGGCACTCTCCAGGCCAACGAGGTGCTGAAGTACGTGCTCGGCGCGGGAGAGCCGTTGGTGGGGCGTTTGCTCATCTTCGAGGCTCTGACCGGCAGGTTCGAGCTGGTCGCAGTGGACCGCGATCCCCGGTGCCCGGACTGCGGGCCGGGGAGCCGTTAGCGACCTCGCGTTAGTTTACGCTCCGGCATCCACCGTGCCGCGACGGGGCCGGGAGCCGCGGCCCCACTTCATACCCCGCCGCGCCCCATACCGCGAATAACGGTGGGGACCCGCGTTCTTTGGCGAGGAGGTGGGGTGTGTGGAGCGTTTCCTGCGGCGGGCGGAGGCCCTGGGGGCCACCGAGGCCCGCCTGGTTGCGGCGCGGGAGATAGTGGTCGACGAGCGGGTGCGCCTCAAGTGTCAGGTGCCGCTGTGCCCCCACTACGGTCGCGCCCTTTTGTGTCCACCCCACCTGCCCCCGGTGGGGTGGTTTCGCAGGGTGCTGGGGCGTTACCGGCAGGCTCTGATCCTGCAGGTGCGGTGTCCGGCCCATGGACCGGCCGTGCACGAAGGGGCCCTCAGGCTGCACCACATCGTCAACGAGGTGGAGAGGGCGGCCTACGACATGGGCCTCCGATTGGCCGCCGGTTTCATCGGCGGCGCCTGCCGTCTCTGTGCCGAATGCGTGGGCGTGCACTCCCGGGAACCGTGCCGTCACCCCTATAAGGCGCGCCCCTCCATGGAGGGCATGGGCATCGACGTGGCCGCCACCCTGGCTAATGTCGGCCTCACCATCAGGTTTCCGCCCGAGGAGGAGGTCCGGTGGACGGGTTTGGTACTTATCGAGTAGTTCCACATGGCGCCCGCGCCACCACCGGGGCATGAAAATGTGGCCCTGGCCGGGCGATTTTCTGGGCAGTGTGAGGGCTGAAGGCGCTCATATGTATCGGGGTTTCCCTACTGCCCCGTGCCGTCCCGAGAGAGCTGGGCTTTTCTCGCCAGGGGGCCGACCGGGACTCGAGGCTCCCGAAGGAACGAGGCCCCGGGCGGCCCCACCTTTCACACCGCCCTTCCCTCTCGCCCCCCTCTCAATGCCCCCAACGCCACGCC
>Ga0080004_1123491_pt1 | contig 37129 bp, 42 predicted proteins | sample WasSprMetagenome_FD_69207 | JGI IMG/M metagenome (GOLD analysis project Ga0080004, IMG submission 69207) | Sulfidic aquatic microbial communities from Washburn Spring, Yellowstone National Park, USA - WS (SPADES assembly) (version 2) | ecosystem: Environmental > Aquatic > Thermal springs > Hot...
GATTCTCGTAAATCCACTCATGTCATGCGGGGCGAGATTGCCAGTTTACGTTGTCATCGCGGGAGCACTCTTTCCCGATTATGCCGGAACTGTGGTGTTCTCAATGTACATCTTGGGAATTGTCCTTGCGGTCTTGATGGCGCTCCTCTTTAGGAAAGTGATCCCGGCATTAAAAGGCAAACCGGGACCGCTGATTCTGGAGCTCCCACCTTACTTAACACCCACCCCTGCGAGTGTGGGCATGCTCACATGGGAGCGCGGAGTCGTGTTTGTCAAGAAGGCTGGCACGATTCTGTTTGCGGGTGCTGTGCTCCTGTGGTTCCTCACCTATTTCCCATGGGGAGTGGAGCCGGGGAGTGCAGAATCCTACGCAGGGAAACTCGGACAGGCGGTTCAGCCTATCTTCTCCCCGCTCGGATTCAGCTCCGCGCTTGTGATTGCCCTGATTTTCGGATTCTTGGCAAAAGAGATAATCGTTGAAACACTTGGGATCCTATATGGTGCGGGGGAAGAAGAAGCGGCGATAAAAGGCGCAATCGCTGCAAACGTAAGCCCTGTTACGGGATTCGCATTTATGGCATTCGTGTTGACATATCTTCCCTGCCTAGCGACGGTCGGCATCGTGAAAGCAGAAACAGGTTCTTGGAAGTGGGTTGGCTTCTTGATTCTATACGAGCTTCTCCTAGCCTACGCCGTTGCCGCGGTAATTGTCGGAATGGGGTCGTTGCTATGAGGTGGTGAAGATGGAAAAGATAAACCTGAAAGCGGCTGGCGGCTATGCGCTTGTGCTCGGGGCCCTATACGTAAGCGTTGGGGTATTAGAGATACTCTCTTGGATTGGAATCCGCCTCTCCGGAACTGAATCCGTGATCCCGGAAGACCTTTTTGGCGGATTAGCGCTGCTGGTCATCGGTGCAGTATACCTCTCCGGCGTGAAAACTCTTTTAACCAAAGGAGAAGAAGGACTTTCTTTCCTCTTTGTAGGAGCGATACTCTCTGCGACATTCGGGGTGGTGTTTCTCCTGATTATGGGGGCTCATTGGCTGAATTATTGGCTTGGGGTGGGAGAATTCTCTACCATCGCGGAATTCAGGCCAGAAATATGGCTGTTTTTCATATCCCTGCCGGCGGCGTATCTCATCTGGAAGTGGAGGAAGCTACAGAAGTGATAAAATGTCCCATCGTTTTAGGTGGCAAAGATGAATTTCAAAACTAAAATCTCGAAAGCGATCTTCGGACTACTGGCTCCCGAATGTAGCAGTTGTCCCCGTAAAAACTCGTGTATGATCGGGGAAAAGAGAAAAGGAGGGAAGTGTGTTGTCGGTAAGTATTGACGAATATCTGGAGGTTCTCTGGGTTATCCGGATTGAGAGAAATCAGACGGCAAAAATAAAAAATGTGGCGAAGCAGCTGCACATCGCGCCGCCGAGCGTCGCCCAAATGTTTGAAAAGATGAGGGCGCGTGGGCTAATCAAATACGACAAGCATTCCGGGGCGGATTTCACACAAAAGGGGAAGAGGAGGGCGAGATATATCGTGAGGAATCACAGGCTCATGGAAAAACTCCTAGTCGATGTAGTGGGCATCAAACCCAGTATGGTTGAACATACTGCTTGCGGTGCCGAACATTATATGCCGGAAAAGGTTGCAGATGCAATATGCACTTATTTAGGACACCCCCGCGAGTGCCCCCATGGAGATCCAATCCCAAAAGGAAAATGTTGTCCTCAGAAAGTTTGAGGGTCCGATACATAACATCATTGCCAATCGCCGAAAAGGAGCCCTGAATGGAGTGAAGCGAATGGAAGAAAGGATGAAAGAGATACAGGAGCAGGAAAAACGCATCAAAACACGGATGGGGAAGATCACTATTAGGCCTCGTTTTGTTTCAAGCACGGCAGATTGCTCTTTCGTTTTCTCTCCCAGTTCTCCCGTAGTCCATATCCCTTCGCGTATTTGCTGAGCGCTCCCTACTTCGTGGAGTTCAAAGCGAGAAGAGAGTTCACCCTTGAGCCCCCCTGAAAAAGCTCGCAGTACGTACAGCTGTATGTCTTTTCTAGCGATATGGGCAAACCGCCCGCATGATCCCAGTGATCATGAGAAATGATTGCTCTCTTTATTTCTGCCGGCCTGATGCCAAATTTCTCCATGTTTGATAAAAGTATGTTTCCGTCCCAGCCCGTGTCGAATAAAATCTTCTCGTCCTCCATTTCAATTAGACATGAGAATCCCCAACCCTCCTTGAATCCAGGTTTTGCCTTGTTGTCGTATGCGATTTTCAGTTTCATTTTCATTTAGTCCGTGACTGTGTAGTTTGGGGAGGGATTGGTTCTGGAGCGATTATAAGAGGCCGACGCTCAACTAGCATGCTTGCAATCTTTTTTCTCGCGTTCTCCAGGCACCGCCACACCGTTCCGCGCGAGATGCCCATCCTTTTAGCTGCCTCTTCTTGGTCAAGCCCTTCATAATAGATGAGGCGAAATGCCTCAAATTCATCATAAGAAAGGTAAATCGGTTCGCCCGCTAGCGGTGCTAAGCCTGGAGAGAGGGGCCCGAATTGTACGGTTCCAGGTATCACTTGCACAAACTTGGATGGTGGGGCAATCCATACGTTTGTGCACGGTTCCCATGGCTTCCGAGATGGTGGTGGGCTTACCCAAGCGCTTACGGATTCCCCAGTTATGGATACCCCTTCGTATCTCCAGCCTACTATCCTAGCTACTGGTGAAAAACATGTGGTGGCCCAGACGTTGGTGGTGGTACATGAACCCCTACATAATGTACTCACCTTACTGGCAGGCACCGCAACAACCCTCGCAAACCGCACAGCAGCCCACACAGCAACCCCCCCATAGCACCTTTGTGGCAAGTGCTCAAGTTCACACCTCCAGCACAGACGGTGGTCCCTACCCACGAAAACTGTGTTCATTTCAAAGACGGATTCTGCGCATTACAAGGTGTTTAGGTAGATTCCAACACCCCCGCGTGTCCAAGCTTCACACCGAAAAGTTCCGCCGCGACACTGCGGACACCTTCAACGAACCCCGTGCTTCAAGCGCCAGCCGGTTTTCCTTCAGTACAAAATCCCTTCCCTCTGTTCCTACCTCTTCCCCCGACGCCTGAGCAGGAGATCGAAACGCTTGAGGTATACAAGGCCGAACTGGAGGAGGAACTCAAGAGCGTCGAGGCCGGGATAAAGGAACTGAGGGAGCTTATCACGAAAGGCAGCGAAGCTGGAAAGTGATTGTACCTCGCCTCTTCGCACTTTTCTGCCAGTTCCCTTGATTCCTTGAGGAGGTGGGCCCAGCATCGCTGGATTCTCGCCCCACTCCTTTTTGCGAAGCTGTGGTGGGACCTCGATCGTGCCACTCCAGTCTTTCCCCAGTATCTCTTTCAGCACCTTCTCCCCCTTGGTCTCTTTGCCGCGAGCCAACCGATGCTGTCCTAGCACGTTTCATCACCTCCCTAGCTCTTTTCTTACTCCTTGAGCTTTCACCGCCCCCGGTCGTTGATCCGGTGGGCTTCCAGGTGGGACCACCTCCCGATGTCCGCGTGCCCGACGTCCACGTAGTTTTTCTTTCTTGAACCTACACATGATGCCTTTGGCGTATGAGTTCGTCAGACCCAGCTCCCTGGTAATTTTGCTCGGCCTCACCCACCTTTTGGGGTCCCCGTCCTCGATCTTCCTCAGGTGCTCTAGGACTTGGAGCGTCTTCTCGCCGCTCCCCACCCGGTGGAGGTACCTCCCTTCCTTGGCCCAATACTTGGGAGGGACTCTAGATCCTCGCCTCGGGCAGGGACTAGGTAGCTCCGTGTCGGCCACCGTTTGCGACTTCCCGCTTTTTGGGTCTTTTGGAACCCCGGCGGGGGTCCGTCATCTTAACTCTTAACCCCGCGGGCAGCAAGGATTTTTATAGGCGGCCGGAAAAGGGGTAACGAATGGGGCTGCTGGAGGGGAAGGTGGCCATCGTAACGGGGGCCGGGAGGGGGCTGGGGAGGGCGGAGGCGCTGGAGCTCGCCAGGCACGGGGCGAAGGTGGTGGTCAACGACGTGGGAGGGGGCTTCGACGGGAAGGGGGCGCACCACGGGCCGGCGGATGAGGTGGTGGAGGAGATAAGGAGGATGGGGGGGGAGGCGGTACCCAGCTACGAGAGCGTCTCCGACTTCGAGGGGGCGAAGAGGATCGTGGAGAGGGCGGTGGAGAGCTTCGGAAGGCTGGACATCTTGGTGAACAACGCCGGAATCCTCAGGGACAGGATGATCTTCAACATGACGGAGGAGGACTGGGACCTGGTGATGGACGTTCACCTGAAGGGCACCTTCAACTGCACCCGTCACGCCTGCGCCTACTGGAGGGAACAGCACAAGGCGGGTAAGCCCGTCTCCGGCAGGATCATCAACACGGCCTCGGACGCGGGCCTGCTCTACAACCCGGGCCAGAGCAACTATGGGGCCGCCAAGGCCGGCATCGTGGCCTTCACCCTCATCGTGGCCAAGGAGATGCAGAGGTACGGGGTGACCAGCAACGTCATCGTTCCCCTCGCCCGCACCAGGCTGACCACGGAGGCCACACCTTCCCTGGCTCCCCTCATGAGCACGCCGGAGGAGATGGAGAGGCGCTTCGGCTTCGATCCCCTGGCGCCAGAGAACGTCGCCCCCCTGGTGGCCTTCCTGGCCTCCGACCGGGCCTCGGGGATCACCGGGAGGGTGATAAGGATAGTGGGTGGGACCGTGTGGGTGCTGGACGGCTGGAGGTCACCCCAGAAATCCTCCAAGAGGGGAAGGTGGTCGGCCGAGGAGCTGGCGGAGGTGCTCCCTGGCCTCCTGGAGAAGATGCCGCCCGCCCAGGATCTGCCCTCCCTGCTGGCGGAGCTTGGCCTCTTCTGATCCCATGTCCCTGAAGCTGGAGGCGGTGGGCAGGGAAACGGGTCCGGTGGAGTTCTCCTACTCCTGGAGGGACGTCATCCTCTACGCCCTGGGGATAGGGGCGGGGAACGAGGATCTGGACTTCGTGTACGAGGGGAGGCTGAAGGTCTACCCCACCTTCGCCGTCCTCCCCTGTTACCCCCTCCTCCTCTGGGCCCTGGAAACCCTGGAGGGAGACCTGACGAGGCTGCTGCACGCGGGACACGAGCTGGTCCTCCACCGCCCCCTTCCCACGGAGGGCAAGGTTTACACCACGGGTAGGATAGCCGCCCTCTACGACAAGGGAAAGCATGCTCTGGCGGTGGTGGAGATGAGGAGCAGGGACGCCGAGGGACGACCCCTCTTCGACAACACGGCCAACCTCCTCTTCGTGGGGGAGGGAGGCTTCGGGGGGGAGAGGGGACCCAGCCACAGGGAGGAGTTTCCCGCCCGCCCCCCCGACTTCTCGGAGGGGGTGGAGGTGGGCGGGAACCTGAACCTGATCTACAGGCTCTCGGGGGACCTGAATCCCCTCCACGTGGATCCAGAGTTCGCCAGGCTGGCGGGCTTCGAGAGGCCCATCCTGCACGGTCTGTGCACCTTCGGGGTGGTGGGGAGGCTGCTGCTCCGGAAGCTCTGCGCGAACGACCCCGGAAGGATGGCCGCTCTCAGGGCCAGGTTCTCCGGGGTGGTCTTTCCGGGGGACCTCCTGAGGGTGGAGGGGTGGAGGAGGGAGGGGGGCTACCTCCTCAAGGTGAGCACGGAGAGGGGGGTGGCCCTCTCGGGCTCCGTGGACCTAAAGTAGGGCATCTTGCTCAAGAGAAAGGTTTTTTAAGCATGGTTTGAAGAAAGGAAGATTCAATGAGGTACGCGAAGCTGGCCAAAGCGGACCTCCCCAAGCTTTTCCAGAGCCTGAAGAGCCGCGGTGAAGTCTTCGCCCCCGTGGAGGAAGGGGGCAAGGTGACCTTCCGGAAGGTGGATGACCTGAAGGAGGTGAAGCTGGAGTACACCCGCACCCTCCTTCCCCCCAAGAAGCTCCTCCTGCCTCCCGAGGAGGAGATCCTGAGGTACGAGGGGGAGGAGTACAGGGAGAGCTTCGAGGGAAAAAAGGCGGTCCTCTTCGGGGTCCATCACTGCGACGTGAACGGCCTCCTCAAGCTCGACAGGGTCTTCCTGGATTCCCCCAGGGACGAGTACTACGCCAGGAGGAGGGAGAACACCCTGGTGGTGGGGATAAGCTGCGTTCCGGATAGGTACTGCTTCTGCACCTCCGTGGGGAGCGGCTACGCCACCACCGGCTTCGACCTCTTCCTCCACGATCTGGGCCGGGAGTACCTGGTGAGGGTGGGGAGCGGGGAGGGCTACAGGCTCTCCAAGGAGGGCTACTTCCAGGAGGCGGGGAAGAAGGAGGTGGAGCAGGCGGCGAGGATGGAAGAGAGGAGGATGGGGAAGGTCAGGAGGAGGATCAACCTGGCGGGGATGGGTGACCTGATAGAGACGGAGGGGAAGGAGGGATGGGAGGAGGTCAGCGCCAAGTGCCTGGCCTGCGGCACCTGCAACCTGGTCTGCCCCACCTGCCAGTGCTACGACGTTTCAGACCTCCTGACGCTGGACGTGAGGAAGGGGAGCAGGGTGCGCAGGTGGGACTCCTGCATGCTGAAGAGGCACGCGCTGGTGGCGGGGGGTCTCAACTTCAGGCCCACGGTGGTGGAGAGGACCGTCAACAGGCTGAGCTGCAAGGTGGGAGAGGAGGTGAGGTGCGTGGGGTGCGGGAGGTGCACCGTCTACTGCCCAGCCGGGATAGACTTCGTGGAGATGCTTTCGGCGGTTAGGGGTGAGGCCAGATGAACGAGCTCCTTCCCAGGCAGGCCAAGGTGCTGAAGGTGGAGGAGCAGACCCCCATAGAGAAGCTCCTCCAGCTTGACGTTAACCTGAACCACCGGCCCGGCCAGTTCCTGGAGGTGAGCGTGGCCGGGGTGGGGGAGGCCCCCATCTCCATCTGCTCCTCCCCCACGAGGAAGCCCCTGGAGGTCTGCGTGAGGAGGGTGGGGAGGGTAACGGCGGCCCTGCACCGCCTCTCCCCCGGGGCCAAGGTGGGGATCCGGGGACCCTACGGGAACGGCTTCCCCATGGAGGCGATGAAGGGATCGGACCTCATCCTGATCTCCGGGGGTCTGGGGATGGCCCCGCTGAGGGGGGTGCTCCAGTACGCCCTGGATCACCGGAAGGACTACGGGGAGCTTTCCCTGCTCTACGGGATAAGGGATTATACCCTGATGCTCTTCAAGGATGAGATCATGAAGCTCATGGACTCCAAGGAGTGCAGGGTCTACCTCTCCTACGAGAAGGAGGACGAGGTCTGCAAGAACCTGAAGAAGAAGCATCCCGAGTGCGTCTGCGAGGGAGTGGTGACCAAGCTCTTCGGGATGGTGGACCTGAACCCGGAGGCCTACGCGGTGGTGTGCGGTCCTCCGGTGATGTACCGCTTCGTGTTCAAGGAGCTGATGGACAGGAACTTCCCCCCCGAGAGGATCTACATGACCATGGAGAGGAGGATGAAGTGCGGGATAGGGAAGTGCAGGCACTGCGTGGTGGGGGCGGGGACCTCCATGAGGTACGTGTGCAAGGACGGCCCCGTCTTCACGGGGGTGGACGCCCTGCAGATAAAGGGGTTGATAGGATGAAGCCCAAGGTGGGAATCTTCGGCTTCACGGGGTGCGCGGGGGACCAGCTCATGATCCTCAACCTGGAGGATGAGCTGCTGGACCTGGTGGGGGCCCTGGATCTCAAGTCCTTCACCATGGCCAGCAGCGCGGTGGAGGAGAGCGACTACGATGTGGCCTTCGTAGAGGGCTCCATCACCACCCCCAAGCAGAAGCAGAAGCTGGAGGAGATCAGGAAGAGGTCCAAGCTGCTGGTGGCCATAGGGGACTGCGCGGCCTGGGGAGGGGTGCAGGCGAGCTGCAACGGGATCCTGAAGGTGGAGGAGAAGATGAAGGAGGTTTACGGCTCCGACAAGGTCTGGGAGATCTACGAGTCAAAGCCCCTCTCCGCTTACGTGAAGGTGGACTTCGTGCTCCCCGGCTGCCCCATAGAGAAGGAGGAGTTCCTGAGGGCCGCCGCCTCCCTGCTGAGGGGGGACCTCCCGGAGGCGGTGGACTACCCGGTATGCGTGGAGTGCAAGCTCAGGGAGAACGGCTGCCTGATGCTGGAGGGGAAGCTGTGCCTGGGACCCCTCACGGTGGGGGGATGCAGGGCCAGGTGTCCCTCCCTGGGGGTGGACTGCATAGGATGCAGGGGGGTGATAGAGGGAGAGGCTAGGATCAAGAGCGCCCTGCAGGTGTTCAGGGAGGCGGGCTTCAAGCCCGACTACGTCAGGGCGAGGCTGCGCATGTTCGCGGCCAACTATCCGGAGATCCTGGAGGTGAAGTAGGTGAAGATAGAGGTGGATCCGCTGGCCAGGGTGGAAGGGGAAGGCGGAATCGAGGTGGAGATAGAGGGGAACCAGGTAAGGGACGTGAAGTTCAACATCTTCGAGGGTCCCAGGTTTTTCGAGTCCTTCATCAAGGGGATGCACTACGAGAAGGTACCGGACGTGATGAGGAGGATCTGCGCCATCTGCACCTGCTCCCACAGCATGGCCTCCGTGAAGGCGGTGGAGGATGCCCTGGGGGTGAAGGTCTCCAGGCAGACGGAGCTCCTCAGGGATCTGCTCATCCACGGGGAGATGGTGGAGAGCCACGCCCTCCACGTCTTCGCCCTGGCCCTCCCCGACTTCCTGGGCTTCCCCAGCGTGGTGCACATGGCCCAGAAGTACCCGAAGGAGGTGAAGGGGGCCCTGCAGCTGAAGAAGGCCGGCAACCTGGTGCACAACCTCCTGACGGGAAGGGAGGTGCACGGGATGAACGAGAGGGTGGGGGGCTTCGCCACGGTTCCCTCCGAGGAGGACCTGAAGAGGATCAAGCAGGCCATGGAGATGACCAGGGAGTTCGCCCTCCTCTCCGTGAAGCTCTTCTCCTCCTTCCAGCTTCCCGACGCACCCAAGTCGGAGAACACCTTCATCGCGGTGGATCCCGGGAAGAGGTTCGGGTACTTCGGCCTGAGGCACGCGGCCTCCGACGGGACGAGCTGGGATGTTCACGACTACAGGAAGTACATCCAGGAGACCACCGTGAAGCACTCCAGGGCCAAGCACTCCTCCTACAAGGGGAAGCCCTTCATGGTGGGGGCGCTGGCCAGGTTGAAGCTCTTCGGTGACAGGCTGGAGGGGGAGGCGAAGGAGCTCTTCAGGGAGCACCAGTCAAAGCTGGACTACTCCAACTCCATCTCCAACAACCTGGCCCAGGCCATAGAGCTGGTGCACAGCGTGGACAGGTGCATCTCGGATGTGGAGGAGCTGCTCAGCCTGGGGCTCAGGAGGGAGAAACCGGTGGAGGTGAAGCCCAGGGCGGGAACCGGAACGGCCTCCGTGGAGGCCCCCAGGGGAACCCTCATCCACTCCTACCGCTTCGATGCCAAGGGGAGGGTGGTCTGGGCGGACGTGATCACTCCCACCGCCATGAACGCCGCCAACGTGGACAAGGACTTCAGGGTGGCGGCCCCGAGGCTGGTGGGGAACCAGAAGGAGCTGGAGAGGGTGCTGGAGATCATCGCCAGGGCCTACGATCCCTGCATCTCCTGCGCCACCCACCTGGTCAGGGTAAAGTGGCTCTAGTCCTGAGACCAGAGGCCTCCTGCGAGTTCAAATCCTCCCCTCCACCACGGTGGCTATCCCCACCCCTCCTCCCCCGCACAGGGTCTGTAGGCCGTAGCGCAGCCGGTGGCGGACCATCCAGTGAACCATCTCCGTGAAGTAGAGGACCCCGGTGCACCCTATGGGGTGCCCTATGGCTATGGCCCCACCCGTGGGGTTTATGCGGGGGTCATCGAAGGCCACCCCGAACTCCTTACAGAAGGCCAGCACGGGGGAGGCGAAGGCTTCGTTGGGCTCCCAGACCTCCACCTCCTCCATCCCTATCCCGGCCCGGGCAAGGGCCTTGCGCATGGCCGGTATGGGCCCCAGGAGCATGGTCACGGGATCGTCCCCCGCCACGGCCATGGACCTGATCTTGACCATGGGCCTCAGCCCCAGCTCCTCCGCCTTGTCCAGGGTCATGAGCATCACCGCGGCCGCCCCGTCCGCTATGGCCGAGGAGTTCCCGGCGGTGACGGTGCCGTCCTCGGCGAAGCGCGGGGGAAGGCTGCGGAGGCGCTCGTAGGCGGTCTCCGGATCGTCCAGGGCCTGGGCCCGGGGGGTCTGGTCCTCCTCCACCCACACCCTCTCCCCTCCCCTCTCCACCTCCACCGGAACGATCCGCTTCCGGTACTCCTCCTTCTCCCTCATCGCCCTCACCGCCTTCTGATGGCTCCAGAGGGCGAACCTGTTCTGCTCCTCCCTGCTCAGGGCGTAGCGCCTGGCCACCAGCTCCGCGGCCACCCCCATCACCCCCAGGGCCCCCCTCTCCTCCGCGCGGGGGTGGAGGGAAACGGGGAAGTCGGCCTTCATCGCCGCCTCCAGGTCAGATCCTATGGGATAGCGGCTCATGTTCTCCACGCCCGCGGCTATCGCTATCTCCCCGCAGCCCGTCATGAGGGCCTGGGCCTGGGAGTTGATGGCCTGGAGCCCCGCGTTGCAGTACCTGCTGAGGGTCCAGCCCGCGGTTTCCACCGGGAGGTCGGCGGCCAGCGCCCCCAGCCTGCCCAGATTCAGTCCCTGCTCCCCTACCTGGCTCAGGCAACCCACCGCCACATCCTCTATTTCCCTCTCGTCGAAGGCCCCGCATCGCTTCTTCACCCGGTCCACCAGCCCCCTCAGGACCGTGGCCAGGAGGTGCTGGGAGGAAACGCCTGCGAAGACTCCCCCCTTTTCCATGCCCGCCCACCCCGACTTTCCCACGGGGGTGCGGACGGCCTCTACCACCACCACTTCCCTCAGCTCGGGCACTCCCCAAAACCTCCTGGGGGTCCCCCCTTAAAAAGTAAGGTTGAAATTGCCCCGGGAAAAGGGGGATGATGAAGCTGAGGGTGGTTCCTGACACGAACCTCTTCATAGGGGCCCGCTTCAACCCCCGCAGCTCCTCCGCCAGGATCCTGGACCTCTGCCTGAAGGGGAGCTTCCGGGCCCTCCTCTCCACGAAGGTGAAGGCCGAGGTGAGGAGCATGCTCGGAAGGGTGGGCTGCGAGGGTGAGTTCAAGTCGAAGGTGAGGAGGCTGCTGAAGGAGGCGGAGGAGGTGGAGGTGAGGGAAGAGCTGCCCCTCCTGATGGAGGATCCGGACGACAACAAGCTCCTGAACTGCGCCCTGTGGGGTAAGGCGGATTACCTGATCACCAACGACCGCCACCTGCTCAAGTTCAAGGAGTACCTGGGGGTCAAGATACGCAGGCCCTCCGATTTCCTCAAGGAATGGGGGCAAGCCGGGAAGGGGACCGGGTCCCCTCCCAACCGTTAAAAGGGCGGAGGGAAAATAAGCTTAGAGCTTGCTTGGGCCCATAGCTCAGCGGTAGAGCGCTCGCTTCGCAGGCGAGAGGTCGCGGGTTCGAATCCCGCTGGGTCCACCTTCTCCTTTTTTCATCAGGGGCCTGGTTCCAGCTCGCACTCCTCCGGCTCCTTGTCCTTCATCCTGACGAAGGAGGGCGCCCTGAGCTTGGAATCGGGGGTGAGCTCCAGGTACTTTACCTCGCAGACCAGCTTGGGCTCCACCCACCTCACCTCGTAGGGGGGCTCCTCCTCCACCGGCTTCCTGCCCGTTTCAAGCCTACGGAGGAGGGGGAAGAGCTCCTCCATCAGCCTGGTGTCGAACCCCGTCCCCACCTTCCCCAGGAAGACCAGCTTTCCCTCCCGGTAGGCCCCCAGGGCCAGGGCCCCGAAGTAGGGCTCCCTCCACCCCTCCCCCGGCGTGTAGCCCAGGATCACCGCATCCAGGGTTTTGGTGTTCTTCACCTTCAGCCAGTCAGGGCTCCTCACCCCCGGCCGGTAGGGCGAATCTTCCCTCTTCCCCATGATCCCCTCCAGGCCCATCTCCCTCGCCTTCTCCCACAGCCCCTCCCCCTCCCTGGTGTGATAGCAGAGCCTGATCCTCTCCCCCTCCTCCACCTCCTCCGAGAGGAGCCTCTTCCTCTCCTCCAGCGGGAGGGGGAGGAGCTCCCTTTCCCCCGAGAAGAGGAGGTCGAAGACCACCATCGTGGCCGGGTGCAGGCGGGAGAGGAGCTCCGCCCTCAGGGGCTCCTCCTGCTGCTCCCTCTCCTGCAGGAGGGAGAAGTTGGGGAGGCCGGAGGAATCGAAGACCACCAGCTCCCCGTCCAGGAGGCAGGGATCGGAGCGCAGGTGGAGGTGAAGGGAGGAGAGCTCGGGATATCTCCCCTCCACCCATCTCCCCCTCCTGTTGAGGAGCCTCACCCTCTCACCCTCCCGGTACAGGAGGATCCTGGTACCGTCCAGCTTGGGCTCCCATAGGAAGTCCCCCCGGCTGAGGTCGGAGGGGGAGCCCGTCCTGGCCAGCATGGGCTTTAGGAGGGGGAGACCCATGCTCAGGAGCCGGCCTTCTTCCTCCTGGCCTCCGCCAGGCTGGCCTCCAGGGCCTTCATGAGATCGAGGGGTGCCTCCCTCTTCTCCTCCTGGGGAACGACGAGGGGCCTCCCCTCCGCCTTCTGCCTCACCAGCTCGGCCAGCGCCTCCCTGAAGGTGTCCCTGTACTCCTCCGGCCTGAACTCCCCGCTGAGACTCTCCAGGAGGGTCTTGGCCAGCTCCCTCTCCCTCTCGGTGGGTGAGGGGAGTCCCTGCAGCTCCTTGAGCTCGGAGGGGTCCACGAGTTCGGTCAGGTAGTGGAGGGTGGAGAGGAGGAGGCCCTGGCGGTAGGGGCGCAGGAGCACCACGTATTCCCTCTCCCTGAGGGTCATCTTCCCCACGGCCGCCCTGTTGGTGAGGGAGAGGACCTCCCTGAGTAGGGAGAAGGCCCTCTCTCCCCCCTCCTGCGGCACCACGTGGTAGTGGGTGTCGGGGAAGAGGGGGTCCACCCCTGCGGGATCCACGAAGGTTAGGATCTCTATGGTCTTGGCGCTCTTGGGCTGGATGCTGGAGAGCTCCTCCTCCGTCAGGGGGACGAACCTGTTCTTGGAAAGCTCGAAGCCGTACTCCACCTCCTCCTGGGGCACCTCCTTCTCACACTTGGGGCACCACCTCTTGTGCCTCAGGGGGGTGTGGCAGGCGGCGTGGAGGGTGCGGAGGGCCGTGCCCCGGGATCGGGTGGCGGGGTAGATCTTGATGGGTATGTTGACCAGGCCGAAGGAGAGGCTGCCGGCGAAGATGGCCTTGGGCATCCCATATCCTTTAAACCCTGAGGCCTTATAGGGGGCGATGGTGGAGGTCCCCGGGCTGGAGGAGAGGGTGGGCTCACCCATCAGGGTCTTCTCCAAGGACGGCAGGGAGATCAGGGGGACCCTCAGGTCCTGCGATGAGCACCAGAACCTGGTGCTGGAGGGAGCGGAGGAGTACTCGGATCAGAAGCTCCTGAGGAGGCACGCCCTCCTCTTCCTCAAGGGGGGAAACATCAGGGTGATCGAGGTCTGATTCACCCTATCTTCTTCACCTCTCCCAGGGACTTCTCCAGCTCCACCAGCTTCCTACCGTTTTCGGTTAGGGAGAACCTGCCGTTGGGCTCCCTCATCACCACCCCGTAGTCCACCATCCTGCCCAGGATGCACTTGAGCTGCCAGGCCTCCGGTTTGGAGAGGAACCTGAAGAGCTCGGAGGGAGAAACCCCCCCCTCCGCCTCCTGGAGGGCCAGGAAGATCCTCCTGGCCTCCTCGTCCTTCAGCAACCACTCCACCGCCTTCTCGATCATTCCCACTTTTTGGGAGGAGGGCGGTTTAACCGTATCGGGTGAGGGGAACTCGGGAAGGGGGGGGAACTACCCCCGCTACCGCAGGTGGCTTTTTCGGGAGGACGGCCGAGGTGGTCTCGGAAGGGGTCTTACCGGCGGTAGAGTTAAAAACCGGGGCACCCAAAGAAGTCGATGTCCGTTCTGGTGACGGTGGGAAAGATCCTGCTGGGGATCTTCCTGGTGCTGGTGGCGGTGGGCTCGGGGTTCTTCGGCTACATCTGCGTGAGGGCGGAGGCCAGGAAGTGGGCGGCTGGAATGTTCCTCATCACCGTCCTCTGCCTGCTCGCCCTCTACGGTCTGACCCTGGTCTAGAGGCCCTCCTTCTTCCAGTACTCCAGGTTCATCTGTTTGGCCCTTTCCTCCAGCTTTGCCATGATCCTGTCTTCCACCTGCCTTCTCTCGAACTCCGAGAGCCCCAGCCTCAGCACCCTGGGCCTGGCGAAGACATCGAAGGCCATCTCTACCTCCTTCTTGGTCAGAGGCGCGTCCTTCACCTTGTCACCCAGGAACTCCCAGGCCTTGGCCGCTATCCAGTCCACCTCGTTTTCCTCCATCCCAACCTTTTTTTCCTTCCCAGTTTTTAAGTTAGAGATGGACACCCTGGAGGCCATAAGGAGGAGGAGGAGCGTGAGGAGCTTCCGGCCCGATCCCGTGCCGGAGAGGGACCTCAGGAAGATCCTGGAGGCGGCCTCCTGGGCGCCCTCGGCGGGGAACTGCCAGCCCCTGGAGCTGGTGGTGGTCAGGGATCCCAGGGTGAAGGAAGAGTTGAAGGAGGCCGCCTTCGGTCAGCCCTTCCTGGAGGAGGCGCCGGTGCTGGTGGTGGTCTGTGCGGACGTGGAGAGGACGACCAGCAGGTACGGGAGCAGGGGGGAGCTTTTCTACGTGCAGGACACGGCCGCCGCCACCCAGAACCTCCTGCTGGCGGCCACCAGCCTGGGGTACGGAACCTGCTGGGTGGGGGCCTTCGTGGAGGAGGAGGTGAGCAGGGCCCTCCGCCTCCCCAGGGGGGTTCGCCCCCTGGCCATTGTGCCCATCGGCAGGAGCGCCGAGAGCCCCGAGGCTCCCCCCCGCAGGCCCCTGGAAGAGATGGTGCACTGGGACAGGTACTAGAGGAGGCGGGCCCCCCTCGGGTCGACGGCGCTGGATACCACTGCCCTCTCCCCCACGCAGCCCGAGAGCTCCCTCACCAGCCTTCTCACCCTCTCCTCCCTAACGAAACCGAAGATCCCCCTTCCCAGCATGGTCTGGGTGGCCCCCAGAGCCCCTTCCCTGAGGAAGAGGTCCCTGATCTCCCTGAGCTCCCCGTCCATGAGGCCCAGCCCCTCCGCGAACTCCGAGGAAACCCGCAGGAAGGTCGGGAGGGTGGGACGGGCCAGCAGCTCCTCCAGGGCCCTTCTCCCCAGCCTGCGGGAGCGCTCCCCCAGCTCGGGGTCCGAGAGGGCCTTCCTGGTGCTCAGCTCCCCCAGCGTGCAGGAGACCACCCTCATCCCCCTGGGCACCGGAATCCTCCTCCAGGAGCCGTAGGGTGGGGCGCCCGGCCTCTCCCCTATCACCATCCCCCCCCAGGCCTGGGCCCCCACGTCCCCCAGCCCGGTCAGGTTCCTCACCTCCGCCACGTGGGCCTCCCTCACCGCCTCCCTCCTCCACCCCCTGATTCCCAGGGCCTTGCAGAGGGTGAGCGCCAGCCCCAAGGCCCCCGCCCCGCTGGCCCCGTAACCCGCCCCCAGGGGAACCTGCAGCCGGTGCTCCACGAGCAGGGAGAGCCTCCCTCCCCCCCTGCTCAGCAGGGAGCGGGCCACGTGCAGGCTGGTCCTCGCCTCGCTCCTCCTCCCGTTGAGGAGGATCCTCACCTCCCCCTCCCCCTCCTCCACCCTCAGCCGGGTCAGGACCCCCACCCGGAGGCAGGGCCCCCCGTTCCTGGATCCCATCCTCTCAGGGCGGGAGGAGGGACAGATCTCGAAGAAGCCTGAGAGGTGGGCCGGCACGAAGGCCTGCAGTTCCGCCGGTTCTCCTTTCCACCTTCCCATCCCTTTCCCCGGAAGGCTATCCCTTTCCCAGCCCCTGAAGGGCCAGGTCCAGGATCCGGTGAGCTATCTCCTCCTTCCTCCCCCTCATCCTTTCCCTCCCGGAGCGGTGGACCAGCACCACGTCGTTGGTGTCCTCCCCGAAGCCCGCTCCCGGGAGGGAGAGGTCGTTTGCCACCACCAGGTCGAAGCCCGCCCTCAGCTTCTCCTCCGCCCTGGAGACCAGCTCCTCCTCCGAGACCCCCCTCTCCGCCTTGAAGCCCACCAGGAAGGTGCCGGGGGAGAGCCTCTTGATCCCGTCCGCCACCCTTGGGGCGGGAACTAGCCTGAGCTCCACCGTCTCCGTGCTCCTGAGCTTCCTCTGGAAGGGCTTCTCCACCATGAGGTCCTGAGCGGCCGCCGCGGCCACCACCACCTCCACCCCCTTCCTCACCTCCTCCTCCAGGGCCTCCTTCATCTCCTGAGTGGTCCTCACCCTGATCGTCCTGACCCCCTCCGGGGGCCTCTCGGTTCCGGGTCCGTAGATCAGGACCACCTCGGCCCCCCTCAGGGCGGCCATCCTGGCCACCGCTATCCCCATCTTCCCGGAGCTGAAGTTGGAGATCATCTTCACCCCGTCTATGGGCTCCACGGTGGGTCCGGCCGTGACCGCCACCCTCACGCCCCTGAGGTCGGGGGGGCGGTGGAACATCACCCTCAGCACGATCTCGTGGGGTTCCATCATCTTGGCCCTCCCCTCCGCCAGCACCGGGCCCAGGAGCACGAAGCCCCTCTCCCTCAGCCTGGCCACGCTGTCCTGAACGGGCCCGCTCAGGTACATGGAGGCGTGCATGGCGGGGGCCAGGAAGATGGGTTTCCCCAGCCCGGAGGCGGCTATCACGGTGGCCGTCACGGGAGTGTCCGCTATCCCCCAGGCCAGCTTCCCCAGGGTGCTGGCGGTGGCCGGCGCCACCACCACCGCGTCAGCCCACTCCGAAAGCTTGATGTGCTCGATTTCTCCGGTGAGGGAGGTGACCACCTCCCTCCCGGTGGCCCAGTGCATGAGGGTGGGTGAGAGGAGCTGGGAGGCGCTGGGGCTCATCACCACCCTAACCTCCGCCCCCCACCGGGAGAACTCCCTGGCGAGCTCGGGGGCCCTCATGATGGCGGCGCTGCCCGTCAGGCACAGGAGGACCTTGCCCACCCCCATCTAAACGACTCTCTTAGCCTCCCTTAATTAGCCTGCCGTGGGGGTCTATCTCCCCCCTGCGTATCCTGGTGGAGGAGATGGGTTTCCCGTCCTCGGCCAGAACGAAGGGGACCTCCAGGATCTCCAGCTCCTTCAGCCCCTTCTCCCTCCTTATCCTGTTGATCTCCTCCGCCCTCGCCCTGGTCTCCGGGCTCACCACGATGGCCTCCAGCTGGGGGTCGGAGATGGCCGGGCCGTATGGGTCGCGGATCACCACCACCTCCACCCTCTCCTCCCCGAACTCCGTGAAGACCGTCTCCAGGAGCCTACCCAGCCTCTGGCCGAGGGGCTGGACGCGGCACCCCTTGGACTTGACCATCTCGTCCGAGCAGACCCCCAGGTAGACCCTCTCCCCCACCTCGAAGGCCCTCCTCAGCAGGGCGAGGTGCCCGTCGTGGAGGTGGTCGAAGGTCCCTCCCACGGCCACTTTTTTGAACTTCATCCCAGCTCTCCGGCCCTCCTGCAGGCGGCCTTTAAGGCTCGCTTGAAGGCCTCAAAAACCTTTCCCTCCTCCAGCTCCCTGAGGGCGGCCTCCGTGGTCCCTCCGGGGGAGGCCACCATCCTCACCAGCTCCTCGGGCTTCAGGTCCAGCTCCAGCAGCATCCTCCCCGTTCCCTTGGCCGTCTGGGAGGCCAGCCTCAGGGCCTCCTCCCTCGGCACCCCCAGCTCCTCCGCCCCCTCCGCCAGGGCCTCGATCACCAGGGAGAAGTAGGCGGGCCCGCTGCCGCTGAGGGCGGTTATGGCGTTCATCCTCTCCTCCGGAACCTCCACCGGGGCCCCCAGCCTCCCCAGCAGCTCCCTCACCCTCTCCCTCTCCTCCTCCCCCGCGCCGGGAGCGGGGGTGTAGGCCATCACCCCCTCCCCCACCGCGCAGGCCAGGTTGGGCATAAGCCTGAAGACCCTCGCCCCCCTCAGCCTTCCCTCCAGCCTTCGGAGGGTGGCCCCGGCCACGCAGGAGATCACGAGCTTTCCCCTCACCTTTCCCTCCATCTCCCCCAGCACCCCCTCCAGGTCCCCCGGCTTCACCGCCAGGAAGATCACCTCCGCCTCCTCCAGGAGGGGATCCAGCCTTCCCACCACCCTAACCCCCAGCTGCTCCGAGAGGGCTTCGGCCCTTCCGGGGTCCTTCTCGCAGACCATCAGCTCCCCCTGGGAGAAGCCGGCCCTCAGCAGGCCCCTCAGGAGGAAGGAGCCCAGCCTCCCCCCTCCCACGATTCCCACCTTCAGATCCGCCCCTCCTTCACCTCTTTCCAGGTCCTCTCCAGCCTGCGGTGCAGGAAGGGCCGGGGAGGGGAGGAGAGGTAGGGGGCCACCACGTGCCCCTTGCCTATCAGGTAGTACTTGTAGGTGGTGAGCCCCTCCAGCCCCACCGGCCCCCTGGCGTGAAGCTTGCCCGTGCTTATCCCCACCTCCGCCCCCAGCCCGTACCTGTACCCGTCGCTGAACCTGGTGGAGGCGTTCCACATGACGGAAGAGGAGTCCACCCCCTCCAGGAACCTGATGGCCGCCCCCCTGTCCTCCGTCACGATGGCATCCGTGTGCTTGGAGCCGTACCGGTTGATGTGGGAGATGGCCTCCTCCAGGCTGTCCACCACCTTCACGGTTATGATCAGGTCCAGGTACTCGGCGTGCCAGTCCTCCTCCCTGGCCCTCTTGACCTTCACTATCTTCCTAGTGCGCTCGCACCCCCTCACCTCCACGCCTGCCTTGGAGTACATCTCCACCAGCCTGGGGAGGAACTCCTCCGCCACCTTGGCGTGGACCAGCACCTTCTCGGCCGCGTTGCACACGGCAGGGTACTGGACCTTGGCGTCGTAGCAGATCTCCAGGGCCTTCTCGAAGTCGGCGTGCTCGTCCACGTAGACGTGGCAAACCCCCTCCGCGTGCCCCAGAACCGGGATCCTGGTGTGCCTCTGGATGAACTTGATGAACTCCTTGCTTCCCCTGGGCACCAGCAGGTCCACGTACTCCTCCAGCTTGAGGAGCTTCCTCACCTCCTCCCTCCCCTCCACCAGCTGGATCCATCCCTCCGGAACCCCCTTCCCCTCCGTGGCCTCCTTGAAGATCCGGAAGAGGGTCTGGTTGGAGTGGTTGGCCTCCTTTCCCCCCTTCAGGATCACGGCGTTCCCCGACTTCAGGCAGAGGGAGGAGATCTGGGGGAGGACATCCGGTCTGGCCTCGAAGATGGCCCCCACCACCCCTATGGGGCAGGAGACCCTGTAGAGCTCCAGCCCCTCGTCCAGCTCGCAGGCGTAGAGGGTCTTCCCCACCGGATCCTCCAGCCCCGCCACGCTCTCCACCATCCTGGATAGGGCCTCCAGCTTACCCTCGCTCAGCTTCAGCCTCTCCAGCAGGGGTTTGGAGAGCCTCCTCCTCTCCGCGATTTCCACGTCCCTCCGGTTGGCCTCCAGCACCTCCTCCCTGCGCTCCCTCAGGGCCTTGGCGGCCTCCAGCAGGGCGGCGTTCTTCACCTCCGTCGGGAGGGTGGCCAGAAGGAGGGAGGCCTCCCTGGCCCTCCTCACCCTCTCCAGGAGCTTCATCTCCTCCCCCCCGGGAGGAAGAGGGTCCCTATCTCCTCCCCGTCCAGCAGGCGCTTCAGCACCCTCCTCTCCCCCGCCCTCGCCACCACCACGGGTATCCCTGCTGAGCAGGCCAGCTTGGCCGCCTGCAGCTTGGTCCTCATCCCCCCGAAGCCCCTTCTGCCCCCCAGCCTTTCCAGCTGCGGGGTGAACTCCCTGACCTCGTGCAGGAGCTTCACCCCTTTCTCCCTTTTGGGGTCCCCCGTGTAGAGCCCGTTCACGTCGGAGAGGAGGATCAGGAGGTCGGCCCTGGAGAGGATGGCCAGGTGGGCGGAGAGGAGGTCGTTGTCCCCGAACTTGATCTCCTCCACCGCCACGCTGTCGTTCTCGTTCACCACCGGGACCACCCCCCAGCGGAGGAGGACCTTGAGGGTGTTCTTCAGGTTCCTGCTCCTCTCGGGGTGGGTGAAATCCTCCTTGGTGAGGAGCAGCTGGGCGATGGGTTGTCCGTACCTCCCGAAGTACCTCTCGTAAACCCTCATCAGGATCCCCTGCCCCACCGCGGCCGCGGCCTGCAGCAGGGAGAGCTCCTTGGGCCTGCCCTTCATCTCCATCTTCCCCACCCCCGCTCCTATGGCCCCGGAGGTCACCAGCAGCACCTCCTTCCCGCTCCTCCTCAGGTCCATCACCTCCCTCACCACCTTCCTCACCTTCAGGGGCTCCAGCCTGGAGTTCCTGTTCGTCAGGCTGCTGGTGCCCACCTTCACCACTACCCTCTTCACCCCTGAGAAGTCCCTCGCCATATCCGAAAATTCCCCTCCTTCCCCTTATTTATATCCTCGAACTCCTCCCGCAACATCCTGAGCATCTCCAGGCTCCTCCATCCCGGCCGCCTCCCCAGCTCCCTGGCGAACCTCTCCACCGCCCCGGCGGAGGGGGGGAAGGTCATCCCCCTGTAACCCACCCCCACCAGGAAGAGCCCCTCCGCGGGGGCAGGCTCCCCCCTCATTCTCCCTCCCTTCCTGGTGAGGCTCCAGAGCTCCTCCAGCTCCATCTTCCCCTGGCCCAGGAGGAGCAGGGCGCCCATCATCCTCCTCACCTGCTGGTGGAGGAAGTGGGTGGCCACGAAGTCGGCCTTGAGGATTCCCCCCTCCGCCCTCACCCCCACCAGGAAGAGCTTGCAGAAGGAGGGTTTTCCGGGCTCGGGCCTGCAGAAGGGGGAGAAGTCGCTGGCGGTCTCCAGCAGCCTGGCCCCCCTTCTAGCCTCCCTGAGGTCGAAGGGCTCGGGGAGGGGAAGGACGTACCGGTAGTGGCGGAAGAGGGCCTCCCTCCTGGGGCTGAAGGCGGTTGGCACCTCCACCGCGGCGAGCACGGTGAGCTCGGGGGGAAGGAGGGAGTTGAGCTCCTCCTCGGTGGAACCCCTGGTGGAGTCGAAGGCCACCACCTGCCCCAGAGCCCCTACCCCCCGGTCGGTCCTGGCGGCGGCCTCGTACCTCGCTTGCTTCGGGCCCTCCACCAGGCCGGAGCGCTTCAGAGCCTCCAAGAGGATACCCTCCACCGTGGGCTTTCCGGGCTGGCGGGCGAAGCCCCATAGGGAGGAGCCCTCGTAGGCCAGCCTGAGGGCCACCCTCATCCTCTCCCCCGGTACTCCCACATCTTTAGCATCACCTGCAGGATCTCCTCCCTGCTCATCTCCGGCTCCCCCCTCAGCTCCCGGTAGGCCCTCTCCAGGTTCCCCACCAGCCTCTCCCCCTCCCTCCATCTCCCGTACTCCCCCAGCTCCATTTCCCCCGCCACCTCCTCCACGGTTTTTCCCTCCCTGATCCCCTTCTCCGCCTCCTCCCAGATCCTCCTCAGGTATCCCTCCGCTTTCTCCAGGGCCCCCTCCCCCCAGCTCAGGGGACCGTGGCCGGGCACGTACACCCTGGCCCTCAGGGACCTCAGGAGCTCAAGGGCCCTCAGGGAGCCCCTCACCGAACCCATCAGGACGAAGGGGGTGCAGGGAGGGGAGAAGAGGAGGTCGCCGCAGAAAACCACCCCCTCGGAGGGCAGGTGGAGGAAGAGGTCGCCGGAGGTGTGGGCGGGTCCGGGGTGAACCATCCTTATCTCCCTCTCCCCCTCCTCCGTCTCCTGGTACAGGGTGAGGCTTCCCTCGAAGGCCAGGTCCTGTGGCACCACCCTCACCCCCTCCACCTCCAGCTCGGGGAAGAGGGCCAGGTAGAGGCTTGGATCCACCTCCCTCTCCCTCACCGTCTCCTCCCGGCAGCGGGAGTGGCAGATGGTGAGGGAGGGCTGGAAGAGGTGGTTGGTCCAGAGGTGGTCGGGATGGGCGTGGGTGTTCACCAGGTATCGGATGGGTAGGTCCGTGATCCTGCGCATTTCCGCCAGGAACCTCTCCGCCCTCCTGACGCTCGCCAGGGAGTCGATCACCACCACCTCCCTCTTTCCCACCAGGAAGCCGGCGTTGTTCACGAACCACTCCCCCCTGGGCTGGAGGTAGGCGTAGACCCCCGGGGAGAGCTCCACCACCCCAGGTTCTCCCTCGAACTCCTCGGACACCAATTCTCTGGGTAGAAGGGAGATAAGTAGAGGACGGTTTATTTTCTTTAAGGCAGCCTCTGAAGGGGAAAGGATGGAAAGGAGGATTCTCCCCCTGGCGGTCCTCTTCCTTCTCCTCCTCTGTGCCTGGTGGGTTCTGAGGGAGAGGGGACCCGGTTTCAGGCTTCTGGGTTGCGGCCTCCTCACGGGGGAGAACCTGAGGCTGGAGCTCTTCTACTCCACCCGCGGGGAGGTGGAGGTCCACCTCCTGGGTCCGGGAGGGGGGGAGCTGGACAACGCCCTCCTCCGGAAGGGAGCTTCCCCCGTTTCCCTACTTTTCTCCCCCAAGGGGGTTTCCCCCCAGGGGGGAACCTACAGGCTCCTCTTCCTTCACAGGGGGAGGAGGATAGCGGAGAACAGGCTCACCTTCTCCGGGCCGGGGGTGGAGGTGGGGGAGGTTCGGCTGGAGTGGAGGGGGGAGAGCCTGCCCTGGGACAACCTGCTGAGCTGGGCCAGGGAGCAGTACCCGGGGAGGGATCCGGAGGAGGTGGTGAACGAGGCGGTGGAGAACCTGCTGAGGGAGTACCCCTGGGCGGACAGGGAGAGGTTGCTGGAGAACCGCAGCCTGAACTACTTCGTGCTGCGGCGCGTAGGGGTGGAGCTCCTGAACAAGGGGGACCTCCCCTGCTACGTCAGGGCCGTGGAGCTCCTGCTCGACAACACCCCCCTCACCGGCAGGGAGGTGGACAACTGGCTGGAGCCCGGCAGAGGGGAATGGGGATGGGAGAGGGAATTCCTCTCCCTCCCGGGTCGGAGGACCCTTAGGATCAGGGTGCTGGAGGACTGGGGGAGGGTGCTGGTGGAGGATTCTCGTCCTCTCTCCATCCCCTAGGGCAAGAGGGGCCTCGACCGAATTCGGTGCCTTAGGTTATTTATATGGGGCCCGGGGGTTGACAAGTACGCGGGCTTAATAGATACGGCCCGGGGAAAGGACCATCGGAAGGCATGAAAGAGGAAGAGAGGAAGGAGATCTTCAGGGAGAATCTCCTCAGGATCACCCGGGAGGGGGGGAGGGGAAACTTCCTGATCTTCGGGGAACCCACTGAGAAGAGGTTCGTGCAGTTCGTGGGAGATGCGGGTGGGGAGGAGGTCTTCTGTGACGTTCCCGTGGCGGGTAACAGGCTGGGCGAGGCGGAGGTGAGGAAGCTGGAGGCGATGGGGTTCTCCAGCGACTCCGAGGTGCTGGAGAGCTACGGCAGGAGGATGGGGGTGGAGGAAGCTGCCGAGGTGACCGAGAGGATCTTCAGGGAGGTCTTCGGCCTACCTCCGGACTACGGGATTGCGGTTACCCTGGAGCTGACCGAATCTTTCCAGGACTTCCCCCAGAGGGAGGAGTGGCTGGAGGTAAGCGAGGAGATAGGGGAGCTTCAGGGAGGGCTGTACAGCGCCCTCCTCAGGCTGACCTGGCTCACCTCCTCCTCCCTCGGCCTGACCAGGGACAGAAGGGTGAGGGAGAGGATAGTGGGCACCCACCTGGGAGTGCTCTCCGCCCTCGATGCCATGGTTTACCACTTCGTTCCTCCGGAGCTGAGGAAGGAGTTCTACGAGAGGGCCAAGGGATGGCGCAAGGAAGTGGAGGAAAGGTTCGAAAAGCGGTGAGCGTGGAAGAGCCTTTTACCCCCGCACCCACACTCCAGGGGAAGAGGGCTGATGTGAGCGGAAGGGTGCCGGAGTTCGAGGAGGTAAGTGGGCTGGGCGCCCTACAATAAGGAGCAACGGATCGCAGGTAATAGTCTTGGCCTCCAGCTTCGGTAGAGCCGACGTGGTCACGGAAATCCTGAGAGGATGCCCGGCGTGAGGCGTTCACCGGAGGCCCACCACCGTCCGGGCACGTGCCCCTGATTTACGCAGCGGCCGTTGGACTTGGATGAGCTTGCTAACTGAAGGGCACCAAGATGTGCGGGGGGAGAGGGGACTTCTATCCTCTAAATCTATCACTCAGATCTTGGCAGGATCCGGGCAAAATCCGGGCGTGGTCCTTGCCCGGTTCCTGCTCGGCTAACCTGACCTAAGACCCAGAGTTCCGCCCCGCCCTTCCCGGTTGAGATTAAGGAGAAAAAGGAGTGAGAGGTGTGGAGGCCTCTCCGCGGGACCCCAGGGTCCTGCGGGTCACCGAGGAGGTCTACCTGATGGACGTGGGCTCCTGGTCGGCTCTCTACCGGGTCCCGGGAGGGGTCATCCTCTCCCGGCCCGGGAGCTTCCGGACCTGGGGCCGGACCACGTGGAGCCGGGTGGTCCGGGAGGCAGAGAGGAGGGTGCCGGGGCTGGCCCCCGCCCTGCGGGAGCTGGCCTCCAGGCTCTCCCGGGAGTCCGGGCTTCCCGTGGTTAACCTGGACAGGTCCCAGCCCCCCTCCGGCTTCCACAGGCTTAGGGTGGAGTACTCCCGCAGGGAGGGTTTCATCCGGGTGAGGGGCTGGACCTTCCTGCACTCCGAGCGGCTCAGGGCCCTGGGCCTCCGCTACGAGCCGGGGGAGAGGTGCTGGGCGGGGAAGTTCAGCCCCCGGACGCTCAGGGCCCTGAGGAGGATGGTGGAGGAGGCGGAAGGCGGGTGAGCTATTGGACTCGGCTCTCGGGCATCAGGCGGGCCTAGCTCTCCCAGCTCCTGGCGGGCTGAAGAGGAAGGGGAAGCTCTAGGCAGGGGACACGAACAAAGAAGCACCCCGAATCACTTCAACCTTGACACCATACACCTCCCGGATAGTCTCCCCGTCTAGAAGGCGGTGCGGCTCGCCAATCGCGTGGATTCGACCGTTTTTCATCAGCACAATGATGTCCGCGTACTTGGATGCCAAGTTTATGTCGTGGGTAGTGATTACGGCGCTCAAGCTCTTGCCTTTGACGAGATCGCGGAGAATTCTCATCGCCTCCACTTGATGCTTGAGGTCAAGATTGCTCGTGGGCTCGTCCAAAAGCAGCAAGATGGGCTCCTTGACGAGGGCCATCGCCAAGACCACCTTCTGCCACTCCCCCCCGCTGAGCTCATTTATGTATCGGAACGCCAGCTCTTCCAGACCCAACTCCCTGATGACCTCTTCGGTCCTCTCGAGGTCTGCTTTGCTTGGACCCCAGCTGATGTACGGGAGCCGCGACGTGAGTATTGCTTCAAAAACCGTTGTTGAAAAGGCGGGCCGCATGCTCTGTGGGACGTACCCCACCAGCCTCGAAAGCTCCCTGGAGCTAGCCTCCCTAATGTCCCTGCCCCTCAAAAGCAGCCTCCCGCTTCTGGGCCTGAGGAGCCCCGCCGCGCATTTGAGGAGCGTGGACTTGCCCGCACCGTTGGGGCCTAGCAAGAAGACCAACTCCCCCTCGGGCGCCTCCAAGCTCACGTCTTTCAGAATCTCCCTGTTGCCGTAGCCAGCAGACAGGTTTTCTATTTTCAACCCTTCCAACATAATTCCCCCTAATACCAATGCCTCTTCTTTCCCAGTATCAAATAAAGCAACACGGGTGCACCGAGGAAAGACGTGATGATCCCTACGGGGATAATTACCGGCGGCAAAAGCATTCTCGACGCAATGTCGGAGAGCACCAATATGTTCGCGCCAACCAGCGCCGATGCGGGGATGAGGTACCTGTGCTCGGATCCCACAATCATTCTCGCGATGTGAGGTGCCGCTAGGCACACGAAGGCTATAATGCCCAAGAAGGAAACGATCGTTGCGGTGACGAGTGACGCTAGGACCATGCTAGCCAGACGCAGGGTCTCAGGGTTCACGCCCAAATTCCTCGCAAACTCATCGTCCAAGAGCAGCGCGTTGTATTTGTAGCTCCATCTCCAGAAGATGGCCAGGGCCACCACGGACACCGAGAATATTGCCCAGAACGCGTTCCAGGATGCCTTGGAGAGGCTACCGAAAAGCCAGAAAACGATGGATGCGACCTGCTCCGTGGTTCCAAAGTACTGCGTAAAGGATGTGAGAGCGGAAAATAAGAAAGAAATAGCTATCCCAGTCAAGACTATCGTCTCGGGAGTGGCCCCCTTAAACCTTGCGAGAAAGAAAATTATGAAGGTCGCAAGCAGGGAGAAGAGGAAGGAGCTTATTATGAGTAGGAAGTAGGAAGAGACGGTAACCCCTCCAAGGTAGGTCCTTATGAAGCGCCCCGCGCCGAGCACGATGGCCAGCGCAGCCCCAAACCCTGAGGCCGAAGATATCCCTAGCGTGAAGGGCGAGGCCATCGGGTTCCTTACGGAGGCCTGCGTAACGGCACCGGCAAGCGCCAATCCGGCCCCGGCGAAGACCGCCACAAGCGCCCTAGGCAGCCTTATTTCCCAGATGATTGTGTCAAAGTCGCTCTCCCTCCCCAGGAGCGTTGCGATCGCCTTGAGGGGGGGAACGTGTGCCGAGCCCGTGCAGAGCGATGCCATGAAGGCCAAGATCAAGCTGAAAAAAAGCGAAAGAATAATTATGAACCTTTTGCGAGATAGCCTTTTGTACTGAGCAACCGCGGAGTAGGTCAAGGGGGTCATCTATTTCTGCGAGAAGTCGAGTTCAGGAGAGAGGTAGAGTCCTCTGTTGGTGAGGACTTGGTGGAAGACTGAGGGCCCGTTGTCGCCGTAGAAGAACTTGAAGACCCCCTCGCCTACTTTCACAACATCAACGTCTTTGAAGTTTTCGGGATAGAGCGTCTTGCCTATGTGGTACATGTCAACGATCCACATCTTGGGATCGTAGCCTATGTACGGGCCGCAGACCCCATAGACCTTCCCCTCCTTGACAGCTCTAACGGACTTCAGTGCGGGGTCGCTCAGTATCTCCTCCGCCGCGGAGCGGCCCTTGTAGCCGTGGATGAATATCACATCTGGATCCCACTGGACGATCTGCTCCCTGCTCACCTCGAAGTATGTGGCGTTGAAGCGGTTTTCGACCTCTTTCGCCACGTTAACCCCTCCGGCTGCTTCGAGCGGCCAGTACTGGCTCGAAGTCCATCCGACACCTTGCCGGTAGGCCCAGTTCGCAAGATAGACCCGCGGAGGGCTTTGACCCTTCGGGATCCTCTTTGTTACGTCCTGAATCTTGGCCTCGAAGTACGCGATTACCTTCTCCGCCTGAGCCTCCTTGCCGAGGACCTTTCCGACTAGCCTCAGCGCCGTGTAGAACTCTTGGGGATTCGTTCCAGCGCTCACGCACACAACCGGCACCTTCGCCCCCTGCTCGATTTGATCCGCAAGATTGGAGTACGGCGCGTACAAGAAGACCACGTCAGGCTTGATCTCGGCTATCTTTTCGATGTTTATCTCTTGACCCGCCCCGACCCTTCCGATTGAGGGATCGAGTAGCTCCGGATGAGCTAGCACGTCCTCCATTTTGCTGGCATACCCCATGTCGACGTACGAGGTGATGCCGACCACTCTGTCAGTGGCACCCAGCATCACCACAAGCCTAAGAGTGTCTGGGACCGTGGTGGCGACCCTCTGGACGTTCTTGGGCAATTGGACGGTTCTTCCAACCATGTCCTGAACCGTGGTGTAGGCCTCTCCCTGTTGCTGTTCCTCGTGCCGTCTGGAGATTGAGACAGCGGCTGCCGCTATCAGCGCTATAGCCACTAGGGTCAACCCCAGATACAGCATCTTTCTGGACCCAAGCCCTTTATCCACACTCATCGATCCCACCCCCACATCGTCCTGTAGATTTCTTTCACCTTGATCAAGACCACCGCCTTCGGCTGGTACGTGACCTCCATCAGCTTTTTTATTTTCGAAATCCTTTCCGGGTCTGTTTCCGACTTGAGGCGGTCGGCGAGGAGTTCTCGCCTCTTTTCTTGCTTCTTCTTTACAAGCTCCCTCGCCCACTCCATCATCTCCCCCGTGGAAACCACCGAGGCTTTTCCCTTGAACTGATACCCTGCTAGCCTGTTCACATCGGTCACAGCAAGTGCCACGTTGTCGTTTTCCGCCAAGTTCTTCCTAGTTTTGTGCATCAGCACATCAATCACTGCAATAGTCGAATCGTCAAGGACCTCTACGAGCCCCATGGGGACCACGTTTGGAACACCCTCCTTGGAGGATGTGGCGAGGTAGCATATGTTGCTCCTGAGCGCCAACTTCATGAGATCGTCCAGCCTCTGCATCAGCCTCGCCTCGCAAACGACCTCAGTAACTCTTTGAGCTCCTCAATGCTTTTGTAGGATGACGGGTAAGATATGGCCAGAACCTCGGCAGTTTTTTGGGATGGATTTGAAATCCCCAACGCAGTATTGGCGGTAGCAAAAAATGTATCCCCCGCCTTCAGAGCCGTCTTTTCGTTGCCTAGGGAGACCTCCAGCTGCCCTTTTAGAACCACGGCCACGATATTGCTCTTGTGCGAGTGGGCTGGTACGGCAAGCTTGGGCGGCAGGCTCAGCCTTGTAATTGAAACATGTTCGTCGACGAAGAGCGGAGTCATCACGCCCTCGGGGGTGTTGAACGAATCAGCATCCTTAAACCTGTACACGGAGAAAGTTGCCATTTTCAAAGCCTCCTAGCAATCACCAGCTTTGAGGGACTATCGATATGTGATATGTCCCTCATGTCTTCGACCACGAATCCGGCTTTGTTAAGGCACCAAAGGAATTCCCTCAAAGTGAATAGGTCAAAGCCTTTGAAGTAGAAACTGGCAAGATGGAGCTCCCACAGCAAGGCCCTGAGGGGGGATTCTCGACTTTCGTCCAAGTACCAGTGATTTGAGACAAAGATTCCGCCATTATTTAGGCTTGCATGGATTTTCTTTAGAATGGCCAAGAGCTGATCGCTCTTTCCGTACAGCGAATGGGAAGCAAAAACCACATCGTAACCGCTTCCTATCTCTTCTTTCGTGAAGTCCGCTGGGATCAAATGCACTCTATCGCCCATTTCATAGCGACACACCATCTCCCTTGTTACTTGTTCGAGGACGTGAGGGAGGTCGAGGACGTAAGCGTGGAGGTCTGGGAAGACTTTTGCTAGGACGATAGCGTAGAGACCGTGCCCTCCGCCCAGGTCGAGGAGCTTCCTCGCCCTCTTCATGTCCTCGAGTTGTTGCAGGGCCTCCACCGTCCTCTGGAGTTCTCCCCTCAACGCGCTTTCTGCCATCGCCAGGGTGAATTCACGGGCCGAATATCCATTCCTCTCGACTTTGACAAAACCATGGCGGAGGGCCTCAAGGAATCGGGTCCACCTGTCTTTTATCATGGACCTCTCCAACCTGAGGAGGTTCTTTTGGCAGTACGGCGAAGCCTCAACCAGATATGCGTTTGCAAGGCCTGAGTTCTCGTACAAGTGGCCCCTCTTCCTCAAAAGCCCCATCGCGACCAGCACTCCACACATCTTCTCGGTCAGCTTTGGATCAGTACCTATGATTTTAGCCAATTCATGCGCAGAAGTTGGCTGTTTAAGCCGCTCGAAGAGGTCGAACTCTAAAGCCGCATCCAGAACATAAAACTCTTCGGCGTGTTGTATTACCCTGCAAACCGCATCGCAAGAGACTCGCTCCGCTATTTCTGGAATGTCTTTCGCTAGCTGCGTGGCTGATGCCTCACCAACTCCCATTCTTAACTTCTGGTACGGCGACTGTATTTAAGTCTTACTATTAAAAAATAAAGTATTACTACCTTTTACATCGGAATTTGGCAACCCTGCATCTTGTGTGATGGTGTGCATTGGAAGTCACCCCATCCAATTTTCGCCAGCGGCTAATCCACATATCGTTCGGTAGCCTTTTTGGCATCGAGGGGAGGGGCTCGGAACCCCACAATCCGCTCCAGCTCCGCGTACTCCGGGTTGTCTCTCGGGAACTCTGGAATCCTTCACGGCTGTCACCTTCCTTTCAGGCCCATTTTTGATGGTGCGGGGGGAGAGATTTGAACTCTCGACGACCCTGAGGTCACAGGATCTTAAGTCCTGCCCCTTTGACCAGGCTCGGGCACCCCCGCCTATAACGGTGGTAAAGAAAAAAAATAAAGGTAGAGGGGGGGTTACTCCCTCTTTAAGATCACGGCCTCACCCTGTCCCCCGCCCACGCAGGGGGTGGCAAGGCCGTAGGTCCCCCTCTTCTCCTGCAGGATCCTGGCCAGGGTGCCCACCAGTCTGCAACCGCTGGCTCCCAGCGGATGCCCTATGGCTATCGCTCCTCCCTTCACGTTCACCCTCTTCTTGTCGGGTATGCCCAGCTCGTAGATGGCGTTCAGGGTTACGATGGCGAAGGCCTCGTTTATCTCCCAGTAGTCTATGTCCTCCACCTTCAGCCCGGCCTTCTGCAGGGCCATCCTGCTGGCGGGTACGGGTCCCCTGCCCATCACCCCGGGGTTCACCGCCCCCCACCCCAGTGAGACGATGGAGGCCAGCGGCTTCAGCCCGTACTCCTCGGCCTTCTTCCTGGACATCAGCATCATGGCGGTGGCTCCAGCGTTGAGGGGGGAGGAGTTCCCGGCCGTGATCACCCCATCCTCCTTGAAGGCGGGAGGCAGGGAGGCGATTTTCTCCAGCGTGGTGTCGGGTCTTATGGAGAGGTCGCGGTCCACCCTCATTATGCTGCCGTCGGCCTGGGGGGCATCGATGGGCATGATCTCGCCCTTGAAGTAGCCCTCCTCCAGGGCCTTGGCGGCCTTCTGGTGGCTTTCCACGGACCATCGGTCCATGTCCTCCTTGGTGATCACGTCCTTCCTCATCTCCGCCAGCTTCTCCGCCGTAAGCCCCATGTTCATGCCCGTGGCCAGGTCGTACTTCTCATAGCGAGGATCCGACATGAGGTCGGGGCAGGGGTCCACGAACTCCAGCATGTACTCCGCCTGCATCGGAACGTGCGTCATGTGCTCATACCCCCCCACCAGCACGATGTCGGAGAAGCCCGTCATGATCTCCATCGCCCCCACCCTGATGGCCACCATGGAGGAGGCGCACTGCTTTTCCACGAAGACGGCCGGAACCGTTTCCGGAAGCTCCGCCAGGAACAGCGGGAACCTGCCCCCGTAGCTCCAGTTCTCCTTGACGGGAAGGGCGCACCCAGAGATGACGTCGTTTATCTCCTCCGCCTTTACTCCCGTTCTCTCCACCAGCTTCTTGTACAGCATCCCCAGCACCACGTCCATCCTCAGCCAGTTGAAGGCGTCCCTGTCAGGCTCCCTTGGTCTGGATCGGGAGAAGGGAGACCTCAGGTAGTCCACTATTACGACTTCGTTCTTCATTTTAGAACCGTTTTTTTCTCCACTTTTCCCTTAAATAGCTAACTGAAGTCCGGAACCCCCGACCGGAGGTTTAAGTGTATATAAGGCGGGGGATCCCACCTCAGACGCATGAGGAGGACGATGGAGAACCTGGCCAAGGCCTTCGTGGGGGAAAGCCAGGCGAGGAACCGGTACACCTTTTACTCCAAGGTGGCCAGGAAGGAAGGCTTCGAGCAGATAGCGGAGATCTTCCTCATAACGGCGGAGAACGAGAGGGAGCACGCCAGCTGGCTCTTCAGGCTGCTGGGGGAGCTGGGAAAGAAGAGCGGGGAGATGCCCAGCGGGATTAGGGTGGAGGCCCCAGTTCCCACCACCCTTGGGACCACGGCGGAGAACCTGAGGGCGGCCATCTCGGGGGAGAACTACGAGTGGACCCAGATGTATCCCGAGTTCGCCAGGGTGGCGGAGGAGGAGGGCCTTCCCGAGGTGGCGAAGAGGCTGAGGGCCATAGCGGTGGCCGAGAAGCACCACGAGGAGAGGTACTCCAAGCTGCTGCGGGAGGTGGAGGGCGGTACGGTTTTCAGGAAGGAGAAGGGGGTCTGGTGGGTATGCAGGGAGTGCGGCTACGTGCACTTCGGGAAGGAACCGCCTGAGAGGTGCCCCTCCTGCGACCACGAGAGGAGCTTCTACCAGCTCAAGTGCGAGGAGTACTGACGCAGCTTGGAAGAACTCCCGGAGGCCTCAGGTCCCCTTGTGGGCCCTGCGGTAAACCGCCCTGTATTTCCCCTTTTTCCTTTTTTTCTTCTCCAGCTCCTCCTCCAGCTCCAGCCACTCGTCGCGGGACTCCTCCCCGAAGTCACCTTCCTCGAAAAGTCTGGAAGCGGCTTCGTCCGCCATTTTCAGGACTTTTTCTTCGTCCAGGCTTAAAAGCTTGCGCCCCCTCATGAGGATCCTTCCGTCCACGATCACCGTGTCCACGACCTCCCCGCTGGAGGCGTAGACCAGCTGGGAGACCACCTGGTGGAGGGGGGAGAGCCTGGGCTGGCGAAGGTTCACCAGGATCAGGTCCGCCTTCTTGCCCCTCTCTATGGACCCTATCTCCCCCTCCAGGCCCAGGGCCGTGGCACCGTTCAGGGTGGCCATCTCCAGCACCCTACCGGCGGGCATGCAGGTGGGCTTCCTTTCCCAGCCCTTGTGGATCAGGGCCGCGAACTTCATCTCCTGGAACATGTCCAGGCTGTTGTTGGAGGCCGCCCCGTCCGTTCCAAGGGCCACGGGTATCCCCCTCTCCAGCATGAGGGGAACGGGTGAGACCCCGGAGGCCAGCTTCAGGTTGCTGGTGGGGTTGTGCACGGGCTTTGCCCCCGTTTTGGCCAGGAGTTCCACCTCCTCCCCGTCTAGCCAGACGCAGTGGGCGGCCAGGAGCCGGGGCCCCAGCAGGCCAAGGGAATGGAGAAGCCTCACGGGGGTCTGACCGTACCTCTCCCTGACCTCCCTCACCTCCTTTTCCGTCTCCGAGAGGTGGAGATGGATGCCCACCCCGTACTCCCTCGCCTTCTCCCCCACCCTCCTCAGGAACTCCGGGGAGCAGGTGTAGGGGGCGTGGGGACCGAACATGGTGAGGACCCTCCCCCCGAAGGCCCCGTGGTACTCCCTCACCAGCTTCTCCCCCTTCCTGAGCTCCTCCTCGCCCCTCTCCGGAACCCCCAGCTCTATCATCCCGTAGGAGAGGGAGGCCCTCAGGCCGCTCTCCCCCACGGCCTCCGCCACCTCCTCCATGAAGAAGTACATGTCGGCGAAGCAGGTGGTCCCCGACCTTATCATCTCCGCGCAGGCCAGAAGGGCCCCGGCGTAGCAGTCCCCCGCCCTGAGCTTGGCCTCCACGGGCCAGATCTTCTCCCTCAGCCAGGGGTCCAGCTCCATGTCGTCCGCGAACCCGCGGAAGAGGGTCATGGGGGAGTGGGTGTGGGCGTTGATGAGACCGGGTAGGACCGCCATCCCCCTGGCCTCTATCACCAGATCGGCCTTCCCCTTCACCTCCTCCCCCACCTCCGCTATCCTGTTTCCCTCCAGCAGGACGGATCCCCTCCTCAGGACCCTCCTCCGGGCATCCATGGTGATGACGTATCCGTCCTTTATCAGAATTTTCTCCATCTTCTCCCCGGATCTCCAGCGGGTGGTGCCCCGGGCGGGATTTGAACCCGCGTCTGTGGCTCGATTGGCCTGGACGACTCCTCGCCGCCCATGAGGCCACTATGATTGGCCGGGCTACACCACCGGGGCACCCATCTTCCTCTCCTTCCCCCTTTTTCTATTTTCCTGGAGGCTCAGGAGCTTGGGGTTCCCTCATCGTTTCCTCCGAACCCTTTCTCTCATCATCGCCCCCTTCGGGTTTTCCTCCTGAGGCTTAAAGCCCGAGGGGTGGCGGGCCCGGTGGGATTTGAACCCACGATTTGCAGCTTAGAAGGCTGCCGCCTTGTCCTGGCTTGGCCACGGGCCCCCTTCTCCCTCCGCCTGCCCGGATTAAACTTTTAGAGGGGAGGAGGGAAGGAGGGGTGGATGTCCCCCGCCGAGGGTGAAAGGAGAGAGGACTTCATCGTGGGGTCGGTGCAGAGGTGGCTGGGAAATCCTCTCACCAGGTTCCTCCTCCGGTTCGTCACCGGGGAGAGCAGGGGTGGAAGCAGGCTGGATCTGGCCATCCGGAGGTACGTGGGGGAGAAGGTGGAGATGGACCCCAAGGACCTCCTGGCCTTCCTGCTGGTGAGCACGCTCCTGAACAGGGGAAGCGGGCTCTTCGGGTATCCCAGGCAGGAGCTCAAGAAAAAGCTGGGAGATCCGGTGATGAGGAGGGGGATAGCGAACGTGCTGGAGGGGATAGGGAGGTACGGGGTGAGGAGGCCCTTCGTCACCGCCGCCCCCTTCCTAGTGGTCTGGAACTACACCAACGCTTGCAACCTCAGGTGCAGGCACTGCTACCAGAGCGCGGGGCAGGAGCCGGGGAAGAACGAGCTCAGCACGGAGGAGGCCAAGAGGGCGGTGGACGAGCTCGCGGACTCAGGGGTGGTGGCGCTGGCCTTCTCCGGGGGGGAGCCCCTGCTCAGGAGGGACCTGCTGGAGGTGGGGGCCAGGGCCAAGGAGAGGGGGCTCTTCCTCTCCGTGGCCACCAACGGCACCCTCCTCACCAGGGAGAGGTGCAGGGAGATGAAGGGGGTCTTCGACTACGTGGAGGTCTCCCTGGACGGGTTCGAGGAGACCCACGACCGGTTCAGGGGGATCCCGGGGGTCTGGAGGAGGACCTGCGAGGGGATAAGGAACAGCGTGGCGGAGGGTCTGGACACCTGCGTGGCCATCACCGCCACCCACCACAACCTGAAGGAGATCCCCTCCCTCATAGACTTCGTGAGGGGGGAGCTGGGGGCCCAGAGGGTGATGGTGTTCAACTACGTGCCCGTGGGGAGGGGGAGGGAGATGGTGGAGGAGGACCTGAGCCCCCAGGAGAGGTGGGAGCTCCTCTGCCAGCTCTACCGCAGGATGGTGGAGGGGTTCTTCTGCCTCAGCACCGCCCCCCAGCTCTCCGTGGTCTCCCTCCAGATGGCGGAGGGAAAGCTGGGGCCCGTTCCCACCCACTTCGCCAGCAGGGGCATGCTGGAGGCCCTGAGGGGGAGGACCAGGAGCCTGGCGGACTTCCTGGGGGGGTGCGGGGCGGGTAGGCTGTACTGCGGCCTGCAGCCGGACGGGGAGGTGGTCCCCTGCGTCTTCCTGCCCATCCCCCTGGGGAACCTGAGGGAGAGGAGGCTGAAGGAGATCTGGGGGAGCTCCGAGGTGCTCTGGAGGCTGCGGGACAGGGACTCCCTGCAGGGGTGCGGCACCTGCCAGTACAGGTACGTGTGCGGGGGGTGCAGGGCCAGGGCCTACGGCTACTTCGGGGACGTGCAGGCGGCGGATCCCGGCTGCCCCTACAACTCCCGCTACTGGGAGGAGCTGAAGGCCTCCCTTCAGAGGGCTCAGGCCTGAAGGAGGGAAGAGAAGGAGGAGAGCCTCCTGAGGAGGGGGGAGGGCTCGTACATCCCATTGGCCTTCGCCAGCTCCTCCAGCTTCCCCCTCACCCTTTCCACCCCGAAGCGCTCGGCCAGCGTGAGGAAGCCCGAGGGCATGAAGGAGAGCCCCAGCACCCTCTCTATCTTCTCTCCCCCCGCCACCCCCTCCTCGATCATCCGGCAGGCCTCGTTGACCATGGGGGCCAGCAGGCGGAGGGGATCGAAGTCCCTCCAGTCCTCCCTCCTCACCTCCGGAGGGCCCTGGGAGTAGTCGTAGAAGCCCCTCCCGGTCTTCTGCCCCAGGTACCCCTGCTCCACCATCATCCTGAGGGCCTCGGGGGGCCGGTACTCCTCCCCCAGGGTCTCCTCCAGGTACTCCGAGACGTAGATGGCCACGTCCAGCCCTATGTTGTCCAGCATCTGGAAGATCCCCATGGGCATCTCCAGACCGTAGAGGCAGGCCGCGTCTATCTCGTAGGCGTCGAAGCCCTCCTCCACCGCTCGTCCCGCCTCAAGCCCCAGCCTGGCCAGGATCCTGTTCCCCACGAAGGCGGGGGTGTCCCTCACCTCCTCCGGCACCTTCCCTATCCTCCTCATGAGCTCCTTCGCCAGCTCCAGGGCCTCCTCCCCCGCGTACTCCGTCCTCACCACCTCCACCAGGGGGAGGAGGATGGTGAACTGGGGAGGGGCGAAGCCGTCCACGTGCTGGGGGAAGTGGAGGAAGTGGGTCCCCACCACCCTCTCCGGTCTGGAGGTGGTCCTGGCCAGCCTGGTCACGCTCAGGCAGGAGGAGTTGGTGGAGAGCACCACCCCGGGAGGCGCCAGCCGGTCCATCTTCCGGAAGAGCTCCTCCTTCAGCCCCATCTTCTCCGTGGCCGCCTCCAGCACGAAGTCCGCCCTCCCCAGGGCCTCCCCCAGGTCCAGGGTGGGGTGTATCCTTCCCAGGATCTCCTCCTCCCTCCCCTCCGTCCCCTCGATCATCCTCAGGCTCTTCCCGATCTTCCTCAGGGCCTCCCTCAGGATCCCCTCCTGGAGGTCCACCAGCTCCACCTCGTAGCCGTGCAGGGCGAAGAGCTCCGCTATCCCGTGCCCCATAGAGCCCGCCCCCACCACCGCCACCCTGCGTACCTCCTCCGCCCTCACCCTAACCCTCCGGAAGCTCCCTCCCCTCCAGGGAGGGATCGTGGCCGGGATAGACCAGCTCCCTGCTGGAGGCGATGCGCAGGACCTTCTGGACGCTGGAGAACCACTCCCTCAGGTCCACATGGATGGCGGGGGGATAGAAGGGGGTGTGGGGGAAGGGGGAGTGGAGGTTCAGGTAGGTGTAGAGGAGGTCGGAGGCCATCACCGCCGTTCCCGCCTTCGTGCGGAGGGCCAGCCCCTGCATCCCCTCCGTGTGCCCGGGAAGGTGGAGGAGCATGAGCCCCTCCTCCAGCTCGTGGTCCCCCTCCACCAGCACCAGGTCCATCCCCTCCAGGGGCTCCAGCAGGTTCCTGTCGTAGAAGGGGCGGAGGGGGGGAAGGGGGGAGAGGGCCGCCTCCCACTCCTTCCTCTGCACGTAGATCCTCGCGTTCTCGAAGAGCCCGGCGCAGGCCACGTGGTCGAAGTGCAGGTGGGTGAGCACCAGCACCTCCACCTCCTCCGGGGACAGCCCCGCCCGCCGCGGGGGCCCCCTCCGCCCCTCCCCCCCCCCCCCCCCCCCACCCCCCCTCCCCTTTTTTTTCTCCCCCCCTTCCGCCCCTTGTCAGTTAGCAGCTCATCCTCCTTAGCAATGCCTATTCC
>Ga0080004_1140444_pt1 | contig 37117 bp, 43 predicted proteins | sample WasSprMetagenome_FD_69207 | JGI IMG/M metagenome (GOLD analysis project Ga0080004, IMG submission 69207) | Sulfidic aquatic microbial communities from Washburn Spring, Yellowstone National Park, USA - WS (SPADES assembly) (version 2) | ecosystem: Environmental > Aquatic > Thermal springs > Hot...
CAATAGCTGAGCCCAAAAGGATTATTATAGGCAGAGACCCCATGGGTGTTCAACCGCTATATTATGGTGAAAACGCAAATTTCGCCGCCCTAGCCTCCGCCCGTAAGGCGTTATGGAAAATTGGAATCAAAACGGTTCGTTCTTTCCCTCCGGGTCGCATAGCGCTTGTAGATGTGAAAGGCTTCAATCTCAAACCCGTGAAAGTTCTTTCCTATTCTAAGCCGATGCAAATAACAATGACGTCCGCAGTTAAAGAGTTAGAAAATCTTCTAGAATGTTCAGTGAGGGAAAAGATTTCCGGATTAAAAGAGGTGGCAGTAGCCTTTTCTGGGGGAATAGACAGCAGCCTAATAGCATTCTTGGCGGAAAAGTCTGGGGTAGATGTTCAGCTGATTCATGTAAGCCTTAAGAACCAGCCGGAAACTGAACATGCGCAGATGGTGGCTGAAAAATTAAAGTTGCCACTACACGTCTACTTGTTCAATGACGGTGACGTAGAAACAACGCTTCCAAAAGTTGTTTGGCTGGTCGAAGAGGCAGACGCCGCAAAGTTAAGCATCGGCATTCCACTTTATTGGGTGGCGGAAAAAGCAGCGGAAACGGGCTTAAAGGTGCTTTTAGCCGGACAGGGCGCGGACGAACTTTTTGGAGGATACAAGCGTTATGTGAATTATTATCTACGCCAAGACGGCGAATGGGTTCGTAGAAAAATGTTTACTGACATCCTTAGGCTTCATGAAAACGACATTGAAAGGGATGTTAAAATCTGCAAATTTCACGGTGTGGAGCTGCGCCTCCCATTTGCAACATATGAAATGGCAAAATTCGCCACGCGCCTCCCAACGGAATTGAAAATTGAACGGCGGTCAGACGCACTTAGGAAGGTTATTTTGAGGCACGTTGCCAAAAACCTCGATTTTCCCAGTTGCATAGTTGAGTATCCGAAGAGGGCAATACAGTACGCCACTGGCGTAGATAAAACCATCAAGAAACTTTCGAGAAAAAGGGGAATGCTTGTAAAAGAATATTTGAACGATGTTTTTCAAAAAGTCATGAAGATTTAAAGGCGCACATACCCAATTTGTTTTAGCACGGCATCCCCAAAATGGTTCAAAGCAATGCTGAGTCTAATGAAGCGGAGCATTATTCAATGACTTGTATGGCGTTTTCTGGACACTGGGCTTCGCATGCTCTGCATACTAGGCATTCTTCCGGTTTTACGGGAACAGATTTTCCATCTTTAATTTCGTAAACTCCAACTGGACACGTATCCACACATGTACCGCATCCGGTACACTTATGATTGTCAACTACTATTTTCACCATTTTGTTCTCCTCTCCGAATTAGATTTCATTGAAAATTAGGTGTAGCATAAAAGCGTTTGGGTTGACTAGCGAATTTCTTCACGTAACCTTAGCATAATTCCAGTGATAGCCGTTTCAGCCCTTTCTTTTCTTCCTTGGTAATCTGCTAGAAGCCTCCGATAAGCCTCAAGGGAAAGATCGCCCCTAGCATGGCGAGCATCGATGCTTCTTATGTTAGACTCAACCTCATTAATTTCTGTTTCTGCAACTTCAAGTTGCCGCATCAGATCCGCATATTTGCCTCCGGCACCGCGTAGCCTCTCCTTGCCTTCAGCTAGACTTCTTGAGAGGATGTTGAGCCGCGTTTCCAAGGTTTTCTTTTGCACCTTGTATCGGCGTCTGGGAATTTTTCCTTTTCGCACTCTGCTTTCAAGAGACTCTAACTCAGAAATTATTTTTCTCTTCTCTTCATATGTCTCAACGAAAGCCTTGATGTGTTCAGGGCGGAGTCCTGCAGCAACAGAGGGCACCGCAACCGGTGATGGAGCCTTTGGCCTCTTCCAAACGAAAACAACCGCGCATCCGACGACCGCCAGCGCCCAAACCCACAATGTCGGGCGGAAGGATAACCACAATGGATTGTACTCGTATGTCAATGCCACTGCGAAGTCATAAGCATCCAAATAAGTTAACCCGCTTTTTTCAATTGTAAACGTTTCTTGGAAAACATTGCGCGTTACACTATAGGCGCTTTCAGTCTTCTCTTCAAAGGCGTTGAGCGATGTAATACGCGCTCCTTCTGGCAAGATAAAAGTTACTGATGCTTGTTTAATGTAAACATTCAAATTTTTGAAAAGAGTAATGTTAAATTTGAACATGTTAGAACTCTCATGGTTAATAAATTCTTTTGGCAGTTTATATCGCATTGTAAACCAAGTGGATTCGTCAGCCCTCACTTGCAGTTTAGTAATTCTGTACTGGTCAGGTTTTTCTGTTACCTGCGTTAATCCGTCTTTTTCATCAGCTATTTTTCTTCCAAACAGGTCGTACACCGTTGGGTCAGAAGAGTTAGGAGGGAGAGTAACATCAATGAGGCTTACTTCTATGGGCGACTTGTTCCATATTTTGTAGGTGTCAGCTCCCTCTATTTCACCGAATTCATTTATTGTGATTACGCTTTTCAACTCTTCGAAATCAACTAGAATTAGATTGCCTTGAGCCATGAGAAAGCTAGCATCAGAAGTAGAAACGTTGTAAGTGAATTCAGGTAAATTCTCCATAGAATACCTTTGTTCGCCAGCACCCGGCAGAATAATTGAGACGTTACATTTAGCAACCGGCTTTGTTAAGCTGGGAAGACCTGGAAAACTTGCGTAATAACCACCTTCCTCTCCAGGTGCGATAAGATCGTTTGAAAGCACGAACACAACAGTGAATATTTGTGGCGCTCCGTCGGGGAAGGTGATGTTTACGCCATAAAAGCCGACGCGTTCTCCTAAAGGTGTGTTGAGAGTTACTGGGAACTCGTTTGTTTCGTTGAAGGCAACACACTGGAGAACGTGCTCTGCAAACTTATATGGGAAACCTATGAGAAAGTAGCGTGGTGCTTGCCCTGTCACATTTATTTTCATAGCGTCGTTCACTAAAACGTAGCCGTTGCGGAGCATCTGGACTGTATGTTCCACATATTCAATGCTATAGTTCCCGTTGGCGTCTGCTGCCTTCGCAATATTTGCATTGAATGCAGCAAAGGCAAAAGTAACCAGGATAACCATTAAAACCGTGGGCGTCAAAGTTTTCTTCACTAAAGTTTCCTCCGCCATACTATTCTGGTTTTGAACTTTCTATTTATTGACGAGCCTACTTATTTACTTTTAGAGATATCGCTAGCCGAGCTTTGTTTGGCAATAAAGTTATAATCCTTTTGGTCTTGAGGTTTAAGCGGAAGGTTTGCGATGCTCTATGATCCAGTTCAGAGGCATCTTGCCGTAGAAAAATTGGTAACGCGTGTTGGTTCTGGCGGTCAAGAGAGAAAGTATTACCGGATAAGAAGAGCAAGGTGGTATGGTGGCATAGTCACAGCTGATTGTGTTGGCTGCGGAATGGCATGCAAGTTTTGCTGGGTTTCTGACTTCGTGATTTTTCACCCCGCGGATGTTGGAAGATTTTACACACCCGCCGAAGTTGCAGATAGCCTAATTTCCTTAGCTGAAAAATGTGGCTTAAAGTTGTTAAGGGTTAGCGGCGGGGAGCCAACCATTGGAAAGCACCATCTGCTTCAACTTCTCGACAAACTTCGTGGGAAAGGTTTTAACTTCATTTTAGAAACTAATGGAATTCTCATAGCTCACGATGAAAGCTACGCTACGGATCTTTCAAGGTATGACTTCGTTCATGTACGGGTTTCTTTAAAGGGGTGCAATGAAAAGGAGTTCGCGATGTTGACAGGAGCCAAACCCGAGGGATTCGCGTTACAGTTAAAAGCCCTGCAGAACTTGATGGTTAAGAGGGTGAGCTGTCACCCGTCGGTCATGGCTTCTTTCTCAAGCAAAGAAAGTCTTCGGAAACTCATTAAAAGGCTTAGGCAAATTAACGCAGATTTCGCCGACGATTTAGAAATTGAAGAGTTAATCCTTTACCCGCATGTTACAGAGAAGCTGAAACGATACGGGCTGAGGTATTATGTGACTCACGCCCCGGACAAGGTGCCTCCGGAGCAAGTCTAAACTCCTATAATAGTCCGCCCTGCTTAAAATAGTAGTTTTCTTCTTTCTTTGGACCGAAACTTCTTACTCCCCTTTCTCTAAGCTGTTTCCTGAGCTTCTCTGCATACTGCTTTTTTATCTCGCCTCTTTTTTCCATATAATCTATTATCTCCTCAGCTTGCTCCTTTGTGTCGCATCGCCGAATAAAATCTATGACGTCTGGCATGTAATGGACAAAGCTCTCTGAAGAAGTAGCTTTCTCTCCAGTTTCAATGTCTCCTCGCACAGCGTTTATTCCAATTTTGTGTTCTTCGCTTTCCATTTCCTTAGCCAAGTTTGGGAACATTTTTTTGAAGTTTTCCTTGTCGAACTCCATGTCAACACCTTCAAGGCACTGAGATTTACTATTTGCGAAGCTGTATTTAAGCGTCTTTAGAAGGGGATGAAGCGTTTTAAAGGGTTCTCCTTAAGTAGCTTTTCCAATTCCTGTATGTTGAGGCCGATGACTTCATCTCCGTATATTTCGCATTTCTCTCTTTTGCCAGCTTCCTCTTGGCTTCGGACAACAATTTCGAATTTCACTTTTGCCGGGGATTCCGCGTATATGTGAAATGAAGTTTTCTTCTGGCCTCTTCTTGTTACAGCCACCCATTCAGTTCGCAGTATGTTAAAGTTATTTTTTTCCAGAGTTTTCAGAATGTCTGCGGTCTCGTCATGATATACTGTTATGTCTACGTCGCTTTCTTTATGGATTGTTCCACGCCAAACGCTTCCAACTAAAAGCGGGTCATATGCCTTTAGGGCTTTCATGGCTTTTAGGGCTTCTTGGCGCATCTGGATTAGTCGTTCCTCTCTAGCGGGGCCCTCGTTTTCTTCTGCTATTTTGTCAAGTTCGATTGCAACTTCAAGGTTTGTTGGCAGGAAGTGGGTTCCTAATGTTTTTGCAGCTTTTAGTTTCGCCTGCTTGTATTCCTTTTCAGTTCCAGAATATATTAAACTGGCAGCTTCTTTTGCAACTTTTCTACGAAGGTTTTTAGAGTCGGCATTCAATTTTTCACCAAAACTGGTCGTCCAAGATTCAACGTTTGATTATCTGTTCGTACAATTCCAAGGTTTTTTCAGCTATTTTGTCCCATGTAAATTCGTTCAAAACTCTTTTTCTGCCATTTTTTCCAAGCCACTTCTTTTTGTCTGGGCTCTCCAAAGCGCTTGTTATCCCCCATGCAATGTCTGCTGGACTGTTCGGGTTTATGTGGAAGCCGCACTGTTCTTCACCGCATGGAACAACTATCTCCCGCATTCCGCTGACGCCTGCTGCACCAACGACAACCGGGCGCTCCATGCTCATCGCTTCTAAGGCAACTATGCCGAAAGGTTCATAGAGGCTTGGGAAAACAGCTACGTCGCATGCTGCATAATGGAGAATGCGCTCTTCTTCCGGGATGAATTCAAATCGGAACTTTACGGAGTCATGCATCCTCATTGTTTTTACCAAATTAACCAAATAGTCTTGCAGGTCTCCTAAACCTACGATGACCAGTTTTGCATTGGGTATTTTCTGCAGAATATGTGGCATAGCCATTATAAGTTTGTCAACGCCTTTGACTCCAACAAGCCTGCCAATAAATAGAATCATAGGTTCCTCGTCCTTTATACCATAGAATTCTCTAACTTTCTTAATTTGTTCGGCGCTCACGGCTTCCGGATTGTATTTTTGTGGGTCAACACCGTTGTGGCATACTTGAATTTTGTCTTTTGGAAAGCCGAGTTTAATAAGTTCGTCTTTCATGGCGTATGAGACCGTTACAATGAGATCGGCTGCTCTTGCGCCGTGAAGTTCAATGTTGCTCACCACTTCCGACCCGTTTCCCAGAGTTCTTCCCTTTTCTGTTGAATGAACATGAAATGCGAATGGTAGCCCCACCTCTTTTTTGACGGTTATGCCTCCTATTGCTGAGAGCCAGTCGTGGGCAACTACAATATCATATTTGAACTCCTCTTTTTTTATCAACTCGTTGATGAGTTTTGAGGCGCTTAAATAATTGTATACTAGAATTTTTGAGAACAATTGGATGCCTCTACCCCATTTTCTGATGTCTTCTGCAACAACATCTGGAAGCGAGTCCGAAACATCAATATGTAGCGGGCGGTGTATCTCTATACCACGCCAAATTTCCCGTGTTGGAAGGCTTCCCTCGTCATCGTTCATTGTAAAAACCGTGACATCATGATCCATCAAAACAAACTTTCGAGTTATTTCAGCGGCGTAAGTTCCCAAACCGCCCACTATCTTTGGCGGGTACTCGTAAACTAGCACTGCGATTTTCATGGTGTTCTCCTTTTTACAATTCGTTATGGGGATACTCGTTTAAAGAGATGCGGTTTATTATCTTTTCTCATCGTCGTATTTTAACCTACTTTCGCAACGAGCATTTTAAGAATCGAAAGTCTGAAAAATCAATCGCGCATAATATATTGTTCTGAGGGTGTAAGATGACGTTATCACCAGTTAGAAGGTTAGTCTTAGAAACTTTGTGGATGCTCAACAAGCCCGTCAAGGCCGCTGAGGTAGCCGCAGAAATCGGGTTAAGTTTCCCATCCGTGATGATGCACATAATAGGTCTTACAAAAATGGGTTACGCAGAGGCTGTGGAGAAAGGCTATTACGTCATAACTGAAAAGGGAAGAAAAGTTTTGGGGCTGCCGGAAATCGATAAGGAAAAAGCTCAACAAATTTTATCATACGTGCCACTGGAGAAATCATTTCATTTTTATATAGACATTGGAAAACCTTTGGGCGTCCATGCCGCAAGTCTCGGAGACTTTTGTGACAAAATCCAGAAGGTCGACATTGGCTCTATAGAGTTTCACATTAATCGCGGAGATTTTGAAGCATGGTTCGCTGGATTGGGTGACGTTGAACTGGCTAGGAAGACTCTGCTCATTAGAGAGCGAAGGTTGTCAGGAGAAGAACTGCGCAAAAAGCTACATGAAATTGTAAGAAACCGATGCGAGGAGCTAGCGAAAATAAAGTAGCAGGATAGTTTAAGCTGGTTCAAATCTTCCCTTAAGCTTCTCCAAAATCTGCGGCAAGGTCGTGTACTCCATTTCCTCAACGCCGAGCCGCGCGGGTTCAAATTCGCCCATGCGCCTCAACATTGAAGCGTGCTCCATAGCTTCGCTCCTCGCCATATCAAAAGCGTGGTCATCGAAAAGATCGCTTATCATGGGTTTCCCTTCATCATCGGCCGCTATCTTCCCATTTGAGACTTGAAGCCCTAACGCAACAACTCTTGGCGGTCCATCAAAAACTGTGCACTTTGCATCTTTAATGCCCACTGGCATTATTGGGCCCCAATGGCTCCCGCGCATCCACCCCTCAACCAAATAGCTGTGCATAAACGGAACAAGTATTTCTCCAATGGCAGGTAAGCCATGTTGAGCGCGGACAATCAGCACCGGATCGTCTTTTCCAACGTATTTCCCGGCGATTAGGGATAATCGTGTTACGCTTCCTACAGCGCATATTAAGTTGTCTTTTGCTCGCCTAACACGTGAAACCATATACCTTTGCACAGTTCCGATAAGGGCGAGTAATTCATACATTTCCTCCGGGCATTTCAAGGTAACTTTCTTGTTTTCCAAGGTGTCCATGACTTCGAATTTGAAGCCGCCCGACATATTTGGGTCTATTACAAGCCCGGCGGTGTTCATCGGGTCGGCGAAGATGCGGAAAAGTGGAAAGTTAAAGGCGCCAGCAGAGGTCTTGTCAGCAGCAAAAACCACTATCGGGTCGGAACCCCTCTCTTCTATCTCCATTTCAGCCACGCCCGGGCCCATTCCGCGGACATTGCCGCTGAACGCCGTTTTTAAGAGGTCTTGTCCAGCTCCGTAGAGTTTTAGCTCTAAGGCTTTTTTGGAGGCTTCCTGGAAGGTGTCCCAAGCGAGTTTGTGGATTTCCGGGTTCTCCTCCCCCCTTTCATGCACCATAAGAAGTTGAAGGTCGTCTCCAACGTTAAAGACGTAATAACTGTTTATCAATCCCTCTTCAAGGGCCTTTTTCAATCTTCTTTCCCCCACATTCAACAACGGTTTGGGAACAACATGGTGGCCCGCCAAGGAGCCGACATCACATTTAATTAAGGAAATTGTTGTCTTTCTAACCATTTGCACCACTTTAGGAAAGGAACTTCGGTTTAGAGTTAGACTTTTGGCTTTTAAAAGATTTCCTAAAAGGCGATGGGGAAATTGTGAAATAATTAAAGGGTTCACATAGTCAAGTGGCGGGAGCCATCATGGAGAAGTTGAGGGTCATATCCGCAAAAATACCTGAAGAAGTCTACAAAGAAATGGTTTTGCGTGTTCCGGAAGGCGAAAGAAGCAACTTCATTCGCGACGCAATAATTGAGAAGCTCCAACAAACGCCTAAACCAGACAAAATCTTGGAGCTGGAACAAAGGCTTAGCAAGATTGAAAGAGAGTTTTCAGAAATTAGAAAATACCTTGCAGACCTTGAACTGCTCACATACGAACGGGGGAAAACAAATCTACATACCTTTTGCCTAGACGAAACAGACCACAAAATCGTAGACTACCTCCTACATTACAAAGGCGCAACGACCCCCGAGCTAGCCGAATACCTAAAAACAAACAGGTGGCTAGTTTTAAACAGGCTCAGAAGGATGCAAAAAATTTCCAGAAAACAGCTTGGAAAATCCATAATAGAATATTACCCAGGCGAAAAATCTGGAAAGAAGAGGGCATGGTGGGTGAACGAAGAGTTAATCGAAACGTGAGAGAAACACAACCATCATCGTATAGGCTCTGGAAGCAGCAATAATTAATTTAGCATGTGTGCCTAAACAATTGCAGGAGGGCCCGTAGCCCAGTATGGATTAAGGCGCCGAACTGTTGTGAGGCAGTGCGCAAGCCTCCGGACGCTGCGAAGGAAGAAAGCCGGAGAACAGGGGTTCAAATCCCCTCGGGCCCGCCAAATGTTACAAGGCTTCTTACTGTAGATTATTGGACGTCAAGAAGTTTATTTAAAATATCTTTGTCTACTGCGTCTTCACTTATTTTGAAGGTTTCTGGTTCCTCAATTTTTAATATCGCTCGCAAGGCCGGCGGATCGATTTCTCGAACAAGCTGTAGTATTTCCCTTTTCGCTGACTCCAAGTGTTTCCTAAGTAGCTCTTTATTTTTGTAAAGTTTTCCGGCGAGGGGGCATATTTTTTCCATCTTTAAATACCACTCAATTTTTCGGGTAGCCAAATTGATGTCAAATGTTATTGGTCCAGCTGCGCATGTTTCTGGTTTAACTGGGTGAACTTTGCATTTTCCGGTTTTCTCGTCAAAAAATATGCAAAATCCCTCATCGTTTTCTCTTGGGAACGTGTAAGCTGTTTGCACAAAAGGGTTCTTAATATGGATTCTTTGCTGTTCTAAGTATTTTTCTATAATTTCCTTGCGTTTTTGGGTGGTTGGTGGTCTCGCGTTTTTGCAGCAGTTTCCTCTGCATTGACTGCAGATATCAAAGAAATCATATTGCCTTTCGTTTTCTTTGGACATTGTTTTTCACCGTTGCCTCAGAAGTAAGGTTCATTGCTTGCGAGGCTTTTTATAAGTTTTGAGTAGATGCTTATCACTGCTTCTTTGAAGTCTGTTTTTTTGGCTTTTTCAAGAACCCTTTCTCGTATAATTTCTGATAGGCTTCCACGCTCAATTCTCCTGAGCGTTATCGAGATATATTTTTTCTCCTCCTCGGTTGCGTAGTTTAAAGCCTTTTTAAAAATGTGTAAGCAAACATGTCGGGCTGTGGAGCCGCATGGGTTCAAGACTTTCGCGCCTAAGCCTTCTTTTATAACCGAGTTAAAGTCTTTCACAAGAATTTCGTGGGGCAAAGGTTTGACGGCTTCGTGAATCATCCATCTTAACGCCGCCCGTATAAAACAGCTTAAAGCAACATCTGATTTGACACATTCCTGTTCATCCATAACTCGTATTTCAAGAGCCCTTCTGTCAAACCTAAAAATGACGCCTCTGGAGTTAACCCAATCCTTGTATAAGAGCGGGGCATCCACGCCGGCTTTCGTCAAATCCGCCGAATATTTTCCAATGACCTCTTTTTGATAATGCTTAAATGATGAAACATACTCGGGGATTACATCTCCTGTAACAGACGGCACTTCTTTTTGGTTGGTCATGTAGAAAGAAAGTCTGTTATCCACGTTTTCTCCAAGTTTTCCTTCATACATTGGAGATGAAGCAGAAACTGCTGGCAAGTAAGCGCATAAGTTTGCGAGCAAATTGTGTAGGAGTACGCCTTTTTCTTCGCTGGAATATGATAGGTTCAGTTGAAAACTTTGGATGTTGAGCCATCCATGCTGCTTCAGATTGAAGACTTTGGCATATTCCCGGTAAATTTGTCGATGCCGGTGGGGCCACACTCCGGTTTCTTCAAGTCTAAGCAGAGGGTGCATCCCCGTCCCTAAGAGGAATGCGTTGTATTTGCGTTCTAAGTAGTCAAGTATGTCTAAAACTGCTTCGTGCATGGCCTTATCGAATGCTTCAGGTGACTTGAAGGGTTTGTTTGGCTTAATTTCCATGACATGAAGCTGAAGTTCTTTTCCAAACGTGTAACGCGGTTGCTCAACAAAGTTTGTTATGCGCCCATGGAAGTCCTTTATGATTTTGTCGACGATGGGTAAGGCTTTTAGTTCTTCGTTAACTATTGAAAACTCGTGTTCTGGACCTAAGACTTCTAGGGTCCTGTACGTATTGGCTCCCTTTTTCATGTTATCCTTGTTTTAACGCAGATATAAATACACAGTTAATTTTAAATATAACTGCGATAATACGGTGGATTTGTTATCTGGTGTCCCATGGGTGCTGGTCGTATCAAACATCGACCTAACAACGAATGTTCCCATAGTTAGTCCGTCCACGTTCCTTGGATTGTCAATTAAAGACTTTATTGTCAACATCAACAATGATTACCGCTATCTTAAAATAGGATATTACGTGTCCTTGCACGCCGAAACATTGGGAAATCCAGTGATCCCGGCGAGCGGAAACATGATAGACGCTAATAGAACCCCGGTTTTTCTGCTCAGGTCTTCCAAGGCAGGAATCCCTACGATGCCTTACATAGTGACGGGTTCTGTGAAGCAGATAATTTCGGAAGTTGGATTTCCAGTGGTTATTTTTGCTGTAAACCCCTTCATCTACGATGGGTTTAAAATCGCCACAAATAGGAGTTCCCTTTATAGAGCGATGAAAAGCCTAAGCATGAATTATAAGTTTGCAGTTTGCGCTATTCCTTTAAGAGGCGAAATGTTCTCGTTCAAGTCCATTTTTGGAAAGTGCGAACTTGAGGGAGACTTTGAGGAGGTTTCAGAGATGGTTTACAAAGTTTTTAAGATTCCCATCTGCAAGTTGCATGTCCAACGTGTTGATGGAAAGGTGCACCTCTGCAGTCTTCAACCAGTGAAGAGGGAGGAACTTACTCCTTCAGATTTGAGGCTGGTTTCAGAAGAGATTTTTCTGATGTCAAGGCACGGTGACCCAGTTATTGTCTAAGATCGCGTGCTTCGTTGAGAGGTACAATTTCACCGACCCAAGAGAGGAGAATGCCCTTCAGAATTTTAGGTTTACAGCGGAGAAACTGGGACACGAATTCAGCTTCATGTTTAAGGAGAAAATTTCAGACATACCAGTTTACGATGCCGTTTTCATCAGAGCCACGACCGACCCATTATACACGGCCTACATAGTTTCCAAAACCGCGTGGGAGTTGGGCTTAAGGGTTGTTGACGATCCTGAATCAATCAAGATTTGCGGTAACAAAGTTCACTTGTACACCCTCTTCCGAAAATATGGTGTGCCGCATATCCCAACGATTTTCTTGACCAAAGATGAACTTCACCACAAGAGGCTTGTTGAAATTTTCAAAGAATTCGGAAAACCCGTCGTGTTAAAAGCGCCATACACAAGCTTTTCAAGATATGTGGAGAAAGTTGCTTGCGAAACCAGCTTCAGAGAAATCGCCAAAAGATTTTTCAGAAAATCCGATGTTTTGGTTGTGCAAAAGTTTATGCCAACAGCTTTCGACTGGAGAGTTGGCGTTTTGAACGGAGAAGTCCTTTACGTGTGCAAATACATGATTCCAAAGGGCAGATGGAAACATGGTGTCAAACTTAGGGGCAAACCAACCTTTATTTGGGGAAGAACTGTGGCGATGAAAAGGGAAAATGCCCCAGCGAAACTTAAGGAAGTTGCCTTGAAGGCATGTAGCATAATTGGAAATGGGCTTTACGGAGTTGACATCAAAGAGTTCGGAGGCGAATACGTCGTGGTGGAAGTTAATGATAATCCAAGCATCTACGCGGGCTACGAGGATTTAAGGAACAAGGATGTTTACGAAAAAATCATAAAATTCCTAGTCAACTAATACGAAAGCTTCGACACCTATTTTTATTCCCTACGCTATTAATTTTCGCAGCAAAAAGGGATGAGAACACATGCTTGAAAACGCAATTGAAGATTACGATTTCTCCAGGAAACTGTCTGTTGATGAACTTGTTCTTCAAATGGAAAAGGCTTGGGGCTTCACAGCTGGAAAACTGGCAATCGGCGTCAAAATTATGGAGCGCATGTCCAAAACACGTAACTGCGTGAAATTTCTATCTTTCACTGGCAATCTTGTGGCTACTGGCACTAGAGGTGTTTTGAAGGAACTTGTTAAGAGAAAGCTTGTTGATGTTATAATTACAACATGTGGAACACTTGACCATGATGTTGCAAGATGCTGGAAAAAATACTACAAAGGTTCATTTGTCATGAACGATGCTAAGCTACACGAGAAAGGCATAAACCGATTGGGAAACGTCCTCATTCCCAACGAAAGCTACGGTATGATAATTGAAGAGAAAATGCAAGCGTTGCTGCAAAGCTTATGGGACGAAGGTATTAAAGAAGTTTCAACAAATAAACTCTGTCAAGAGATGGGGAAAAGAGTTTGTAACGAAAGCTCTATCCTCTATTGGGCGGCAAAAAACAACATACCCGTATTTGTACCTGGCATCGTGGATGGAGCTATAGGCTATCAGATTTGGCTTTTTTCTCAAGAACATGATTTTAGGCTTAATTTGTTAGAAGACTCTACAGCGCTCAATGAAACAGTGTTTACTGCAAAAAAGACTGGTGCACTAATAGTTGGCGGCGGCATATCAAAACACCACACGCTGTGGTGGAACCAGTTTCGAGGAGGATTGGACTATGCCGTTTACATCAGCACGGCTGACGAATGGGATGGGAGTCTCTCAGGCGCGAGACCAAGAGAGGCTGTTTCTTGGGGTAAAATAAGTGAGAAGGCAAAACACGTTATGATTGAGGGCGACGCTTCTATAATATTGCCGATAATGGTAAGTTCATTAATAGCCAGATTAGAAAGTAAATAAACAATGCGCAGGTGCCCTGCTCATGATACGTTTTGAGAAGACAGTTAAACATGCCAGAATTTTGAATCCGCTGAAGGATTTTCAAGAAGAAACATTGACTTTCGAGTATAGAACAGACCCATTAACTGGACGCAACACCACAGTTATAGGCGGCATGCTAAACTACATAAAGAGACTCTTGATTTCTGACGAGAATTTATTAAACTCTCTGGTTGAAAAAACAAGAGTTAACTGTCCATTCTGCCCCGAAAACATCCAAACCAAAACACCCATGTTTACAAAAGATTTCCTCGCTGAAGGAAGAATATTCGTCGGAGACACCGTTGTCATCCCAAACTTGTTAGGGCATGCCGAAAGAAGCGTTTTGGTGATTCTTTCAAAGGAACACTATTTAAAATTAGAGGGTTTCACTGCAAAGCTACTCTTCGACTGCTTCAAAGGAGGCCTAACATACCTGCAAAGACTCAAGGAAGTTGAACCGTCAATACGCTATCCAGTCTTCGCCTTTAATTACTTGCCACCAGCGGGTTCCTCCATATTTCACCCTCACATGCAAGTCTTGGTCAGAGACAGACCAGTTTATCTGGCAAAGTTGTTAATTGAAAAAAGCCAAACATACTGGAAACGAAACAAAAGCAACTACTGGTCTGACTTGTTATCCGCTGAAAGGGGTGGAGAAAGATACCTTTTCGAAATAAACGGTGTGGAATGGCTTGTTCCCTTTGCTCCACTGAGGGGGGCAAATGAAGTTCAGGCTGTTGTAAGGGGCAAATCCAATTTGCTGGAGTTAACAGATGAGGAATGCCTCGGATTGGCAGAGGGCATGGCGAGAATATTGCAATTTTACCATAAAGAGGGGTATGTAAGTTTCAACGCCATCATACTCTCTGGACCTACAGATGAACATTTAGACTACTTCGACGTGAACTTGAGAATGATAAGCAGACCTGGAATACAAGCGTCAAGCTTCACAGATTCCTGGGCGCTTCCCTACCTTTTGTGGGACGGTGAAGCCGCTGAGGAACCGGAGAGGCTTGCTGAAAGAATCAGAGCATCAATTACTAAATGAGCGTTACAAGCTTTGTTGCTTGTAGAAAATTCTAAATGCTTTTGCGCCTAGTTTATGGTGGAGGCGGAACAATTGACCAAGCTATCACGGAAAGAGCTAGCGCAACTAATTGATTCCACGCTTGTTGTGGCTACAGCTACAAAAAGCGAGGTTGAAAAACTTTGCAGAGAAGCTATAAAATACGGTTTCCGATGCGCAGTTGTCAATCCCATTTACGTGAAGTTCGCAGCGAAAATTTTGGAAGGCTCAAACGTTAAAGTGTGCTCAACTGTGGGCTTTCCCTTCGGCGTTTCGCTGCCGGAAATAAAAGCGCTAGAAGCCCTTAAGGCTGTTGAAGAGGGCGCAGAGGAACTGGATATGGTTATCAATTTGAGCGCACTTAAATCAGGTGATTACGACACTGTAAAGCGCGACATAACGGCTGTTGTAGACGTGAAACGTGTGTCAAAGGAAATTGTCGTGAAAGTCATAATAGAAACCGCATATCTAACCAGAGACGAGAAGATAGTTGCATGCAAACTCGTTAAAGAGGCTGGTGCAGATTTCGTTAAAACTTCAACTGGTTTGTTCGGCAAAGGAGCAACTGTTGAAGATGTTGAGTTAATGCGGCGAACAGTTGGCAAAGACTTCGGTGTTAAAGCTGCTGGGGGCATAAGAACGTATGCTGATGCCTTGGCGATGATTGAGGCAGGCGCCAACAGGATAGGAACAAGCACTGCGGTTCAAATCATTAAGGAAGCTCCGCCTTAACCCTCCTACATTCTTTCTGGAGCAACTATCCCAATCAAATTAAGCGCGTTTCGAAGTGTTATTCTCACGGCATCCGTCAAAGCCAGTCTCGCATCGCTTAGTTCTGGCGTTTCAGCTTTTATGACTGGAAACGCGTTATAGAAAGTGTTGAATTTGTCCGCCAAAGCGTTTGCAAAGTCAGCAATTAAATTGGGCTTAAGGTATTCAGATGCCTCCACAAACACTTCTGGAAAGTTTGCTATTGATAAGACTATTTCACGTTCCAGCTTCTCTCTTAACAGTTCGTAGGCTGGTTTTTCCGGTTTTCGTGAAGCTTTGCGGAGGATGCTGCAGGCTCTCGCATGTGTATATTGGATATATGGTGCACTGTTCTTTTCGAAATCCAAAACTCTATCCCATGTGAAGACAACAGGTTTTGAAGGGTCAACTTCAACCAGCGCGTAGCGAACTGCTCCGATACCAACTAAATCCGCAATTTTCCTTTTTTCCTCCTCCGGCAAGTGTGGAGAACGCTTCGAAACCTCTTCGTAGGCTCGTTTCGACGCTTCGTCCATAGCCTCATCAAAGGTTATGTAGCGTCCCCTCCGACTTGACATTTTATAGCCTGGAAGAGTCACCAAATTGTAGGCGAAGTGCACAAAATTTTCTGCCTGCTTGCCGTAGCCCAAAGCGTGAAGGGCAATTTTCAACTGTAACTGTGCTAATGTTTGCTCCATCCCAATCACATTGATAATTTTACTGGCTTTTTCAAATTTCCAAAGCGTGTAGGCTATGTCCCGCGTTGTATACAGCGTTGTTCCATCTGCACGCACAAGCGTTAACGGAGAGATCTCATAATCTTCTCTCAACCCAAGCTTCTCTTTCAACTTAAGTTCTCGAACAACTTTTTCGGCGTCGAACTCCAAGACTCCGCCTAAAGTGTAAACATATGGTGTAGACTTTAACTTGCGCAATACTTCCGCGACCATATTGCTCCAAACAAAGTCGCTTTCCCAATCCCAAGAATCGTAAAATACTCCAGCGCGGCTCAAAGTTTCTCTAAAACCTTGCAGGCACAGTTCGCTGACTTCCCTAATAAGTTGTTTAGCTCCCTCGTCGCCTTCTTCGTAAGCTCGATTTAAACTATTAACCTCTCCCTCTGGATCTGCGTCTCTGCTCACTTTTTCCAAAAGCTTCTCGAAAAGCTCCGAGAACTTCTCTTTCAATTCGGCTGCCACTGACATCCAATCGTCCAATTCCCTGTTGATTCTTACGATTTCCTCATCTGACCCTGCTGCTTTTGCGGCTTCAAGCTCCTTTTTTAGGCGGTTGACTTCCACAAGACAGCTCGTGATGGTGTAGATTTTGCCAACGAAATGATCCGCTTTTTCTCTGGGTTTCGGTCTGCCCAATTTTTCGTAGCCATAGGCGACTACAGCAGTTTGTCGACCCACATCGTCAATGTAGTAATGGCGGGAAACAGCATGGCCTCTAGCCTCAAGTATGCGGGCTAAGGCATCGCCTAACATTGGGTTTCTAGCTTGTCCTATGTGTATTGGGTGAAGCGGGTTCACGCTTGTATGTTCAACTATAATCCTCAATGGGTTTTCAGTTTTAACAAAACCATAATTTGCATCAAGCTGTCTAGCAGACTCTATGGTTAAAAATGAAAACTTGGCAAAGTTTGCGTGAAAGTTTATGTAACCTCCCCCGGCTGGAACAATGTTCTCGATTAGCGAAAACTTAGACTTGTCAACAGCCTTGACTATGCGCTCGGCTACAATGATAGGCTTCTCGCCGAACTGTTTAGCAAGCTCAAAACACATTGAGGAGGCAAGTTGGCCGAAGTCTGGACTTGGCGGCTTCTCTAACGCCAAATTTACAACTACAACTTCTGGGAAAACCCTCTTCAACGCCTCTTCTAGGATGGTTTCGCATTCTCTGCGGAATACCGCGAAGGGATTTTCTGAAATCATCGCTGTCTTCACCAGTTCTCCAAACCTTTAAGAGGCGAAGTTATATTTTAATTAAAAGCGTTACTCACCCAAAGTGCGGATGCTGAAAGCCATGAAAACAAAGATAGTCTTCTCGGAAAAATGTTTAGGCTATGGCTCTTGGCATATAGAAAACCCGGAAAGAGTTAGAACGGCATATGAAATCCTAAAGGAGAAGGGATACGAGTTTTTGACACCCGAACCAGCCTCGGAAGAAGATCTGTTGAAAGTGCACTCGCGAGAGTACATTCAAAAGCTCAAAAACGGCTTAGTTGAAGATGTTGACACCCCAGCCTACGAAAACATCTACGAATACGCGCGGCTTGCGGCTGGAGCAGCCATACTAGCAGCCAAAGTTAACGGGTTCTCCTTCATGAGACCGCCAGGCCATCACGCCGGAATAAAAGGTGCGGCGTTAGGAGCTTACACGCTTGGGTTCTGCTACATAAACAATGTTGCGGTGGCTGTTAGACATCTGGGAAAGCCAGCTTTGATTCTCGACATTGACGGGCACCATGGAAATGGAACTCAAGAAATCTTCTTAGGAGACAAAAATGTCGTGTATGTTTCTCTGCACCGTTATCCGCACTATCCAGGAACAGGTTACACTTCTGAGAAGAACTGCCTTAACTATCCGTTGCCAGCGAACTGCGGAGACGAATTATACATAAAAACACTAAACGAAGCCCTAACCAGAATCGACGCAGAAAAATTCGAGATAGTGGCGGTTTCAGCAGGTTTCGACGCACACGCAGGAGACCTAGCCTCCCTTGGGCTGACAGAAAAATGTTACAGAGAAATAGGAAAGGCAATAGCTGCATTGAAAAAACCGACATTCTTTGTTCTAGAGGGCGGCTACTCGGGAGAAAACATAGGAAAAGATATAGACCAGCTTCTAAAAAGCTTTGAAGGACAACACAGATAGTTAGCGTGAGCGAAAAACAAGTAAGCTTTTGGCGGGGGCCCGCTGGAATTTGAACCCAGGGTGCACTGGAATGATCACTCTCATCCCTTTTTCATTCATCAAAATGGCATGTGAGCCTTTTTGGCGAATAATCTTAAAACCAGTTTTCTCAAGAACTTTTATTATCTTCTGGGCAGGTAAGGGCCTAATTTTAGGCAAGCGCCTTCACTTTCTGTATTCCAACAACCCGTTGTCGAAGGAGCTCTTTTTTCTCCTCTTCCGTTAAAGTTTCCAAGTAAAGTTCCACAGCCTCGCGCACATTGTCCATAAGCTCCTGCAACGTATCCCCCTGCGTGTGGCAACCAGGCAAAGCAGGAACAAAAGCTACATAGCCGCCACTTTCATCCTCCAAGATTACAACATCAAATTCATACATTGATAATCCCTCATAACAAGCGATAATAATTATTCCTGCCATATAGGTTTTTATCTGATAAAATCAAATAGGATAATTCAGCCGTTCATAACGTTTGGGGCTGTCCTAGGACGATCCCGTAAGCCAATGAACAAATCAGCTCGTAAAAGGCTGCTTTTGCTGGAAGCGGTTTGTTTTTGGCGGGCCCGCTGGGATTTGAACCCAGGATCTCCGGCTCCGCAGGCCAGCGTCCTAATCCGTACTAGACTACGGGCCCAAAGTATAAGATGCTCTACTTCGATATAAATTCACGGAAGGGGATGTATTAGAAAGTTCGTTTGTTGTTTAGGAGCCGCAAAACTTTAAGTATGGGGTTTGTTAATTTTTGGTGTGGTTCCGTTGTCTGGTGATACGTCTTCTGGACAGAAGTGTACTCATGCTGACGACGACCTTGAGTTTTTAGGTGAACAGAAATGCGAAGGTGGGGTGAACAGATACTATAGGTGTGTAAAATGCGGTAGCGTCATAATAGTGTCGAGAGATGGATTTTTCTATGAAGTGCCAGGGAAGAAAAGATAATATGTTGACGTTGTACCCCGTCGATTTTAGGCTTCTATAGCTCTCCTTAGCGCGTCAGTTACGTTTTGTCTTCCCATAGCGAGGATATATGGACCCAACCTTGGTCCTTGAGGCGCTCCTATAAGAATTGTGTAGAGTGTTTTGAAGAATTTCTGTGGTTGTAAACCGTGTTTTTTGGCTGTGTTAAATATTGCGTTTTGTATTTTTTCCGCCGCCTCCTCAGTCTTTAAGGTTTCAATTAACTCGATTATTGCGTTTTTCTCCTCTTCTTCTAGGCTTATGGGTGTTTCTTTTATTTCCTCAAAATCCCTTACCCAATTTAGCGCGTACTCAACTTTTTTCCTCAAGTCTTCGTCGAGCGGCTGGTTTTTCGACAAATAGCCGTAACTTTGAAGTTTCTCGGCTATGAACTCCATTTCTTTGCCTTTTGGCGCCATCTTAGCCAAAAAAGTTAGCATGTTGTAGGGCACGTGGACGCTTGGCTTGGTCGGAGGTTTCAAAACCCAACAGTATTCGTATAAGCCCTTCAGTTTTGCAAGTTCCTTTTTGTCCGGCAGGGTTTTTCTTCCAAAGTATAGGTCCTCGAGATAGTCGATTTCATTCATGTATGATGGGATGTCGGTAACGTCTAAGGTACGGGTTCCAACAAATCTTTTCAGCATAAGCAGCAGCAGTGATTGTGGGGAGCCGTACCTAAACCACACTTGAGGTGTGAAAACGTTTCCTGTGGACTTTGAAATTTTTCTTCCACTCTTGTCTAGAAACATCTCATATCTCGCGTGGGACGGTGGTTCGTAACCAAGTATTTCGCGGCAAATTCTGTCGTTGACGCGAACAGAGTCAGCTATATCCTTTCCGTAGGCTTCAAATCTTATGTCAAGAGCCCTCCACCTAGCTGCAAACTCCCCCTTCCAGCTCAGCTTGCCTTCTCCTTTCGCTACGTCAGCCTCCCCTTTGAAACCGCAGCCTTCAATCCATCTTCCCTTAATTTCCATCCCCTCGCAGACGTAAAGCACTTTGTTCTCGTCCGGCAAGTACTCTAGGGCTTTTGTCGTGTATATGCGTCCACAGTTTTCGCAGATTGGGAAGTACGGAAGAACCTCCGTGTATCTCTCTTGTCCAACTTCTTGCTTGACTATTTCCCCGACCTTTTTTGCGTTTAGGAGTAATGTTCGCATTTCGTTGTTTAGCAGTCCCTTTTCGTAAGCTTCCTTAGCGGACATGTAACGGTATTCTATGCTGCACTTATCTAAAGCCTCAAGCAACAACGAGCTCATGTGCTTACCGTAACTTTCATGGCAGTTGAAGGGGTCTGGAATATCGGAAACTGGGAACCCCAAAAATTTTTCCAGCGATTTTGGCAATCCGGCTGGAACCTTGCGCAACCCATCCTTGTCGTCACAAAATGCAATAAGCTCAGAACGGTAGCCTTGTTCTCTTAAAGCCAAGGTCACAGCGTAAGAACGGGCGGCATCGCCTAAACTTCCAATATGAGGAAAGCCGGAGGCTCCGAGCCCCATCTCCGTTCTTATCATGTCTAGGCTTCTGCCAAGCTTTCGCTCTCGCTCAATTATTTTTGCAGCCATCTTGTCATACCATGTGCCTCGTCCGATTATTTCCATGCTCATGCCCTGTTTAACCTCTGTTACCATTAACAAAGTTTAACATAAAAAATGTTTAGAAAAGCGTGCACGCTATTTTCTTCGGAACGCTGCGGCTATCGCGAGAGCGCCGAGCGCCAATAGTGTTAATGCCAGCGAATAAAGTGGGTTAAACCCGTACAGGAACCATGCGCCGCCAACTGCTATCAACAGTAAGCCCCACGCGAAAGTGCTGAATGGCCCGCGTTCATATTTCTGAGGGTTTGATGCTCGGATTCCCGCTAATGCGATTGTCCAGCAGCCGAACAATGCAATTATTAATGGTGGGATAAGCGTCCAGTCGATTAGCCCCATTGGCATGTAAAGGATTATGGCAACCACTAAGATTATTAGGAAAACACCTATTGAAAGCAGTTCACGTCTCTCTCTTTCAGCCATCAACCGCACCCTTTACTGTATTTTCTCTCCGCACTCTGGACAGAACTTTGACGTAGAGGGAACTGGATGACCACATTTCGGACAGTTTATTGTTCCAGATGCTGGTGGGGTAAGTTGCGTGCCGCATTCAGGACAGAACTTTGACGTTGCCGGAACCTTTGCGTTGCATTTTGGGCATATCACAAGGGCTGCTGCTGGCGCCTGCGCTGGACCTGTGGGCGTCATGACTTGTGGTATGAGCACCATGCCTGTTCCTAGGCCTGCTCCGGGCGATTTTCCGAGCTCTTCGGCGGCTTTCTTCACAGTCTCCATCCTTAACACTTCTTCTGGTGTGGCTCTTCCGGTTCTAAGCCAGAACAGCCTCTCGCGGTATTCTGGTGTTGTGTCTATTCCTTCAAAGCGTAAGTCTGTTAGTTCAATGCCTAATCGCTTAAAGTAATCTATTAAGGCGTTTTTTACAACAAGCGATGTTTCATCCAGTCTAGTGAAGACAGTTATCAGATCATAATGTGAAAGCTCGTCGATTATTTTCTCGTTTAGGAAGCCTCTTAGAAAACTGTTTACGTCTTCGGTTGTGTAAGCTTTCTGTCCTCCGACAACCTCGTTTACGAAAAGCTGTGGGTTTTCAATTTTGAACCAAAACGAACCATGCACTTGCAGAGGCGCTAGCTCTGTTGTTTGGGCTCTTGCGCCATATTTTCCAGCAAAAACCTTTGTTGAAATGAAGATCACTGTTGCCTTGAAGGGTTTCTCTTTATACCCTGCAATTCTCGTGAGCAAACCGGTAAGCAATGGGAGATTTAGCGTTGTTAGCGTATGTCTGCCAGGTCCAAAAACGTCATAGGCTTTGCCGTCTCTGAAAAACACCGCAGTTTCATATTCGTGAACTATGAGTTGGGCGCCCCACGTGATCTCCTCTTCTGGGTATCTCCATACAATGTCTTCTGCGCTCGGGTTTTTCCATTCTATCACTTGTGGCATTTCAACCCACTCCTAATATTACCTCTTGCCTCTTGTCAAAGGTTTCCTCAAAAGCTTCCAACGTCTCAGTTAGGTTTTGGATTCTGGTTTTTGCATTTTTAATCTCCTGCTTCGCAACTTCAGACTTGAACTTGCCAACTTCTGCGGCTATTTTATCTACTTCATCAACTAGTTGGCTGTCAAAATCCATCATTCTGTCAAGGTTTTCCTCCTCTATTTTTATTATGTTGAAGAAGCCAGCATACCCGTAAGATGCATGATTCACTTTTTCTGTTACGCGGTCAAACTTTGCGATTAAGCGGTCCATGTCAATTAAAACCTCAAACAACCGTCTGTCAGAGAGTTTTTGGAAAACGTTTTTCAAATCGCCTTTCGCTTCTTCAAGTTTTCTGTATAGATGATTTCGAATAAGCCTATCAGATTCCCTCCGTAGCTCCTTCTCCTTGTAGCCGCGGAACCCCGGAATTTCTGCAAGGATCCGTTCAGAAAGGCGCATCTGTTTCTTAGCTTTTTCATAAAAGTCTTTCTTTTCGCTCAATGATGTTCATCCCTTTTTCAATATAAAATGAAAAGTTGTTGCTTTTAAAGTTTCGTTAAAGCATCCCAAGCCCTGTTGACGGTATATCCCCCTTTATCGCTGTTCCAGTTGCTCCATCAACTAATAGCTGGTAGCTTTTGCCTTTATACTCGTATTTCACAAACCATATGGGTGCGTGCAAATAAACTATCTGCTTTATTTCAAACTCGTTTTTCATTTCAATGATTCTGTCAACATCTTGTTGTGCCAAATAACGATGGTGCTCCTCGATCTGCTGTTTTGCCTTTTCTATAGCTTCGTCTCTTTCGATTTCGCTGTTCAAAACCTTTGCAAAGGCTTCTACTTTTCTGAAGTCGTAGGGGATTTTTCCTTCCAATGGGACGTCATACTCCCTTGTCGGAAATTCGGATGCCTTTCTTGCGAGGACAAGCCAATCATATTCTTTCTCAATTTTCCCTTCTTTTGTGACTGGTGGAGTTATGCGCTCGAATATCCCTTTGTAAATAGTTTTAGCTTCTACGGAGACAACCCAAAAAGGTAGGTAAACAAGTGTTTTCTCTATAATTTTTGATTTTTTGGCAAGGTCTGGAGGTTTAAGAAAACCTGACCGCATCCAGCTTTTTATTGGCTCCTCAATTTGTGCAGGATCGTACTTGTTCATCAGCATGGAATGTTCGAAAGTGAAGGCTTTTCCGGTTTCGATGACTGTTGTGTAACCGCAGTATTTGCATGTTGCCACTATCTCTCCGGGTTCAAAGGGCAAGGGTGCCCCGCAGTTTGAGCATCTTATTTCTTGAACTATTGCCATTTATCTTACCCTTTCGGCTTTTCCCTTCCTATGATTTCCCTTGCGACGATTAAGCCTGAAGCTGAAGCTTGAATCAGTCCTCTGGTTACTCCGGCGCCGTCGCCTATTGTGAATAGGTTGCGTATTTTTGTTTCAAGGCTGTTGCTTAACTGAAGTCTCGAAGAGTAGAATTTCACCTCAATGCCATAGAGAAGCGTGTCTCTCGAATTTATCCCGGGAGCGATTTTGTCGAGGGCTTCGAGCATTTCTCTGATATCAGCTAAATAGCGGTATGGCAAAACAAAGCTTAAGTCGCCTGGAGTAGCGTTCTTTAATGTTGGAATTACCACACTGCGGGCTATCCTCTCCGGGGTTGACCTTCGCCCAGACTGTAAATCGCCTAAGCGCTGTATCATTACGCCTCCGCTTAACAGATTTGAAAGTCTGGCGAGGTATTTTCCGTAGGCTATTGGTTCCTTGAAGGGTTCGGTGAAAGATGTGCTTACGAGAATGGCGAAGTTTGTGTTTTCCGTTTTTCTCTCCGCATAGCTTTGACCGTTAACTGTTAAAACTCCGTTGTATGATTCAGTTATCACTTCACCATAAGGTGCAACGCAGAAAGTGCGAACTTGGTCGTCAAAAGACTTCGAATAATAAATGAGTTTAGGCTCATAGAGCGTGTTTGTTAATTCCTCCATAACTGAAGCCAAAACCTCAACTCTTATCCCCACATCGACGGGGTTGTTAAGAGTCTTTAAACCTAAGGCTTGCGCTTCTGTTTGAAGCCACTCAGCCCCGCTTCTGCCGGGTGCGACAATAACATATTTTCCGAAGAATTTCTCACCGTTTACAGTTTCAACGCCTTCAACCGTGTCGCCTTTCACTATAAGCCCTTTTATATCCGTTTTTGGTCTGAAATCAATTTTGCCGTTTAGTTCCTGGCGCATTTTTTTGAGGGTTTGGGCGCATCTTTCTGTGCCCATGTGGCGAATTTTTTGGCGGATAAGCTTTAAGCCAGCCAGAGAAGCTTTTCGTTCGATTTCGTCGATTTTCTCGATGTCTCCTCCATAAAAGTGCTCGGTTGCTCCAAACTTTAGATAGATTTCGTCAACGTGCCTCACAAGCTTCTCAAGCTCTTCTTGCGAAACATACTGGTTAAGCCAGCCGCCAACCTCCGTGGACAGCGTGAGTTTTCCATCGCTGAATGCCCCAGCCCCACCCCAACCGCTCAGTAGTAGACAAGGTTCACAGTTAACGCATTCAAATCCACGACTTGCCGGGCATTTGCGGTTGTTAATGTCTGGTCCCCTGTCTAGCATGAGAACGCTGAGTTTAGTTTTCTCCGTAATTTCAAGAGCTGAAAATATCCCAGCTGGACCTGCACCGACGATTATTACATCATACTTCAAAGGAAACTTCTCCTGAAACCCAAAACTACATGTAACAACTAGCATATATTTTTAGCGAGCGAACAAGCATGCATCAAAAGCCTTTTGAACCGTCAACTCTTAGCATGTGGGACAAGGCATAGGAACTTCAAAGTCTTTTTACCATCGTTTTTGAACTGATGGCGTTCATTTGGAAGGACAAGTATAGCGTCACCCGCGCCTACTTTCTTCTCTCCATCTTCACCTACTACAACTCCTTCCCCCTCTAAGATAAAGACTTCATGCTCCCAAGGATGCGAATGCAGTGGGCTGTAACCTCCGGGTTCTATTTCGAAGAGCCTCATGGCAAAATTCGGAGCTCCCAAGTCCTTCGTTATGAGCCACCGCACTTTAAGTTTTGAAGCTCCCTCGTCAGATTCTTCCGCCTTCACATTCTTGCAATTTAAGATTTTCAAACTCGGCTCACTCCTCAATTTCAATTTTGGGTTAAGCATTTTTACGCTTAATGCCTATGCCTAGTCCTTTATGGCTTCCAGTAAGCTCATTACGTTCCAAAGTTTTACCCGCGTGTAGGGTGGCATGTTCGGGTCCTGCAGAATTTCATCCAAAATTGATATGGCGTTTGAGGCTCTAACAGCCGGTGTGTATTCGGTTGTTTGCAGTGCATCCATTGAATCTTTTGCGGCTCGCCTGATGTTTCTAGGGGTTGTAGTGTCCTCGGAAACAGCCCCCAACACGGTTAGTGCCTGTTTTATCCGTTCCTCATATTCTTGCATTTTCTTTTTCCTAACCAAGTCCGCCACCCCTTTATTAACTCGTGGTAATCTTGTTATATAGGCTTTATACCTAATTTACTTTGAGGCTTTAAACTTGTCGCGAGATAAACCCGAAGAAAAACACATTAAGCGAATGGCAGATCTGCTACGGCAAGGCTCAACTCTCACGGAACTGGCATGTCCAGCATGCGCCTCTCCGCTTTTCCGTTTAAAGGATGGAACATTGTGGTGCGCAAAATGCGAGAAAAAAGTCATTGTTGTGAGGGAGGGGGAAGAACCGGCAAAAATAAAAAGTTCCATAGCCCTCGACACTCTTGAAACAACACTCGTGACGAAAATTCAAGAAATACAAAACAAGATGCAGAACACGGAAAACGTGGAGGAGCTGCAAAAACTTGGCGCCGCCCTTTCTGGACTGCTGGAGAATCTTGAAAAGATAAGGAAAATGAAGAGAGTTTAAGGAAATGCTTGGTTTTTACGAAGGTTTTCCAACAAACGTCCACAAAACAGCGGCTTTCGCCACTTTAGTCTCGAGCAAACGGCTGCAAGAACAGATAATAAAGCTTTTTCATGAACTAAACAATAAAGTCTTCAGTCTGGAAGATGTTGCCGTCCCATCAACACCGCAATGCACAGTGATTTTCGAGTTTGGAATAGCAGAAACCAACAATTTCAACTACCTAGATGATGAGGAAGCCGAGAAAACGCTAAAGGCTATTCGAAAAAAACCACTGCAAATCATAGATATCTTCTGCGCAATACGCTACTACAAAAAAGTGCAAGATGAGGAAAAAAGGCCTCTAAGATTCGATTACTACATGCTCCGCTTCCTATTCAACAAAAATATGGTTGAAATGTTAGTTTTACACGAAAGGGGTCCGAGGTACGTGTCGCCAGAAGAAATCATCACCTTTTTAGCAAGCAAGATTAATGAAGCATTTTCCAAGAAGGTATTGAAGTCTCTGGAAACTTCTTAGTTTCTTTTCTTCAAAAATCCTAGGACGGTTTCCAGAATTTCGTCTGCGACATCCTTTTTGGGCTTGGTTCCGTCTATTCTTACAAGTTCTCCATTGTTAACAAACTTCATGTAAACTTCTCGCACTTTCCGCTGCGTTTCCAAATTCTCCATCACAGATTTTTTATGTTTAAGTCTTTTAACCACAGTTTCCAAATCTATGTCAATAAAAATTGCAAGGTCAGGGCGTATTGCATGCTCATTTATCTTTTTGATCCACTCTAGGCTAAGTCCGGTTGCTCCTTGATATGCCAAAGAGGAATAAATGTAACGGTCAGAGACAACAATTTTTCCCTCCTTTAAAGCTGGACGAATTTCATTCTCAACGTGTTCAAAACGGTCTGCAGCAAAAAGTAAAGCTTCGACCACGCTGGGGACTCGTTCTTTGCCATGTAAACAGTATTTTTTAATGAATGTCCCAATCTTGCCTCGGCTCGGCTCCGCGGTGTAAACAGCACTGTAGCTCTTCTGAAGGTTCTTCACAAGCATCTTCGCTTGGGTTGTCTTTCCACACCCATCTAACCCTTCGAGGCAAATGAAAAAGCCCCTTCCACCCATGTTTTCAACCCGTGAAGCTTTTAGTGCCCTAAATGTAATAATATTAGTGCACATAAAATAATTATCTTAATACGAATGGAGAAAACGTAAATGCCAGCGAACTATTGGGGTGAGATAAAGGATCCGGTTCACGGTTATGTTTACATAACTGAGAAGGAAAAAACGGTTATAGACTCCTACCCGGTTCAGAGGTTGCGAAGGCTACGGCAACTTGCGGGCTCTGAGTATGTTTATCCGGGGGCAAACCACACGCGCTTCGAGCATTCTGTTGGCGTTATGTATTTGGCTGGCAAGGTTTTAGAGAACCCAAACATTTCGCGGCGCATAAGCGGGGAAGAGACGGAAATGGTTAGAATTGCGGCTTTGCTCCATGATGTTGGGCATGGTCCTTTCTCGCATGTTTTTGAACATCTGCTGATTAAGGAGCTTGGCAAGACGCATGAGGATATCACTTCTTGGGTTATCGAAAAAAGCGAGCTAGCAGACATGCTAAAACGGGCAGGTTTCGAACCGAAGGAAGTTGGTAGACTGGCTGTTGGAAGGCTTCACAAGCCCAAAAAGGCGTTCTTAGACCAGATAATAAGCAGCGCTGTTGACGTGGACAAGCAAGACTTCATTGTGCGAGATACGCACCACACGGGCGCAGAGTATGGTTTCATTGACATTTTCCGAATAATCCACGCGCTAGATGTTTTGGGCGAAAACCTTGCAGTAGACCTAGGCGCATTATCAGCCCTCGAATCCTTCATAATAGCCCGAATAGAATCCTTCAAGAGCATATACTTCCACCGCGTCGGAAGAGCAGCGCAAATAATGCTTGCAATGGCTATGGAAGAAGCGAATGAAGAGCTTGGATTAACAGACTTCAAAACTCCAGAGGAGTATTTGGCTATGGACGACTACACTGTCTGGACGGCTTTAAAAAAATGTAAGAAATCAAGCAAAATAATAGGAAATCTCGAAAGACGTAAGATGCTTAAATGCGCTTATGAAAAGACCTTTTACGAAAAGGACGCTATGATTTCAAACATCTTCAGCCGTGACTTTCACAGAGAACAGCTGCAAAGAGAAATAGCCAAAGAAGCAAAAGTGAATACAGAAGCAATCATAATAGATGTGCCGACAGTTCCATCTGTGCCGTACCACCACTCAGTTCTCATGGAGTCGATGGAAATTCCAGTCTTCCAAAAGCTAACAACAGGCAGAAAGGTTCCGCAAGTACTGAGCGAATTCTCAAAAGTTTTTGAAACCCTTAAAGGTTTCATTAACATATTACGTGTTTACACTGATGAGGAAAACCGTGTGAAGGTCGGTAATGCCGCGTCAAAGGTTTTAGGGAGAATTCCATCAACAGCAAAAGTATCTTACTGAAAGTGTTCTAAAATGCGCGAAATAAAATTAGTAGGGCGAGGAATTGTCGAAGGAAGATGCATTGCAGAGGCTCTTGTATCCGCTAAACCCCTTAGCTTCTTGGGAGGAGTCGACCCTGCCGACGGCAAAATAATTGAGAGAAGCCATGACCTATGTGGTGAATGCGTCAAAGACAAGGTTTTATGCTTTCCTCACGGGCATGGCTCAACTGTTGGCAGCTATGTTCTATACTCCTTAGCCAAAAGTAAGTTGGCGCCTAAGGCGATAGTTAACCAAGCCGCAGACCCGGTTGTTGTTGTAGGCGCGATAATAGCCAATATTCCAATGGTTGACCAAATAGAAATAAAACAACTTAGAACAGGCGATTTGCTTGAGGTTAACGCCTATGAGGGTTTCGTAAAAGTTCTGAAAAGAAATGGGAGCTGAGCATAGCTTGTATTTGACAAAGGAAGAAGAGCGCATTCTTGACGGAGAGCATGGTTGGGCAAGCCAAATATGCATGAAAATCCTTGTTAAGCTAGGCGAACTTTTTGATGCAACAAAGCTTATCCCCATAAATTCAGCCCACGTTTCCGGGGTTTCTTATAAGACTCTTGGCGACGCGTCGGTTGAATTCCTAGACGCCTTGGCGAACGCTGGGGGAAAAGCCAAAGTCAAAGCAACTTTAAACCCGCAGAGCTTTGACATGGAATATTTACGTAAAAGATTAGGCGAAAGTTTATGGCTGAAGCAGTTAAATGTTATTAGGCATTTTGAAAAAATGGGGTTCCAGCAATCTTTCACATGCACCCCCTACTATCTGGAAACGCCGAGGCAGGGTTCGCATCTGGCATGGGCTGAATCCTCCGCCGTAGTCTACGCCAACTCTGTTCTCAAAGCGTGGACAAACCGCGAAGGCGGACCAAGCGCGCTCGCAGCGGCAATTATTGGAAAAACACCAGACCACGGCGTGCACAAGCCGGAAAATCGCCGTCCAACAGTTCTTGTGAAGCTTGAAACTCGGCTTCGGAGCGAAATTGAATTTGGGGCTCTAGGCATTTTTCTTGGAAAAACCTTAGATAACAAAATTCCAGCGATTTTAGGGTTAAAAAATGCTTCGAAGGAAGACTTAAAGCAGCTGGGTGCAGCGCTTGCCTCTGCGGGAATGGCAAATATGTTTCACCTCGGCGAAAAATCGGCGGAGCCGCGTGAACTGGAAAAAGTAAGTGTAGAGGTTGCAGACATAAGGCGCACAATAGAAAACTTAACAACATCTTCAAAGGCGAATCCCGACTTGGTCTTTGTAGGGTGCCCTCACTGCTCCCTCAAAGAAGTCAGAGAAATTGCAGACATGCTTGGCGGCAGAAAAGTTAAGGAAGGAATGGAACTTTGGGTTTGCACTTCCCGCTTTGTCAAAGAAAAAGCAAAGGAATACGTGGAAAAACTTGAGAAAAACGGATGCCGAGTAATAACAGACACATGTGCAGTCGTAACATGGACAGAAAAGCTTGGAATAAAAACAATAATGACAAACTCCGCAAAGACAGCCCACTACGCCCCAACACTAAACAAAGCAGAAGCCATACTCGCTTCACTTAGAAAGTGCTTAAACACAGCCCTAGAAGGGTAAGGTTTATTCGAACGAAAAATCATTTTGCATGATGCCCCGTCAAAAAGCGCTCCGGTAGTATAGCCCGGTCGGATATACCGAATTTCGGGATAATAGTTAAATATTAGGGTGCCGTTTCTTTGTTTGGTGTGTGTGTTGGCTAGAAATAGCTATGGTGGGCTGATGGGGTTTTCGTCTGTTTGCCGTTGGCTTAATAATTTTGATAGGGAGGCGAGTAAGAGGAATAACCTTTATGCTCTAAACCTTTTTGTTGGGTATACGAAGAAGAGCCCTGACGTTTTGGTGGGGGAGGCTAAGGCTGACCCGGAGGCTATGGAGGATCGTTTAAAGGAGTTTTACCATTATCTTAAGGGTTGCGGTTATGCTGCGAAGAGCCGCACTGCCATTTATGGGGCTGTTAGGAGCTTCTTCAGCTGGAACAACGTCAAGCTTGGAAGGAGGCCTAGGGGCTTTGGAAAGGGCGTAACCTATGAGGCGAGGAGGCTGCTTAAAAGAACTGAGATAGCTAGGATGGTTGACGTTTCCCCCTCGCTTAGGGATAAGGCCGTCATAGCTGTTGCCGCTTGGTCAGGCCAGAGGGAGGGCGTTTTAAGGGCTTTGCGCTGGGGCATGGTTAGAAGGCAGATAGAGCGGGGAGACGACATCGCGCGCGCGCGCGCGCGCGACAACCTGAAAAGGGATAAAGGCAAGCCAAATAAAAGGCGAAAAAGTAGTACAAACCACAATCCAAACTGACAACCATATCTCCCGCCAAACCTAAAACAAGCCCCTGTAACAAGCCTAAAGCCAGAAGCTACTTCCGGACGCTAAAAACAAACTAAAAACCAGCCAAAAACCCTGAATATTTTGCCAGTCATGCGCGCGAATTTTGCGTCGGAAATACAAATGTATTATGCATGACCTCAGAGGCTGTGGGCTTTCAAGCAAACCCGATGTGGAAGTATATGACGTAAAAGGTCAAGCATATTACCTTCACACAATCCTTAGTAAACTAGGTATCAAAAGGGCAGTACATATTGGCCATTCATGGGGTGGAGGTATATCGCTCCAGTACTACTTTGACTATCCCGGGGAGGTAGCTGGAATAATCTTTATCGGTTCGTATTCGGCTGGTAGCCAGTTATCGATCAGTGAAGCCGATGTTCTAAAGCTTTATTCAACTATACAGGGAAGGCAACAAGTCTTCCAGACCCTTGTAGCCCATGAGAAATTTTACAAATATAATCCTTACTCAGACGAGATAGGGACGCGCGCGCGCTGCTGTGGAAAGAAGCTTGTAAGGGACCAATATACGCTGCAAACGCAATATGCAAGGGTTTCTTCCGCTATGATTTTACAGATCGCTTACCTGAGGTGAAGGTGCCCACTTTAATCATTCATGGTGATGACGATAAACCCTGCCCTTTTGAGACTTGTGCGAAGGTGTTACATGAGAAACTACCAGATTCTCGTCTGGTATTAGTTAAGGATGCAGGGCACTTTGTTCATATGGAAAAACCTGAAATCGTTAATGAAGCAATATGGAATTGGCTGGAAGAGAAGATTAAGCAGTAAAAGGAAAAAGTAGCGTGCATCGGCTATAATGCAAGCTGAACATAGTTGAAGAACTCAATATTCTTGCGACCAAGAATTTAGCATCAGCATAGCGAACTATGCTTACGGATCAGACTTATAAAAAGAATAAAAATGGGGGTCAGATTTTGGAGATATGTTGGAAAGTCATGCTTTTATTTCTGCGGTAGAAGGTAGAAGAACGCTTCTCCTAGCCCTGTTTACCATCCTTTCTCGAGTATTATAGCGCCATAGGATCCGTATGCTCCGTAAGCTGTGCACATTCCTGTTCTTAGCTTTTTCTTGGCTTGCCGCTCGCCTGCCTCCCCCCGTAGCTGCAGCACTAATTCATGAATCATCATAAGAGCTTGGCACATTACTGCCTCACCGAATGAGGATGTTCCGCCACTTAAGTTCACTGGGAAATCACCATCGTGCCTTATCTGTCTATTTCTTATAAGCTTATCAGTTTCTTCCCTTTCCCATCCTTTAACTTGATCAATCCAATTGATTGTATGGAAACAACTTGTATCATGGCATTCTAAGATGTCTATGTCCTCTGCTCTTATCCCTGCTTGTTTGTAAGCTTCTTCTATTACCCTACGCCATTCGATGAAAGGCTTTTTCGCCTTCACTCCACCAGCGGTAGTAAAGTATACAAGGCGTGGTGATGGCTCGCCATAAACAACACTTCCAATAGTTGAGGCGGCTATTTTAACTGGCTTATCCGTTATTTTTTTCGCCATTTCCATATCTGCCACGATTGCTGCACCCGCCCCACTGCTGACTGCACATATCATGTATAAGTGCAAAGGATCGCAGACTATGGGCGAATCTAAGACTTCCTTTGTGGTAAATGTTTTCTTATACCTTGCATATGGATTATGGACACTATAAGTGCTTTGTAACTCTTTAACTAAAGCCATCAACTTCTTTATGTCTTCAACAGGCTTTCCCACTTCATATGCGCGTCGCCTAGCCCACATTGCCCAATATGATGGATTTGTAATGCCGACAGCTTTATGGGGATAACTTACGGCTAGATCAGCGTCTAAGACTGATGGACCTTGAAAGTAGAAGCCGCGTGGTGAATTATCGGCTCCTGCTACGAGGGCTGTTTTGATTAGTCCTGCTTTTATCATTGCATCGGCCACGGCGAAGGATATTGCTGCACTTGCACATGCAGCGCATACATTCATGCAACGCGTTCCATGTGTGCCGATTTTCTCGGCAAGGCGATGGGCAAAGTGCTGCGCGCTTATTGTGATATAGGATTCCTCTTTGAATGGAAGGGCGGTGGTATTGGTTATAATTGCATCCAGATCCTTCGGGTTTATTTTAGCATTTTTAAGTGCTCTGACAGCGGCTTCGGCTAATCTGTCCATTAACGGGGGTGTTGATTTTCCAGCTTCAGCCCATTCCGTTATTGCTGCGCTAACTACAGCACTTTCCGTCATTTTTCTCCCTCCGGTTGAAAGAAGTATGTTAAGTATACGTTTTCTTCATCCTCATAAAGTTTGTCCACTTTAAATATCATTGGCATTCCTATCTTTAGTTTCCTCTCTTCAGTGACAGTCAATCTTGCTATAACATTGATTCCCTCGGGGATTTCGATAGCACCGATTGCATATGGTGCTTTATGGTAAGGGAATGGATCACGGAGATCGTATCTGTGAATAGTGTAGGAATAAAGAGTGCCCTTAGTACTCAAGAGGATTTCTTCAGGCGGCTTACTATGGTCGCAATCGGGATTATTGCATACGTTAGACTTTGGAAATTGTATGCTACCACATAATGGGCATCTACTACCAATCAGCTGAGGCTTATCTGATGGCCATGTAAATAGACCTTCAACGATGGGAATTTTCTTTTTCTCTTTATCCATAATGATCTCTCCGATTTGAGGTTAATTTTAAATCTTTAGGTTATTTAAACTTTTACTTTTTCTTTTTCCTTTTTTCACTTTTCTCAACGGGCACATTTGTCACGGGGCTGACCTTGGACCTTGTTCGATAAGACTCTTTCGTACTTTTCATCTTTCCTCGACTCTCCAAACATATAAGTTTATATAGGTATGTAAAGGTATTTAATGGAAACTATGGTGGCAAGTGTGAAAAGGGTAGCTGTTATAGGTGTAGGCCACAGTAGATTCGGTGATAGGCAAGATGTTAATGTTTGCGAGTTAGCTTTTGAGAGTGTCAAAGAGGCGTTAGAGGATGCGGGGATTGGCTCCTAAAGACATTCCGTATGTTTCTGTAGGTAGTTTTGGTGTTTGGTATGAGGAGCCCCTTCCAGCTGTAGCTATATCAGAATATTGCGGATTAACTGGAGCTGGACTCGCCAGGGTTGAAGCTGCTTGTTCAACTGGGAGTGCGGCGATATTGACAGCTTATACTGCGGTTATGAGTGGTTATGTGGACTAGCCTTAGTTATAGGCGTGGAGAAAATGAGAGAAGTTGACACGTTAACAGCCGTTGAAATTATTGGTAGAGCGGGTTCCTACCTTTGGGAGTTTGAGAATTTTGGAATGACTTTTCCAGCTTATTACGCTTTACATGCCGTTGCCCACATGAACAGGTTTGGAACGAAGGAAGAAGACTTAGCCCTTGTAGCAGTTAAGAATCATAAATATGGAGCCATGAATCCTTTAGCGCATCTCCAGAAAGAAATAACTGTGGATGAGGTTTTGTCCTCCCGTGTTGTTTCTTGGCCCTTAAAGCTTTACGATTGTTGCCCTATATCCGATGGAAGCGCAGCGGTTGTTCTAGCCGCGGAAGGAAAAGTTAAAGAGTTAGGTGTAGACACGCCCGTCTGGATCGAAGCTATAGGTTTTTCCTCTGGAACGGCCAATCTGTCGAGAAGGAAGGATTATGTAGGGTTAGAGGCCACAGTCGAAGCTTCAAGGATGGCTTATAGCATGGCAAAGATTGCTCCTGACAAGATTGACGTTGCTGATGTTCATGACTTTTTACAATTGGTGAAATATTGGCTTATGAAGATTTAGGCTTTTGCAAGAAGGGTGAGGGGGCAAAAATGATTAGAGAAGGTCAAACCGAGGTTGGTGGGAAAATACCAGTTAACATTGACGGCGGCTTAAAGGCTAAGGGACACCCTATAGGGGCAACAGGTGTATCGATGGTGGTTGGACTAACCAAGCAGTTGAGAGAGGAAGTTCAGCCTTCTAGGAGGCAGGCTCCTATGAGAAATTACACAGCCTTAGCTCATAACGTGGGCGGAACTGGACATTACTGCTACGTAACAATACTGAAGAGGTGAACTTATGAGCGGGATGCCTACTCTACGTTCAAGAAAATTAGAGATAGCTTACAATATTCCCGTAAGTAAGACTTTAAGGTTTTGGGAGGGTCTAAAAGAGGGAAAAATTTACGCGACTAAATGTTGTAGTTGTGGAAAACTCTATTTTCCACCGGTAGCTGATTGTGGACGATGCTACTCGCCAAGTATGGAATGGATACAGTTAAGCGGTGAGGGAGAATTAGAAACTTTTACCCACGTTAATGTTAAGCCTGCAAGTTTTCAGGATGAAGCTATCGCGAAACTTAAAGAGGGTGTCAGGGTTTTGGCGCGGATGACAGGCATCGAGGAAAAAAGTGTGAAGGTTGGTTTAAAAGTCAAGCTTTTTGCTAAAATTACTCCTGATGGAAGAGCTATGTACGAATTTAAGCCAATTTAGAGAGGTAAATGCATGAGTGAAATTAGAAAAGTTGCCGTTATTGGCGGGGGAACAATGGGGAATGGTATCGCGCAGGTTTTCGCAATGGAAGGATACAGCGTTAATCTAGTGGATGTAAGCGAGGAGTTTTTAAGGAAAGCCATCCAAAGCATAGAATGGAGCCTAAATAAGTTTGTTGAGAGAGGAAGGATCAGAGTGGATGAAGTCGAAGCTGTCATATCAAGGATCAAAACAACTACATCTTATGAAGAGGCTGCGTGTGACATAGACTTAGCAGTTGAAGCTGTCCCTGAGAATATCGAATTGAAAAAGAAGGTTTTCGCAAAAATAGATGAAATTGCTCCAAGCCACGCAATAATAGCAACGAATACTTCAACACTCAGCATAACCGAGATGGGTAATGCTACAAGAAGGCCTCAGAAAGCTGTTGGAATGCACTGGTTTAATCCCCCCCAATTAATGCAACTTATAGAAGTAATTAAAGGGGAAAAAACAAATGATGAAACAGTAAGGGCGATTATGAATTTAAGCAGGAAACTGGGCAAAACGCCCATACTTTGCAAAAAAGATGTGAAAGGTTTCATCGTTAATAGGGTTCTTACAAGCGCTCTCAATGAGGCCCTTTGGGCTTTTCATTGCGGAGAGGCAACTAAAGAGGGAATAGATTTTTCAATCAAGTATAGGGGCGGATTTCCAATGGGATGGTTTGAATTATGCGATCTCGTAGGATTGGACGTGGTCCACGAAGTTGGAAAGGTACTCTATGAAGCTTACGGTGAGAGATTTAAACCCTGCCCAGATGTGATAGAACCGCTTTTGAATGAGAGGAGGTTGGGCCGGAAAACTGGCGTGGGCTTTTACGATTGGACTAAAGGCAGACCAACAATTTCTCCTGAGCTTTCAGACGAATATGATGTTGAAAGGTTATGGGCGGCGGCTATAAACGAGGCAGCTTGGCTTATTTATGACGATGTAGCTGATCCTGAAAGTATAGATGTTGGAATGAAGTTAGGCGCGGGGTGGCCTCAAGGCCCCTGTGAACATGCAGACAAGGAGAGGTTAGACGTTATGTTAAACAAACTTAAAGAACTATTCAATATGTATAACATGGAAATGTATAAGCCTTGCCCCCTGTTAGAGGAATACGTTGCGAGAGGATGGATTGGGAGAGTTGCTCGTAGAGGATTTTATCAATATTAACAATCAGTTTCATTAAACTCTATAACTCTTTTGCGCTCCGCGCGCCGACTTTACAAAAAAGTTAAATAAAAATCGACCAACTGATGTATTGTAATATAATATATAACCTGGGTAATATGGGTATACTTTAAAAATTTAAGTGGGGAAAATTATGATGCTCGGCTCTATGACAAAAGAAAAGCTGAGTGAGATGTACATGAAGATGGTGAAAATCAGAAAGTTTGAGGAGACGGCATCTCAGTTATGGGCTGAAGGCTTAATCCCAGGTTTAATTCACCTGTACATTGGCGAAGAGGCAATAGCAGTTGGTGCATGTGCAAACCTTAGAAAAGATGATTATATAACGAGTACACATCGTGGACATGGACACCTAATCGCGAAGGGTGGAGATGTAAAGAAAATGATGGCCGAACTCCTTGGCAAGAGGACAGGTTATAGTAAGGGTAAGGGGG